>WNGM01002748.1_pt1 | contig 14737 bp, 14 predicted proteins | sample 5400571 | NCBI WGS metagenome assembly WNGM01 (sample SAMN13153378, study PRJNA577476) | soil metagenome | isolation source: 100 cm soil or saprolite under Garry oak tree replicate 2 | place: USA:California | collected 2016-06-15
TCACGTACTACCCGCTCTACACGGCGCTCGGCAACGCCGCCAACCCGGCCAACATCAACTACCCGCTGTCGATCTTGATCGTCGCGATCATGGTCTCCTACGTGGGCATGGTGTACGGCCCGATCGGCGCGTTCCTCGCGGAGTACTTCCCAGCGCGCATCCGCTACTCGTCGGTGTCGGTGCCGTATCACATCGGCAACGGCTGGGGCGGCGGACTGGTGCCCGTCATCACGACCGCGGCGTACGTGACCGCGCAGGGAGCGGGGCTCTCCATGTCGCAGAGCCTGGGCCACGCCCTGGTCTATCCCATCGCGGTGCCGGCAGTGGCGTTCCTGCTGAGCCTGTTCCTGATGCCGGAGACGCGCAAGATCAGCATCTGGCAGCCGGCTGCGGTGCGGGCAGGAGCCCGGGGCTGAGAACAGTAGGGGCGCAGCATGCTGCGCCCCTACCCCCGGCTCGAGGCGCCCCGGCCAGCTCGTCGGGGCGCCTCTGGCATGTGCGTACGAATCACTTCACGATCGTCAGCCCGTGCGGCACCGCGCCCGGGAACACGTAGGCGTACAGCAACACGATCACGCCAACGACCGCACCCAGCGCGACCGAGTGCCAGAACACCCACCGGAAAATCGTCCCCTCGTTTCCCACCTGATTGGTTGCCGACGTCGCCACCGTGATGGATTGTGCGTCCACCATCTTGCCCATCACGCCACCGGCCGAATTCGCGGCGCACATCAGGACCGGGTCAAGGTTGAGCTGCTGCGCGGTGATCCGCTGCAGGCTGCCGAACAGCGCGTTCGACGAGGTGTCGCTGCCCGTTAGCGCCACCCCCAGCCACCCGAGGAACGTTCCGAAGAAGGGGAACAGCCACCCGGTCCGCGTGAACGCCAGCCCGAGCACCGCGTCCAGGCCGGAATAGCGCGTCGTGAACCCCAACCCCAGCATGAACGAGATCGCGATGACCGCGAGCTTCATGCGCTTCAGCGTATGCCAGAAGATCTTGGCCAGCTGAACCGGCCCCACCCCGAGCAACAGACCGGCCACGATTGCGGCGAAGAAGCATCCGGTGCCGGTGGCCGAGAGCCAGTTGAAATCGTACCGTGCTGCTTCGGGCGTCAGTTTGGTCACGACGGGCGCGGCGCGTGTCACCGCGAGGTGCAGGTAGGGCACGTCCCACACCGGAGTGGTGGCGCGGTTCATCGCCCCCTTGACGGCTGGCAGACCCCACACGAGCACGAAGACCGAGAGGATGGCGAACGGCATCCAGGCCTTGATGATCTGGCCCGCGGTGTGCCGCCGCACGCCTGGCGCCGCGGTCGTTGCGGCGCGCTCGTGCTCAAGCCTCCAGATGCGCTTCGGTTGCCAGAACCGCAGGAAGATCACCGTTGCGACGAGGGAGATGACCCCGCCCGCGATGTCGACGAGGTTCGAGTCCACGTGGTTGGACCACAAATACTGCGTCACACTGAACGAAACCCCCACGACCAGGATAGCGGGCAGCACCTCAAACGTTTCGGCCCAGCCGACCATCGCGCGGACCAGCCAAAACGGCACGATGACCCCCGTGATGGGAAGGATGCGGCCGATCATCGCGCTCAAGTCGGATTCCGGCAGGCCCGACACGGCCGCCAGCGTGTGCACGGGTGTCCCGATGGCGCCCCACGCGACGGGCGATGTGTTGGCGAGCAGATTCAGCGCCGCGGCGTGGAATGGCTGGAACCCAAGCCCGATCATGAAGGCGCCCGCGATCGCCACCGGCGCGCCGAATCCCGCCGCGCCCTCGATGAATGCGCCGAAGCAGAAGGCGACCATCAGCAGCTGCAGGCGCCGGTCGGCGGTGATCGCGGCGACCGACTCCTTCATGATCTCGAACTGGCCCGTGTGCACGGACACGTCGTACAGATAGACCGCCGCCAAGACGATCCAGGCGATCTTGACGACGCCGAATCCCACCCCGTAGACGAAACTCATCCCTGCGAGCCGGAACGGCATCCCGAAGACAGTGACGGCGACCACCACCGCCGTCGCGGCGCCGGCGATCGCACACCAGTGCGGCTTCACTCTCAGGCCGGCCAACAGGCCGAACAGCACCAGGATCGGCAATGCGGCCACGAGAGTCGACAGAATCCAGTTGTGCAGCGGATCGTAAACCTGGGTCCAGGCCATGGCTCACCCCCCTTTTACTCGAAGCTGCAGGTGCTGAGCTCCGGCGGGATTTGTGGGCCGGAGGGAGATTTGTCAATCCGCACGTGCCGCTACTCCAGGCGCACGCTCCACAGGACCGCGTGAATCCTGGCGGAGGCGTCGTGGCTGTGTCCGGCGATCTGAAGTAGGGGCGCAGCATGCTGCGCCCCTACAACGTCGGAGACGGCGACCGCGGCGCTGTGCTCGCCCCCGTCGAGTGTCCCCAGGTCCACGAGGCTCCCGTCCGGAGTGCGGAGAAACGCATGGGTGACGGGCTGGCCCCGGCGGTCGGTCTCTCCCGTCTGGCTCACGCCCACGATGTAGCCGGCATCGTTGACGTCGTTGGCGCAGCTCGTCCGTCCTCCGAGCGTGCCCAGATCTACGAGGCCGGCGTGCTCGGTCCACAAGAACGCGCGACCGCTTCCCCCCACCACCGCATCGCTGTTGTTGATCGCCAGGGCCATGCTCGCGCCTCCCCCTCCCCCCAAAGTTCCGAGATCCCGCATGCCATCCGCCGCCGTCCACAGGAAGGCGTGTGGCTCACCCGCGTGCGTCTCCGCGAAGCCAACGACTGCACCGCGGTCGTTCACGTCATGCGCGATGCTCGTCGGCCCGCCCAGAGTCGCGAGATCGACCATCCGGCCCGGCTCGGGGACGAAGAAGGCGTGCTTCGCGACCGCGCCGCCGATCCTGCTGTGGCCAGCCACTTGCCCCAGCCGGTTGACGGCCAGCGCCTCACTCTCGTTCCCCCCCAGCGTGCCGAGATCGAAGCTCGTGCCCTCGGACAGCAGGTACGCGTGAAAGTCGCCGAACCCGGTGTCCCCTCCACCCACGATCTCTCCCAGCTCGCTGATGTCGTTGGCCGAGCAGTTCACCCCCGTGAATGGGCTGAGGTCGGCGATCCCCGGGCCCTCTTTCCAGAGGAACGCCCGGCCGCGGCCCAATCCGTCCCGGCTGGTGCCTACGACGTGACCCAGCCGGTTCACCGCCTTCGCCTGACTGACCGGGCCGCCCAGTGTGCCGAGCTCGTGGACCGAGACTACCGCCGCCCGAGCCGCGTGCTGGCCCACAGTCCTGCCTCCACCGCTGTGTCCGTCGTAGGTCCGTCGAACCGCCGCACCAGAATGGCAGGGCGACCGTTGGCGCTCACCGCGACCATATGAAGGATCGAGACCTCGCCCTCGGCGGGGCTGTAGCGCAGTCGCAGCTGGGCCCCGCCCGCTTCGCCCGCGGAGCCGAGCGGGATCGCCGGCCGTGCGCGCGCGTTGTAGTCGTCCACCCAAGCCTGCAGCACGTCCATCGCATCTTTCTGCGGTGCTTCCACGGCCATGCTGCGCCCCTTTCCGGAGTGGCCCCTTCAGCGGGTTGAGTCGGCGTCGGTCGCCGTCTGAAGCTGATGCAGAATCAGGTCTCCCTGTCCGGTCTCGAGGAGTTGGTAGCGCAGCTCGCCGAGCTGGTCGCGCACCACGGCCTGGGCGCAGTAGGCGGGGAGCCACGCCGGATAGTGGCCGGGGGTGCCCCAACCGCTCGTGTCGAACGCCGTACGCCCGTCGGTCACTCGGAGCAGCGCGATGGAGCTCTCCTGCGCGGCCCGGACGGCGTCCGGCTCGAAAACCGCTGTGCCGAAGAGGATCCCCACCTGGGCGCCCGCTTCGGTGACGTGGTCCCGCAACGACTCAACCTCGGCCCGTCCGATGGATGCCTGCTGCCGCCGGCACGCGATGAGCGCCCGTCGCCGCCACGGTGCCCGGCTCACTACGCCAGCGAGTTCAACGAGATAGCCCCGCTCGGGCTCGGGCAGGGTCGCGCGGCGATGCGTGTACAACTCGGAGACCTCGAGCCCGACCTTGCGCAGCTCACGCACCACCAGGATTTCGAAATGCTCGGGCGTCAAGTCGGGCAGCTCATCCATCGAGCGGACTTTAGGGCAAGGACGGGGACGCCGCCAGACCCGGCCGGAGGGCCGTCACTGCCCGCGACAGCAGGGGTTGCGCCCTCCAAACCATGTCCGTATATCATCCGGGAGTCGGCGACGAAGCTTCGCGCACCCCACCCCAATCTCGAGCGCGGAGGGACTGTATGCAGGTCGGTCGACGTGATTTCCTGCGGCTCACCGCCAGCGCCGGCGCGGGAACGGCGATCGGCGGGCTGGTCGGGCTCGGCGTGACGCTGGCGCCGGCCACGGCGCGGGCGCAGGAGCTGCGGATCAAGGACGCCAAGACGACCCCGAGCATCTGCCCGTTCTGCTCGGTCGGGTGCGCCACCCTGATCCACACCGTCAACGGCAAGATCGTCAACATCGAAGGCGACCCACGGAGCCCGCACAACGAGGGCACCCTGTGCCCCAAGGGCGCGGCGATCTACCAGCTCCACATGAACCCGAACCGGGCCACCAAGGTCCTGCACCGCAAGCCGGGCGCCAAGGACTGGGACGTGGTGGAGCTCGAGTGGGCCATGGACCGGGTGGCCGAGCTGATCAAGAAGACCCGCGACGAGACCTTCATCGAGAAGCTCCCGAACGGCAAGCTCGTGAACATGACGCCTGCCATCTTCGGGCTCGGCGGCGCGACGCTCGACAACGAGTTCAACCACGTGTGCCAGAAGTTCTGGCGCGGGCTCGGGGTCGTCGCCATCGAAAATCAGGCCAGGATATGACACAGCTCTAGCGTCCCCGGTCTGGGGACACGGTTCGGTCGCGGCGCGGCGACCCTGTATCCGCGCAACCTCGAGCACACCGACTGCTTCGTCATCATGGGCTCGAACATGGCGGAGTGCCACCCGGTGGCGTTCCGCTGGCCCATGAAGGCGAAGCTCAACGGCGCGAAGCTCGTCCACGTCGATCCCCGCTTCACGCGCACCAGCGCCGTCGCCGACCTGCACGTGCCGATCCGCGCGGGCTCGGACATCGCGTTCCTGGGCGGCCTGATCAACTACGTCATCAACTCCAAGCGGTGGAACACGGACCCCTTCTTCAAGGAGTTCGTGGTCAACTACACCAACGCGGCGACGATCATCAGCGACGATTTCAAGGACACCGAGGACCTGGACGGCGTCTTCTCAGGGCTCGTGAAGTTCTCGGAGCCGCCGTTCTGGCCGTACAACGGGCTTGAGGGTCGTTACGACAACGCCAGCTGGCAGTACAAGCGCGGACCCAAACCCCCACGGAGTGAGATCGGCGCGGTAACAGCCGGTGAGCTTTCCCGCGTCGCGCCAGGGGCGACCACGAAGGATCTGATCGCGAAGCGTGCCGGCCCGCCGTTCGACGACCTGGTGCGCTCGCTCAAGCCGGGGCCGGCCGAAAAGGATCCGACGCTCCAGCACCCGCACTGCGTGTTCCAGATCCTGAAGCGGCACTTCAGCCGCTACACGCCCGAGATGGTGGAGCGGACTTGCGGTTCGCCCAAGGAAAAGTTCATCAAGGTCGCCGAGCTGCTGCTCGAGAACTCGGGCCGCGACCGCACCAGCGCGTTCGCCTACGCGGTCGCCTGGACCCAACACACCTACGGCGTCCAGATGATCAGCTGCTGCGCGCTGCTCCAGTTGCTGCTCGGCAACATCGGCCGGCCCGGCGCCGGGGTGATGGCGCTGCGCGGCCATGCGGCGATCCAGGGCTCGACCGACGTGCCGACCCTGTACCACAGCATCCACGGCTACATGAACGCCCCCTCGGCGCTCCGGCCGCACGAGACGCTGCGGGATTACATGGCAGCCGAGACCAGCCCCACGAGTTACTACGGCCACCTGCCCAAGTTCCTGGTCTCGTACCTCAAGTCGATGTACGGCGCCGCCGCGACCGCGGAGAACGACTTCGGCTACGACTGGCACCCGAAGATCCTGGGCGACCACTCCCACATCGCCTGCTTCGCGGCCATGGCCGAGGGCAAGGTGAAGGGGATGTGCTGCGTGGGTCAGAATCCCGCCACCTCGCTCAATGGCACGGCCACGCGGCGGGCGCTGCGGCAGCTCGACTGGCTCGTGGTGAAGGACAACTGGCTCACGGAGACCGCGACCTACTGGTACCTGGCGCCCGAGGTGAAGAGCGGCGAGGTGAAGATCGCGGACATCAAGACCGAGATCTTCTTCTTCCCCTCGACCCAGATCGCCGAGTACGACGGCAGCTACACCAACACGCAGCGCATGCTGCAGTGGCACTCCTTCGCGGCGAAGGCGCCGGGGGATTGCCGCACCGACAGCTGGTTCTACCACAATCTGGCGAAGCGGCTGAAGCAGGCGTACGCCGGGTCGAAGCTGTCGCGTGACCAGGGCTGGAACAACGTCACGTGGGATTTCGATCCGGATGCGGGCGAGGAGCCGCTGTATCCCGGTGAGATCAGCGCGCGCAAAGTGCTGCGGGAGATCAACGGCTATCAGACGGCCGATCCGAAGCAGCACTTGAAGGGCTTCGCCGAGCTGAAGGACGACGGCTCGACCACCTGCGCGTCGTGGATCTACTGCGGCTGCTACCCGGCGTGGGATCAGAACCTCACAGCGCGGCGCGAGCCCGATCCGCCGGGCGTGCCGGGAGCCCACCTCAAGTGGGGCTGGGCGTGGCCCGCCAATCGCCGCGTCATGTACAACCGCGCGTCCGCCGACTTGAAGGGCAACCCTTGGAGCGAGCGCAAGCGCTGGGTCTGGTGGGACCCGACCTTCGTGAACCCACCCGATCCCAAGACCGGCAAGCTGGTGCCCCGCGGCAAGTGGGTGGGCTACGACGTGCCGGACTTCGGCGCGACCAAGGCCCCCGACGCGCAGCCGAAGCCGGACGGCATCGCGCTCGACGCCCTGTCGGGCACGCAGCCGTTCATCATGCGGGCGGACGGCAGAGGTTGGCTGTTCGTGCCGGCCGGTCTCGTGGACGGCCCGCTGCCCACCCATTACGAGCCGCACGAGTCGCCGATCCAGAACCCGCTGTACAAGCAGCAGACCAGCCCGGTGCACAAGGTGTGGGCCCCGGGCAAGCCGTACAACCAGCTGGCGGTGGTGGGCGACCCGAAGTTCCCGTACGTCATCAGCACGTACCGGCTCACCGAGCATTACCTGGCGGGCGCGATGAGCCGCTGGCTGCCGTGGCTCGCCGAGCTTCAGCCCGAGCTGTTCATCGAGATCGGCAAGGGGCTCGCACAGGAGAAGGGGATCAGGAACCTCGATTGGGTCGTCGTCTCGAGCCCGCGCGGGCACGTCCGCGCGAAGGCGCTCGTCACCGATCGCATCGGCGTGATGCACATCGCCGGCAAGCGCATCCACCACGTCGGCATGCCATGGCACTGGGGTTGGATGGGGCTCTCCACCGGCGATGTCGTCAACGACCTCACCGCCTGGGTCGGCGATCCCAACGTGTCAATCCACGAGGGCAAAGCGTTCGTCTGCAACGTGGAGAAGGCGTGATATGCCCGAGCCCATGGGATTCTTCACCGACACCACGGTTTGCATCGGTTGCAAAGCGTGCGAGGTCGCGTGCAAGGAATGGAACCAGCTCCCGGCGGAGAACGGCGGCATCCGGGAGCTGAGCGGGGACAGCTACGACAACACCCGCCGGCTGGACGGCATCCACTGGCGGCACGTGCGCTTCATCGAGCAGTTCAAGGGCCCGTACGACGGCCGCTGGCTGATGATGAGCGACGTGTGCAAGCACTGCGTCCAGGCGGGATGCCTCGAGGTGTGCCCGACGGGCGCCATCATCCGCACCCAGTTCGACACGGTGGTGATCCAGTCCGACGTCTGCAACGGCTGCCGCGCGTGCATCGCCGCTTGCCCGTTCGGCGTGATCGACATCAACCCCGTGTCGGGCACGGCGCAGAAATGCACCTTGTGCTACGATCGGCTCAAGGTCGGGCTCGAGCCCGCGTGCTCGAAGGCGTGCCCGACCGACTCGATCCAGTTCGGGTCGATCGCCGAGCTGCGGGCGCGGGCCCACAAGCGCGTCGACCAGCTCACGGCGCAGGGTGTCAAAGCGGAGCTGTACGGCGCCGAGCCGAACGGGCCCCTGGGCGGCCTCAACTCGTTCTACCTGCTGGTGGACGAGCCGGAGGTGTACGGGCTGCCGCGGCACCCGCAGCTGCCGACACGGAACCTCGGCAAGAGCGCCGGCTTCTCCGTGGCGAGCGCCGCCGTGCTCGGGCTGCTCGCGCTCGTCGGCCTGCGCAAGCGCCGCATGGACGAGCAGGGCCGGACGGGTGAGCCGGGCCCGAACCCGCCATCCTGGAGCTAGCCCCATGTCCGACACCTTCTTCAGCGGCGCTCCACACTGGACGTGGTTCATCATCCCGTACTTCTATATCGGCGGGCTGGCCGGCGGCGCCTGCTTCCTGGCGGCCATCGTGGACCTGTTCGGCACGCCGGAGGACCGCCCCGTCGTCCGCACCGGATACCGGGTCGCCGCCGCCGGCGCGATCCTCTCCGGCCTGCTCCTGACGATCGATCTCGGTCAGCCGCTGCGCTTCTGGCACATGCTGTTCCAGTCCGCGAACTTCCCGGCCGTCATGTTCAAGGCGTGGTCGCCCATCTCGTTCGGGGCGTGGGGGATTCTGCTGTTCGGGCTGTTCTCGGTGCTGGCCGCCCTCGGGGTCATGGCCGAGGAGGGACGGCTCAGGAACCCCACGCTCCGCGCGGTGGGCGGCGTCGTACGCGGTGGTGTGGCCAAACTGGTCGCGGCCCTCGCCGGCGTACTCGGCATCTTCATCGCCGGGTACACGGGGGTCCTCCTCTCGGTCACCAACCGACCCATCTGGGCGGACAGCCTGTGGCTGGGCGCGTTGTTCGTCGCGTCGGGCGCGTCCACGGGGGCTGCCGCGCTCATTCTCCTGGCGCCGCGGCGCGGCGCGACGGAGGCATCGGTGCACCGGCTGTCCGCGTTCGACACGCGTGCGCTCCTGGTCGAGCTGCTCATTCTGGTCGTCTTCCTGGCGTCACTCGGCTCGCTCAACCGGGTGTGGGTGAGCTTCTGGGGACTGCTCCTGCTCGTGGGCGTGATCGGGGCGGGGATCCTGGTACCGCTCGGCCTGCACGTGAAGCCGGCGAGTTTCGGCAGCCTCGCGGCGCGGCCGGTGGCGAGCGCCGCCAAGCTCGTGCTGCTCGGCGGCTTCCTGCTGCGGCTCGCCACGATGCTCGCCTCCGAGGGGATTGAGCGCTACCGTGTGGCCGCGGGGATGTAGCATGGTGACGACTCGCCGTTGGTGGCTGGCGTTGATCCTGACCGGCCTGGTGGGGGGGGGCTGCGCGAGCCCCGAGGCCGCGCGCGTGCGGGGGGGCGGACCCGGCGGCGACACGGGCAACCACGACCCCGTCGCCGAGCTGCATCAGGGCGCGAAGATGTACTACCGCACACCCTGCCGCACCGTAAAGGTGAAATGCTCTGGCCCCATGCCCGTTTTCGGCGCGCCCGGAACGTAGAGCTCCGACAGCGGGTGGCTGAGGCCCGCCGCGAAAGGCCCGAGTCCGAAGCGTGGCTCGGGCTTTTGGAGTCGGCACTGGGCGAAAGCGAGGACGGTGCCGCGTGGCGGGCCGTCGTAGCGCAGCCGGCGGCGGACCGCCCCGTCAAGGCGCCGCTTCTGTCCGCCGCCCGGATCACCGTTCACGGGCGGGCCGCCCGGAAGTGGGTGCGCCGCCTACTCGAGCGCGCCGCCCGGACGAACGGGATGGGGGGCGGGGCGGGCGGGGGCGGCGGGGGGGGCGGACGGCGGATCGACGGGATCGCCTTGCTCGAGGCCGCAGTGAACCAGGACGACGCGCGCATCGACGCCCTCGCCGGAGCAGACCCGCACGCCGTCCGCGTCGTGGGACAGATAGCGGCCCTGCCGCTGTTGCGGGCGTGCGCCCGCAGCCTGGCGAGCGAGCTGCCAGCGACGTGGTGGGAAGGCTACTGTCCGCTGTGCGGGGCCTGGCCCGTGCTGGCGGAGTACACGGGGCTCGAGCGCAAGCGGCAACTGCGCTGCGGCCGCTGCGGCATGGGATGGGCGATCCCGATGCTGCGCTGCGTCTTCTGCGACGAAACCGACCACGAGCATCTCGGCTATCTCACGCCCGAAGGCAGCGAGCAGATGCGAAAGGTCGAAGTCTGCGACACGTGCAAGGGCTATCTGAAGGGGCTTACCACGGTGCGCCCACTCGGTGCGGAGGCGATCCTGCTGGACGACCTCATGACAGTCCCGCTGGACGTCGCGGCCCTAGAGCGCGGCTTCCACCGGCCCGAACGGCGGGCGTACGCGCTCGAGGCCCGGATCACCGAGCAGCGGCGTGCCACGCTGTTCGGACTCATGTTCGGTCGAGGGAAGGGCGGCAAGGACGGCCGGGGCGGCATGTGACCGACGGCATCAGGGCCCGCCCCGCCGAGGTGTGCCGCGAGCTGCTCGCCGCCCTCGAGGCGTCGGAGGGAAAACGCCGGCGCCGCAAGCGCGACACAACCCCCGACGCGATCGGGCTGGCGATCAAGCGGGAGCTGCTCGAGCGGGCGGTCGCCGCCGACCCCGAGCCGCACGAGTTCGAGGTCTGGTTGCACGAGCAGTGCCTGGCCGCCGGAGGCGCCGAGGGCGGCGTGCGGGCGATGGCGCTCTCGATCTTCGAGGAATGGCGGCTGGCCCAGGAAGCCGACTCGTTCCGGACGTGGCTGGCCCGCGGGGCGCCGTCGGACGACGCGCTCCCCGATCAACCGGCGGCGGAAGGCGAGCAGACGAGCACTCGGGGGGGGCCGGGGGGGCCGTCAAACACCAGTCGTTAGCGAGGGACACCATGCACGTCGGTGCGCGTATGCAGCTTGCAGTTCTCAATAGCGCTTTGCTCACGCTCCTCGCCTGCGGCGGAACGGCCGCCCGCGGGCGGGCCGGTTACACGGGCGCGCCGCCAGAAGTGCTGAAGCCACTCCAGGTCCCCGAGAGCCCGTATTACATCATCTACTCCCCGCCGGTCAACCTGGCGAAGCCGCCGGACACGACGGCCCACGGGCGGAAGCCCCGGAGCTAACGTCCCGACGGTGGCTGGCATCGAGATCCGGAATCTCAGAAAACAGTTTGGTGACTTGCACGCGGTGGACGGGGTGGACCTCTCGATCCGCGACGGCGAATTTCTTGTCCTGCTCGGCTCCTCGGGCTCCGGGAAGACCACCCTGCTCCGCATGATCGCGGGGTTGGAGCGACCCACCTCGGGCGAGATTCACATCGGGGGCGAGCGCATCGACGGAGACGTGCCGCCGAGAGCCCGTGGGATCGCCATGGTGTTCCAGAGCTACGCGCTCTACCCGCACCGCACCGTGTTCCAGAACATCGCCTTTCCCCTCGAAGCAATCCGCTTGCCGCGCAAACAGATCGAAGAGAAGGTGCGGTGGGCGGCCGAGCTGTTCAGCATCTCCCGCTACCTCGATCGCTATCCGCGCCAATTGTCCGGCGGGGAGCGCCAACGCGTCGCCCTGTGCCGCGCCCTGGTGCGCGATCCCAAGGTCTTCTTGCTGGATGAGCCACTGGCCAACCTCGACGCGAAGCTGCGCAACACGGCCCGAGACGACCTGAAGCGGTTCCAGCGCCAGATCCAAACCACGACCGTGTACGTGACGCACGACCAGGTGGAAGCGATGGGACTGGGCGACCGGATCGTGGTCATGGAGCGGGGCAAGGTGCGGCAGATCGGGACGCCCCAGGAGGTCTACGAGGACCCGGTCGACACGTTCGTTGCGACGTTCGTCGGTCAACCGCCCATGAACCTGCTCGACGTGCAGGATCCGTCTCTGCCGCCGCGCACCCTGCTGGGGTTTCGCCCCGAGCACCTCCTCCCCCGCAGCGTCTTCGCCGCCGGCGAGGACATACGCTCCATCCGCTTCTCCGTGCGACGGGTGGAGTACCTCGGGTCGGATCGCTATGTCTACGGCTCGGTCGCCGAGAGCGGCGCCCCCGACGCGACGGTCATCGCGAAGCTGCCGGGGACGATCGCACTCGCCATCCCGGAAGGGGAGACACACGAGTTCGCGGTGCCGCGGCGGGCGCTGCGCTACTTCGACGCCGACACGGGATTGCGGCGGACGATATGACGCGCCGGCGGACCCTCGCCGACCGCGAGGATGTCCTGGGCGCGGTGATGCTCGGACCCGCCCTGGCCTACGTGATCCTGCTCGTCGGCGTCCCCTGCGTCTTCGCGATCGTGCTCAGCTTCAGCAACGCGACCGCCGGCAGTCTCAGCTTCGGCTGGGCCGGCCTCGGAAACTATGCCGCCATTCTCGCCGACCCCATCTTCCTGCGGGCGCTCCGCAACACGGCGGTGGTGACGGTCGGCTCGCAGGTGGTCGTGATCGTCCTCGCGACCGCCGCGGCCCAGGTATTCCGCGCCGCCTTCCGGGGAAAGCGGTTCGCCCGGTTCGTCCTGCTGCTGCCGTGGGCGGTGCCGGTCTCGCTGGCCGCGATCGCGTGGACGTGGATCTTCGATTCCACGTTCAGCGTGATCAACTGGACGCTCAAGGCTGCGGGCCTGCTCCACGGCTGGCTCTACTGGCTGGGGGATCCCGCGCTGGCGCTCCTCGCCATCATCATCGTGCAGGCCTGGCGCATCTTCCCGTTCGCGACCGTGATCGTGCTCGCCGGACTGTCGTCCATCCCGCAAGAGATCGTCGAGGCGGCGATCGTGGATGGCGCCGGGTTCTGGCGGCGGTTGTTCCAGATCGAGGTGCCGCTGCTGCTCCCGGTCGTCGCCGTCGCCGTGCTGTTCGGCGTGGTGTACACCGCGACCGACCTGGGCGTCGTCTACATCCTCACCGGCGGCGGCCCGGCCAACACCACGCACGTGCTGCCCACGCTCGCCTTCCAACGCGGCATCCTCGGCGCCGATCTCGGGCAGGGGGCGGCGATCGCGGTCTTCTTGGTCCCCTTTCTGATCGTGGTCGCAGTCGCGATGCTGCGACTGGCGCGCCGTACCGAGGTGGGTGCCAGGTGATCCGCGCCCGGGGACGCGGGGCCGTGAAGCGGGTGGCGCTCTACGCCGCCGCGCTCGGCTTCACGGTGTTCGCCGGCTTCCCGTTCTACTGGATGCTCATCACCACGTTCAAGCAGAACCGGGACCTCTACGTGGGCGCCTCGGACCTGAGCCACATCCCCTGGATCTTCAACGACCCGCCCACCCTCGACCACGTGCGGCTGCTGTTCGGGCAAACGGAGTTCCCCCGCTGGGTCCTGAATACCCTGCTGGTGGTGGCGGCGGTCGTCGTCATCACAGTGGCGGTGGCGGTGCCGGCGGGCTACAGCCTGGCCCGGCTCGCGGGCCGCTGGGGCGAGCGCCTGGGGATCGGGATCTTCTTCACCTATCTCATCCCGCCCACGCTGCTGTTCGTCCCGTTCTCGCGCCTCGTTTCGCTGCTCGGCCTGCAGAACTCGTTGGGGTCGCTGATCCTGATCTACCCGACGATGACGATCCCGTTCTGCACCTGGCTCGTCATGGGGTTTCTGCGCTCGGTCCCGTGGGAGATCGAGGAGCAGGCGATGATCGACGGCTACAGCCGTCTCGCCGTGATTCTCAGGGTCGCGCCGCGGCTCATCGTGCCGGGGATCCTGACCGTGGTGGTATTCACGTTCACGCTGGTGCTACAGGAATTCGTCTACGCCCTGACCTTCATCAGCTCGGTGGAGAAGATGACCGTCAGCCTGGGAGTCCCGATCGCGCTGGTCCGGGGCGACGTGTACCACTGGGGCGCCCTCATGGCGGCCGCCCTGTTCACCAGCATCCCGCTGGCGATCGTCTACAACCTCTTCATCGACCGCTTCATACAGGGTTTCACAATGGGCGCCGTGAAAGGATAATCCGTGCTCTAGCGGAGCCGCGGGGCGGGGGTCAGAATAGAACCCCAAGCGGCACCATTACCACCTTTTCACGGGAGGGGATCCTATGAGAACGCGAAGAGCATCGTTCTCTGGTCTCGCTGTCGCTGCGGTCTTGATTCTCGCGGGGGCGTCGCCCGCCGCGGCCCAGCAGGTGGTGAAGCTGGGCTTCGACGGCGACGTCCGGAACACCCGCATCAACTTCACCTTCAACGCGCCGCCAGTGCTCGGGAAGTGGGCACCCCGGGCCACGCTCGAGGCCGACTTCTTCGGGGCGTTCAACGGTGCGCCCCCGTTCGGCGACGAGCAGTCGCAATTCCGCATCCGTCACGCGTTCGTGGACCTCTCGAACGGCCGCACCACCCTCCGCATCGGACAGTACTGGGCGCCGCTGTTCGGCGAAACCGCCGCCTTCATCCCCGTGTCGGTGACGCACATCGCCTTTCCGGTCGGCCTTGGCGCGAGCATGATCGGCTGGCGGTTCCCGGGCGTCTTTCTCTTTCACGACTTGACACCCACCAGTCCGCTCAAGCTCCAGCTCGAAGTCGCGGCCTTGAAGGGCTCCGGGGTTCCCGTCTCGCTCAGGGACACGAACAGCGTTATCGGCAGCGGCGAGGCGTCGGGGTTGCCCCAGGTCGAGACACGGCTCAACGCGGCGAGAAAATTCGCCAACGTGAGCTGGAACGGCTTCGTCGCGTATCACCTCGACTGGAAGGACATAAACGGCACGGGCGTCCCGGGCGACAAGATCACAGACTGGGGCGTCGAGA
>WNGM01003553.1_pt1 | contig 14734 bp, 18 predicted proteins | sample 5400571 | NCBI WGS metagenome assembly WNGM01 (sample SAMN13153378, study PRJNA577476) | soil metagenome | isolation source: 100 cm soil or saprolite under Garry oak tree replicate 2 | place: USA:California | collected 2016-06-15
AGGAGGCATAGAACCCGGAACTCTGGACGCCTGACACGAACGGACACGATGAGGGCGTCGTGTTGGTACATGCAGGCTCACCGATCTCATCGTTGGAACCGGAGATGAGGTTCAAGGAGTTCTTTGGATTCTGGGCCAGGCTCGGTTCGTTCTGTTTATTTGTCGGGAAAGGGCCGGCAAACACCTGGTTGACCTGGACGTTGGTAGCCGATACCGCCGGTTGCGCGTGGGCGACACGGGAACCAAACGCTATGACTGCGAAGAGAGCGCTCACTACTAGCAGAGCAGCAAGAGCAGGCAACAATACTTTTCTGTACATGATACTTGCCTCCTAGAGTTCGTAGGTACATCGCACAAACACGACAAGATGACGAGAACGCAGAAGACGGCAACAATCGATGGAGTCTCTTCTCCCTCCTTTCTTGCTTATCAGAGCAAGTTTGGCCCAACGCAACAACCGTGATACTCTATCACAAGTAGACAAAAATCTAAAGAGAACCTTGAGTTTAACTGACTTCCTGGTCCCTTCAGACTCCTCCCCCGCGTTTGCCCACGAGAGCAGTTGAGGGAGGCACCTCGATTCTACCTGCCTATGACCAGGACGAAGCCCTCCATGGGGATGGGCGCTTCCGATGCGTCCTGATGCGCCGCTGCACGATGCCACTGGAGATTGACGTCGGCATGGGCTGAACAGTAATAGTAGTACAGACCAGGCGTGGTGATGGTGATAGCCTCCCCGTTGGGAGGGGCATCGTCTCTCCCCTTGACCTGGTGGTTCCCGAGATCAGCAGGATTGATCGACGCAGCCCAGCCGTGCACGGGATCAATAAAGTGTTTGTCGGTGTCGGCGTTGTGCCACGAAACCGTGCCACCCTGGGTGATGGCGAGGAAGTCCGTGGTAAAGTCATCTTTGCCACGCGGAATGCTATTGGCGGCCGAAGAGGGCAGACCGCTCATCGGCCCCCGCACCCAGATGATCCCTTCCATGGAGAGGGGGAAGTTTGGCACCCCCGACCTTGCTGCGACCCGGTCGTCTGTTTTGTCCCAGATGGCCTGCGTGTGGTCAAAATAGTCGTAGAGACCAGGTTTGGTGAAGGGGAAGGAGACGTGTTGGCCCGCGGTTACTTGCAGCGCAAAGGCTTGCGGATTGAGAAGGGGACTCTGATCCCAGGTGGTCATGATGGTGTGGGCACGGGTATCGTGGTTCTGCCAGGTCACCGTCGTGTTTGGCTGCACGGCGAGAATGAACGGCGAAAAGACTTCTTCACCTCGTGGAATGGCGACGAAGGCCTCACGAGGTGAAGTGGGAATCGGCTTCCTCCCGCTGCTGCTCGCGCTGCCACAGCCAACCAGGAGCGTAGCCCCAAGCACGGCCGTCGCTAGCGTAAAGCTCAGAAGCCATTTTGACATGAACGCCTCCTTTTCATGCGGAGCCAGTCGGACGTACTGCTGCACTTCAGACGGATCGCTCGTAGGAGTGCTCGCACTGGACCCGGTACTGCTCGTGTTCCCGCACGTACTGGCTGGAGCACCAGACCGCTGAGGGCGAAGAAAGCCTGTTTTGGGGATGCTCGCACGAGTCCCCCTGCAGCTCCCCTAAGTGTCCCACCTCAGGCGTGTGTGCTCAGAGGGTGCGCAGCACCTCCTCACAGGACGACAGAGCTCACGAGATCATCGTGGGCATTCCACCCCTCTATGGGTAATACGTCAGGAGGTTACAAAAGCCTGGCGGCATGCACCTGAGCAGAGCGATCACCAGGGGGCAAGAGAGACAGTGCTGCCATGAGGGGGGAGGAGCGTTGCTCCGAGAGAAGACCACGGTGGAGCAGATGGTCAGCGTCTTTGGCCAGAGCATCCGAAGCCTCGGTGGACTAGGAGGAGCGCAACTTCTCGCAAGCCGGAAGGATGTCAATCGTCCCATGTTTGATCGGTACACAAGGCAAGTGGCTTGAGACCCTGTCCACGTCGATCATCTCCTCGAAGGAGGAACATCCAAAAGTACCGAAGGAGCCTCGCGCGCTCTGTTTGTGGGCAAGGGGAACAAAGAGCGCGTGATTCCCTTGATCGATACCAGCCGCGGTGTTGCCTTGTTCCGGAAAGTCCTCAAAACGTTGGGCGGAGTTGGCCCACTCTTCCGGGGTGATGTGCGCAAGGGGGGTCGGCATGGGGAAGCCCTCGATTACAGTACGATCTGGTATCACTTCGAGTGCTACGTAGAGCAGGCACAATCTGCACACCCCGAGCGTTTTGTCGATGAGCACAAGCCTATCACCATCCACCGATTGCGCCACACCTATGCGACCATCAAACTGCGTGATGGGGTCAGCTTGCCGTCGGTGCGCAAGCTGCTGGGACACACCAACCTGCAGACGACGCTGCGCTATACCGAGATCGATCTGGAGACGATCAAGCGCGAATTGGTGGAAGCGCGTCAACGGAAGCGATGAAGAAGGATCAGTTATGACAACAGAGACCCTCGATGCTCGGCGATTCCGGGTCTTACAACAAGACTGGTCAACTGAGGACCTCGCTCGGTTTTTCCTCCTCGCTCTTGCACCACGAAACCGAGTTACCCATTCGTGAGATGATGGTCGACACCGCAGGGTTTACGGAACTGATGTATGCTCTCTACGATTTGCAAGGGTTGAAGTTGTCGCCTCGCATTCGCGACCTCTCCGATCAGCGCCTCTATTCGACTTCGAGCGTGAGCGAGTATGGGGTCTTAAAACCGCTCTTTCGTGGGCCAGCCATCCAGCGGGACTTGATCGTGCGAGGCTTCGATGATATGCATCGCATTTCTGCGTCCCTCAAAGACGGCACCATGACGTCGGTCCTGCTGGTGGCCAAATTACAAGCCCTTGACAACAAGAATCTCATCCATCGTGTCCTGGAGGAATACGGACGCTTGCTCAAGACCATCGATATCCTGACGTTCCTTTCCGACCAACCGTATCGACGCCGCGTGGGACGGATGCTCAACAAGGGAGAATTGGTGCATAGCCTGGCGCGTCTTGTTGCCTATGGACAGCTTGGGGTCTTGACCGACCGCGATCTCACCAGTCAACTCAATCGCGCCACCTGCCTGAGCCTGCTGCTGAACGTCATTGCCGTTTGGAATACTCGGTACATGCAGGCTGCACTCGATCACTTGCGTGCGACGGGATACCCGGTCCTAGAAAGCGACCTGGAGCATCTTTCTCCGATTCTCTCCGGTCATATCAATCTGCATGGATCGCACCACTTCGACCTGCAAGCACCCAAGAAGCGGCAAGGGCAACTGCGCCCTTTGCGGACGACAGAACCACTCTTCTGACACCTGCCTTACCGTCGTTCACTGGATGATCTCAACCGTGTTTTTGAGGCTTAGCGTTGTAAATTTTGTCGGCGGGCCTAATAGGCCAATTGGCTGATTTATCCCCGTTGCACAAGCCTCTCGCCCGAATGCATAGATGTGCTTGCTCTTTCGTCTCGCCATCCATCACAATAGAAGAAACCACAGAGAAGGAGGAATCTCATGACCAGTCATACCTTGGCCCTCAACGAACAGGTGGCTCTGGTGACAGGGGCCAGTAGTGGGCTCGGACGCGCGACGGCTCTTGCTCTCGCCCAGGCGGGAGCAGATGTCGTCCTGCTGGCACGCAGCGCCAATGACCTCCAGCAGGTCACCGCAGAACTTGACACGAGTGGTCGTCGCAGCGCCGCGTTCCCAGGAGATCTGGCAGACGAAAGTTACATTCAGAATGTGGTGCAACGCACCATCGAGCTCTTCGGACGCGTTGATATACTGGTAAACGCAGCAGGGATCGATATCCCAGGAGCGGTCACCCAGCTTGCCACCAACGATTGGGACTACGTCCTGGATGTGAATCTGCGTGCTCCTTTCCTGTTGGCAAAGGCTGTTGTCCCCCATATGAGCCAGGCGCGGCGCGGGACCATCATCAATATCTCCTCCGTGGCAGGCAAACGTGGCTGGGCGAATGCTGCGGCCTACTGTGCCTCCAAATTTGGCTTGACCGGCTTCACACAAGCCCTTGCTGCCGAGGGAAAAGCGCATGGGATCCGGGCCTGCATTCTCTATCCAGGAGGGATGGCCACCCACTGGGGAGCCTGGTCGTCGACCGAACGCCATACCAAGCGAGAGGAAGCGCCCTCCGTGACGAAAGCACTACCCCCGGCAGAAGTGGCATCCCTGATTGTCTGGATTGCGGCTGCCCCACCAGAACTGGTCCTCAACGAAGTGATAATCAGCCCACTCGAAGAGGGCGGTTGGCCGTAAATGGGTTGACAACCCGGTCCTCGTGGCAAGGGGAGATACCAACCGATCCCAAACGGATCAAAGGAATAGCTCAATCGGATTCCGCAACCTATTGAGGTAAATCGGTCTGCTTTGCCCGCTCGACATCATCATGATAGAGCCTATAGGCTTTGCTGTATTCCATCGTGCGAGCAACTTCTGAGAGAAAGTCTTCATCGTATCCTGCGCGGTGCAACAGATAGAATCCCATCTCCATCCCGGAGGTGATGCCACCAGCAGTGATAATATGCCCTGCATCAACGACACGTGCACGGCTGATGCGACAGGCGGGGGCGATTTCAGCCAATCGATCAATCGGCACTCTCCCAAGAGGTGAAGCTTCTAGGCGATCGGGCTCCTTGCGATTCGTCGCAGGAAGCCCATCGAGCAGCCCCATTTGGGCATAGACCCAGGAACCCGTACAGACGCTGGTGAGGAAGGTTGCCTGTGGCAGTGAGCGAATAAACTGGTGCAGACGCCGGTTGTACATCTCCTGGCGTGTGCCAAAACCTCCGGGGATAAGGAACGCATCCATGGCTGGATTATCGCTGAAACTGTAGTTGGGCAGGATGGTGAAACCAGCTTGCGCTTGTACTGGTCTCATGGAGTCAGCAATCAAAAAGGCATCCAATTCCGGATCGAAACGGCGTGCCACCGAGAAGACGCCATACGGGGCAGCAAAATCGATGACCTCCGCATCTTTGAAGACATAGATTCCTAATCGAAATCCAGTGATATGAGTGGTTGACATAACTCCTCTCCTCATGCGAAACTGAGAGCTTCCTCACAGACCTGCTCCCGTTGCCAGCAGGAACTCGACGCGCAAGGATGAATTGCTTTCATACTCGCCGCGCCAGGTCGATGTCCGAGTCAGCGGACAGGTCTCTCGTACTCCCCGCATCATCTTGCACAGGTGTTGGGCCTCAAGATAGACCGCTACCCCATACGGCTGAAGCATGGCATCGAAGGCATCTGCGATCTGCTGCCCCAGGCGTTCTTGCATCGTAAAGCGTTTCGCAAACAGACGCACGAGACGCGTAAGTTTGGAAATGCCAATGATCTGCTCGTCCGCAACGTATCCTACGTAGGCCTGCCCGTGAAAAGGCAGGGCATGGTGCTCACAGAGCGCGAAGAACGGGATTGGTCCCTCAATCACCTGGCTGAGACGGCTATGAGGTTCATCCCGGTATTCGTTGTCAAATGTCGTCAGCAGCTTTGGATCGCCATCATAGCCATCAGTAGCATCAAAGAGGGCCTTGATGAAGCGTTTGGGCGTTTGCTCAGTGGCTTGCGTACTCAGGTCTAAGCCAAATGCCTCAAAGATTTCGGCCGCATAGCCCTCAAAGCGGCGCATCTGCTCATCCGAGACGTAGCGGTGGTGCAGATCCGTGGCCCTACGCATATCCAGGTCTTCTCTCCCTCGGTCAAACAATCCTGTTCCTCCCTTGTCGTTATTTGTCGTCATCATTTTTCGAGTGCCGCACCTGCTCTCACGTGTGAACGGAACGCCATAAGCAGGTACCACGAAGGGGATGAGAACCGCGGGCTCTCATCTCGCAAAGTTCGCTATCTTGCTCCACCGCTCACTCTTTCTATACCACATTTATTCTCTAAAGTCAATGTTTTACTTGACTTACTTGACAATTTAGCTGTTCATCGGGTACACTTACCAGAGGATCGGAGGGAAAGAGATGCCACTTTTGAACTGGAACCAGCGGTTTTTTGAGAGCACACGCGGAAGGATCGTCACGCTGCTTCGCCGCGCCAGGCGCGTGATGGCTTTCGTCGTCAACTCGCCCTGTTTCTTTTCCAAGTGAGCGGACCTCCGGACGATGAAAGAATCGCTCTGGTCTCGAGAGAGCGAGTGTTCAATGGAGGTGGCAGTTTAGCCAATTGGTCGAGCCAGGTTTGCCGCTCAACGAGCTCGCCAATGGCGTGCCTGAGCGGCGGGTTCATCGGCGGAGTCTCGGCCCAACTTCTCTCATTCCCCTGCATCACATCTGAAGACATAGGTCATCTTCCTTTCCAGCGAGCAAAATAAGACAACGCATGGGATGTCGCCACAGATTGGTAGATCACACTTATCCTATAATGTCAATAACTTATTTGACAAAATAATTGGTGGCCTTTGCCCGGCAGACGGGCGGATGTCGCAACGGGAGTCCAAACTGACAAGCGAACGCTTTGTGCAGACGTTGGTGACGACTTGGCTCAACAATCCACAGGCCACCCGAGAGGCCTAAAAGCTATTCAAAGACGAGCTTAGGACGTCACAGTAATGGTGGCCTTCATGTAAGGGTGAATATTACAGTGATAGGCGAACGTTCCCGCCGTGGTAAAAGTGAACATGAAGGTCATCCCCAAGCTTTCTTCGCGAAACGGCTTGTGCAACTCGTCAGCGTAGTAACTTACGAAGACCCGTCTCAGCGGATCGGGATGAGCGGAGCACACTCCGTGAGGATGCGGGCGATACACATGCACACACATCACTTGCCACAGCGAGCAGGACGAGAAACCGTTGAGAGGACAGAAAGACAGGATTTCCAGGCACTGTATCAAATGAATTTTGTCCTGATCTATCGCTATGTCTACAGGAGTGTCAAAAATCGGGAAGAAGCCGAAGACCTGACTGCGCAGATATTTCTCAAAGCATTGAGTAGTATTGATCAGAAGCGTGATTTACGCGTCAGACAATACTGGTTGTTTCAAGTGGCACGTACCACCCTCGCCAACTACTGGCGCATTCGTTCCCGCGTCTCCACCTGTTCACTAGAAGAACTGGTTGATATTGTCTGGGAAGGGGCAACTGAGGGGTCAACGGCAATGAGCAGTCGATCCATCGAACGTGTACAGCAGCTCCTTCAGACACTACCAGGGCATTACCGCGAGGTCTTAACCTGCCGTTTTTTGCTCAATCTTTCGATAAAGGATACAGCGCTGCGCATGGGCCTTTCGGAGGCGAACGTCAAGGTATTGCAGTTTCGTGCCCTCAAACGGGCAGCAGCACTCGAGGGCAATATCCTCGGCTAGTGGAGACTCAGCAGTATGTCAGAGGAAGATAGCGTCCGGGGGGAGGGGGTTCGACAGCTATCAGAACACATGCTGCATACGTTCCTCTGCTGGAAGGTGCGCCTACTGCCTGGCACTTCGTGACGACGCTTGCGCTGCTTGACGACGGGGTCCGTCGCTTCGCCACAGACACCATTGTCGGCTATGTGCTGCGTGACGGTGGAACCAATGATGGTCGAAAGCAAGGGCAAGTGATCGCCCTCTCTGCTGCCTGTACGCACATGGGCTGCATTGTCCAGTGGCATGCCTCGGACCGTACATTCCATTGCCCCCGCCACGGCGGCATTTTTACCGAAGACGGTCTGGTGGACAAGCGTTCCAGTGTGAGAGGCTACCTGGCACCGTTGCCGCGCCTTGAGACAAAGGTGGAGGATGGCAAGGTGTATGTCAAGGTGCCAGTCGGTCAGTGATGAGGCGTAGCGGAGGGAGCAGCAACCCTCGTCTCATTATTCATTCTCGGTCCACGAACCGGTCTTTGGAGACCGTGGCGAATTCTGAGGCTGCCGAGCTCGCGGTACCTCAACAAACACCTTACCGGCCTCTTCAACGCGCGTTCTCAAACGTGGCAACGGCCTCAGGTAGCGTATGGGAGAACCAGTATCGGTCTTGCCATACTCAGTGAAGAGACCTCCATGGCAAGGACAATGGAACTTACGGTCTGAGTCGTGCCATTGCACGATGCAGCCCATATGTGTGCAAGCTGCAGAAACCGCCACGACTGGTGCGGGGTCACCAGGATCATCACCGTCGTTACGGATCACATATCCGATAATCGTGTCCGTCGCGAAGCGAACCGCTTGATCTTTGAGATCAGCCAGCGTGGTGACGAAGTGCCAGGTACCCTGACCTTCATTGACAAGTGCGCTAGACCATCCTGGTGCTCCAGCCGTGCCTGCGCTTGATCCCTCTTCCTCTTGTACCTTCTCAATACCTGCTCCGATACCGACTCCAGCGATCAGTGAAGCAGCGACTGCCGCACCTCCGGCCAGCAAGGCACGGCGAGAGATGTTCGGACGGCGCTTAGGCCGAGGAGTAACTCCTTGAGCCCTTCCCGAAGCGCTCCCCGGCAAGAAAGGAACCTGTGGTGGCTTTGTTGGCTGCTGCAACTCCTGCTCGAGGCGCGCCTTGAGTTCTGCCGCAAATTCAGGACGGGGTTCGCTTTCTTCGGGGGAAGCAGAGCGAAAGAGCGCCGCCATACGGTAGATGCAAGCCTTCGCGGGCGTCAACTCACCGGGTGGGTGCGCCACATGCCCCGCCTGAAGCTCCTCTATGTAGTGTTCTAGCTCCAGATAATCTTCAAATCGCTCCTGGTCTTCGCCTGCCATGATCGTGTCTCTCCGAAATGAGAAATCGCTCGATATGATGAACGGAATTTACGTTGTTCCTATTACAACGTGCTCAAAATCAACGGCACGTTTCAACGCACGAAACTGGAGTACTTTGACGTTGGCCTCTGACAGGCCCATGCGTAGCGCCGTGTCCCTTATCGAAAGATTGAGCAAAAAACGGCATGTCAACACCTCTCGATAATGTTGCGGCAATGCCGCGAGAATACGCTGCACGCGCTCGGCTGGCTCAGCGCTTAGCACAAGAGGTTCTTCTTCAGCCGGGCCTTCCCAGCCAGCCTCAAACAATTCTTCCAGTGAACTGGTTGGTACCCGGTAGTGCTTCCGCCAGTAGTCTGCAATGCTCGTACGCGCCACCTGGAACAACCATTTGCGCATACTCAGGAAGCCGCGCTCGGTATCAACTCCGCGCACCGCTTTGAGAAATATTTGAGACGTCAGATCCTCGGCCTCTTCCCGATTTCCCACCTTGCTATACACATAGCCGTAAATCAGGCCAAGATTCTCTTGATAAAACGTCGAAAATTCCTGCACATCCACATTCTGCCGTCCTGTTGTGGCAAGTTGTGTTTTCGCATGGTGACCGCGCGGCGTGCCCACAATCTACTCCCTTAAGTCCACCCGCTTCCCTTTACAGAGGCCTGCGAACTCTCCTCTTCACCCCCATGCTCAAGCTGGGTGGATGCCACTTCAAAGAAATATCCTTACACGTATTACTACGCTGACAGGTTACACCGCTATGAGATGAGCAACAGGACGACTTCCACTTTGCCCGCTGCACACATGCATGCTCGGACGGAAGGACGTTGGAGCGAGTGGTGTCAAGCGGCAGGTCATGCGCTCTCTTCACCCAGGCCCGGCATGGTCGGAGCGGAGGCCTCCGCGGCTACCAGGCACAGGGGTGGAAAGCGCGTCAGCAGTTCCATGGCAGTGGCGAGTCCCACGATCCCTGCGCCGATGATCGCGATGTCATATCTTTTTTGTTCAGGCATGCCTGGACTCCTTCCTTCCCATCTCGCGTTCACTATTTGCTATCCTGGCTACAGAGAACTTTGCAGCACCTCCCACGTCCCTTCGACCTTTGGTGGTGAGGGAAATACTCCGGTCAGCGCCAAGCTGTTCTTCAAGCCGTGACTGGTCAGAATGCCAGCCCGGCGGCTCTCCTCTGCATCGAGAAGACCTGTCGCCAGTGCACGCGGTATTCCGCCCAGCGCGGCTGCGCTGGCCGTCTCGGCATAGATTCCCTCGTAAGAGGCCAGGTCTTTCATGGCTGCCAGCATCTCCCCGTCAGTGACCGCCATCGCTCCCCCACCTGATTCCTGCATGGCTTTATAGGCGTGGTACCCGCTGAGGCGATGGCTGATCGGCGGTGCCAGGTTTGGCTCAATACGTTCCAACATGGAAGGGATGGCCTGGTGTGTCTCCCAGGCGGCGACCAGTGAGGCTGCTCCTACCGGCTGGATGGCGAACATGCGCGGGAGCGTGTCGGTAAATCCCAGTTCCTTGAAGAGAACAAAGCCCTGCCAAAGGCCAAAGAGATTGGTTCCCGTTCCGGTCGGCACAAAGACCGCAGCCGGAGCCTGCCAGCCAAGCTGTTCGCAGATCTCAAAGGCCGTCGTCTTATTCCCATCGGTCTGGTACACCTGCATATTGTGCAGAAACGACCAGCCCAGTTCGGCCTCGATGCGGTCGGCAAGGGCGTAGAGGTGTCTCAGGTTGCCGATGGGCGTGAGGACCCTGGCTCCGTAGGCGCTGATTTGCACGTACTTCTCGACATTGACCGAGGCCCCCTGGCCAGTCAGGCCAGCGGCCGCGAGCAAGAGGACAAGCGCAAGGACGCCAGCCTTCGCGGCGGCGGTGGCCATGGCCGAGCCGATGTTGCCGGAGCTCTGGCAGGCCAGACCGCGCGCTCCCTGCTCCAGGGCGACACTGGCCGCCACACCAATTGGGCGATCCTTGAACGAACCGGTAGGATTGGACCCCTCCACCTTCACCAAGAGCCTGCGGCCCTCCACAGACTCGGCAATGCGCGTGAGAGGGACGAGCCGTGTCCCGCCTGCACCAAGTTCAACGCGGAACGCGGGATCAACGACTGGCAGCAGTTCGCGATAGCGCCACAGGCCAGGGAGACGGCGAGCTAGCTCATTGCGGCCCAACCGGCATTTGAGCTCGGCAACGTCGTACTGGACCGCGAGAGTCTCATGTAGGGCGCTCTCCTCACCGGACCACGCACAGCGCGTGCAGGAACGGCGATGGGTCACGGGCAATCGCGTGACCCATGATATAATCCCTCTAGAAGAAGAAATCTCCCCCTGCTCCAATCTGGAAGAAACTGGAGAAAAAATCATGAATACCGCCCGGGTTCTCGTCGAATTGCTCAAGGAGTACGGAGTTGAGCACGTCTTTGGCGTTCCAGGCGATACCTCGCTGGCGCTCTACGACGCGCTCGTGATGTTATGAAGCGCGCCAGAAGGAGAGACGAAGATGGCTCAAACGAGGCTCAAATTCTGGGGCTGGGGATATGAAGGCGAGGTCCTCGCACCCGATGAGGTCAGGTGGTTGGAGGGGATGTGGGCGCAACAGTTTCGTGTCCGCCAGTTTGACCTGACCCCTCCACCAAGCGCCGACGAGATTCACCTGCGCCCCTCCCGCCTGAGCATTCCCGCCCCTCTGCTGCCAATTTGCACCGCTGAACACTACGAGCGTTTGCTGCATAGCTATGAGGCTTCCTTCCCCGACTCGGTGCGCATCTTCGCGCGCGACTTTTCCCATCCCCCGGACGTGATCGCGTACCCGCGCCATGCGCAGGATGTTCTCGCGCTCCTGGACTGGTGTGGCGACGTTGGCGCAGCCATTATCCCCTTCGGGGGAGGTACCAGCGTGGTCGGCGGCGTGGAGCCGCCGCGCGACTTCCCGGCCATCGTCACGGTGGATATGACGCGCATGAACCGGGTGCTACACATTGACCCCACTTCCCAGGCAGCCCTCATCCAAGCGGGCGCTCGCGGCCCTGAACTGGAACGGCAGCTGAAATCCGGCGGACTCACCCTCCGCTTCTTCCCCAATCGTTCGCCTACTCCACGCTTGGGGGCTGGATTGCCACACGGGCCGGGGGACATTTCGCCACCCTCTATACCCACATTGATGACCTCGTCGAGAGCCTGCAGGCGGTGACTCCACGGGGTGTTGTGCAGTCGCGCCGCTTTCCGGCATCGGGTGCGGGTCCGGCCCCGGAGCGCCTGTGGCTCGGTTCTGAGGGCATTCTGGGGATCGTCACCCAGGCCTGGGTACGCCTGCGCCTTCAACCCACCTACCGCGCAGCCACAACGGTACGTTTTCAAGACTTTTTCAGGGCGGTCGAGGCGGTGCGCGCGATCTCGCAGGCCGGAAGGAGTGGTCAGTTGCCGTTTGACCCACGTCTACCCAGGTGGACCGGCCGTCTACTTTACCTTTAGCGCCCTGGGCAACGAGTCGGCGCTGCTCGAACAATTCTGGGCGATAAAAATCGCCGCGTCAGATGCGCTGGTGAAATTGGGAGGGACGATTACTCATCATCACGCGGTCGGGCGCGACCATCGCCGCTGGTACGACCAGGAGCGTCCAGACCTCTTTGCCTCGGCGCTGAGGTCGGTGAAAAGCGCGCTTGATCCCGGGTGGCTGCTCAATCCGGGTGTCCTGATTGATCCGTGATCTCCCTACGGCTTTATTCGTGTTATGCGTGAAGGAGTGGTCAGCATGCCTATGGTCCTGAAACCATCGTCTTTGCTCATGGTTTGTTGTGGAGTTGTCGCATGTTCGATGCCCAGGTCGCCCTGCTCAAGGACCGCTACCTTGGCAGTCTCTCATAGGCCCATGGCATTGAAGAAAAGCATGAGGGACAATACAACGATATTGCGGGTGAGAAAAGTTCGTCTCTCGCGAGCCATTTCTCGCCCGCAATCCCTACAAGCATGTCTTCATCCCCTGAAGACCTCGGAGGGATCAGACGCACATTTGCTGATGCGTCTGATCCCGTTTCTCAGTAGCGTTTACACGGCTGTTCAGCAGCTGGCTGACGAGCCTGGCGTACTGCACCAAGTCCGCAAGAGCCATGCGCTGCATTAGGCACGTATCGCCGCCGTGAAGACTTCTTCACGGATGAGTTGCCCCGTGGCAGAATCCACTGTCGAATCAAAGCGACCATCAGTCCAGATCGGATGGACGACGCCACCGAAAGCAACGATGCCCTCATAGTCCCCATACTGATTACCAGCATCGGCATCTGGATTAGCCGAACTTTCGTCGCTCATAGCGGTCGTCACCTTCACATTGGGAGCGAAGGCCAGTCCACCATTGGTAGACTGAGCGAAGTAGATGTCGGTCTTGACATCATTGGGATCATTGCGAGCATCGTTCCAGCTCAGGTTGACCGAACCTGTCACCGGATCGACCGAAAGCCACTGATTGAACTGATCCTTGCCCACCCCAGCTGGATCATCGTTGACACGTACCTTCCCACTCCATTTTGCACCGCGGGTGGCCGAGCGAGCCACAAAGATATCGGTTCCGTTAGCCGGCGTCTCATCCATCCACGAACAGTAGAGCGTACCACGATTCGCCCCGCTACTCCGGTCAGCATCGCAGGCAGGATAGAGCAAAGCTCGTCGACTGGCCATTGCCGGAATGCCATCATCGAAGGCGACAACTGTCGGCGCAATTTCCTGCTCCGAGCCGAAGGTGATCCCCCCATCGAAGGAGCTATTGAACATCAAACGATTGTTCTCGATGTCATGCCAGGCAACGTAGACCTCACCGTTTGGCCCTACAAAAGGATCGGCGCCGATCACCTCACTTGGGCCTCCAGTGAGATTGTTGACGGATTTGGGGCTGCTGAACGTTTTACCCCCATCGGTGGAGCGCGCGAAGAGCAGTGCGTCGTTGGCCGATGATTTGCCTTGATTCAACGAGGTATTATCCCATGCAACATAGACGTTGTCGCGCAATGGACTACTCGGGTTGGTATCCACAGCGATCATCGGCTTATCGTTGAACTTGCCACTGCCGCTGTTGAAGTTGAAGAACGTCACCTGCGGCCAGGTCTTTCCACCATCTGTCGACTTGGCTACCGCCATCTCCGTTCCTTGGATTGAAGCAAAGGAGCGATTGAAGAAGACAACGATGTAGGCATAGTACACATTGCCCTTCGTATCGAAGGCGACACCAGGATCAGAGCCAAAATCGGTCCCATTTGTGGTAGCAGGAGGTGGCAGTGGGAGATCCACTCCGCTCCAGGATTTGCCCCCATCATTGGAGAAATAGCCTCGCATCGGCAAGCGGAAGATTTCATTGGAGCCGCCGACGAGTATGCCGGTATTATTGGGGTTTACCGTAATCGAGGTCTCACTCTGTGGCCCGTCCTCGTTGCTCATATCGACGTTTGGACCACCTTTTATCTGGCTGGTGGTTGCTGTCTTGAGCGATGCCGAAGCACCGGTGCCCTTAAGCAACTGTTGATACTTGGCCCACCAGGTCGGCAGAGTGTAACCTGTGGAGGAAACCGCAGGATGCGCGCTGCCGCTGGTTGGAAAGAAAGCCGCACTAAGAAGGAGAACAAATAGCAAAGGTGGAACAATAAAACGGCGACTGCGCTGTAGATGAGCTGTGGTCTCAGAAGGCATTATTTTCCCCTTTCCTCTCTGAGGGCGGTTTTATTTGGCACCATCTCGCCAAATAGAATGCTTTAGATTGTATGCTTGTTCTAGCCTCGCTGTCAATGTAGTATGAGTCGGTCAGCAGGTGGAACAGCGCGGTGCGGTACCGGGGATCATCCCGCCGGATGCCCGAGGCTGTGATCCGCTCGTGAAACAGGGAGCTGGCCCTCTCCATAGGCACGAGCAGCGTGTCGTGGCCCTGGACCCAGGAGACGGTGTTGGTCCAGCTGCCCCCTTCCATGTGGAAGCGCCCGTCCTCGGCCCGCAGCTGTTTGATCACCTCAGCCAGCCGGTCCGGTCCCTCGCCTGGGACCATGCGCTCCCAGATCCGTGAT
>WNGM01002514.1_pt1 | contig 14733 bp, 17 predicted proteins | sample 5400571 | NCBI WGS metagenome assembly WNGM01 (sample SAMN13153378, study PRJNA577476) | soil metagenome | isolation source: 100 cm soil or saprolite under Garry oak tree replicate 2 | place: USA:California | collected 2016-06-15
TTGCTATCATGTGGGCGAAGGCATGAACCCATATTGACAGAAGGGCGCAATTCAGGACAAATACGGCATCGTCGTGATTTGTCCCACCCGCCAGAGAAATCTGCGCGGGTATTTCCATAGGAGAATACCATGACCGATGATCCCCAAGCATTGGGAACACCGAACTGGACTGCTACCGCGCACGAACCGCCGACTGTTGAGACGGTTAAGGCTGAACCCAAGGTCGATCATCTCACCGAGATCGCGGAACTCGCCAAAAGCCTGCACACCGTTAGCCCATCCGGCGCAGAGACCATATCCGCCAAGATCCTCCAGCACATCGCCTGGGCACAGGATCCCAAGTCATACGACGAATACGTGGCTGCGGAAAAGAAGGCCCACGACGAAGCTGTAGCAGCCAGTAAGGCGGCCAAAGAAGCGGCAAACAAGGCCGCGTAACATGCCTGCGCTGACCAATCCTAAGCATGAGATTTATGCACAGGAATTGGCCAAGGGTAAAACTGCCGATGAGGCTTATGCTCTTGCAGGATATAAGAAAAGTAGGAAAAATGCCTCACGGCTTAAGGCAAATGAGGACATTTTAGACCGAATTACCCAACTTCGGCATGGCGCTTCGAAGCGAGCTGAGGTGACGATCGCCAGTTTGATGCAGGAGGCCAGTGATATTCAGGCTGCGGCCATGGAAGCCAAGCAACTCTCGGCAGCGTCACAGGCACTAACCATCAAGGCCAAACTGGCTGGCCTCTGGGTCGATAAGGCAGAGAACACAAACCGCAATGTCGATCCAGCCCGAGTATCAGACGTGGAACTCGCAGCCATTATCCAGGCTGACAGCAGCGAGGGAGCTAAGCCGCCGCCGGTCAATCCGTCGCAGCTTAACTGAATGGTGCAGGCTATGCGGCTTTGAGCCGGCCCGCCATCATGAGATGCTGATCGATGCGTTGGAAGCTGTAGAAGCTGGGGACATCACAAAGCTAGCGGTATTCATGCCACCGGGCTCTGCCAAGTCGACATATGCGAGCATATTATTTCCGCCTTGGCTGATGCAGCGACAACCGAAAGCCAATCTACTTGCTGCATCGCACACAACGGAACTTGCAGAGAAGTGGGGCCGGCGGGTCAGGAACCTTGTCAATGAGCATTCTGCGGAGCTCGGGATTACACTATCCCCTGATAGTCAAGCTGCTGGTCGCTGGTCGACGGCCGTTGGGGGTGAATATTATGCTGCTGGTGTGGGCACCGGCATTGCTGGTTTCCGTGCTAAGTTCGGACTTATTGATGATCCTATTCGGTCTCGACAGGACGCCGATAGCGAGCTTATTCGAGATCGTATTTGGGATTGGTACATTAATGACTTTCGCACTCGCTTGGTCCCTGGTGCGGCAGAAATCCTTATCCAGACTCGATGGCACGAAGACGACCTCGCAGGACGAGCTCTGAATCATTCCAAATGGCATGTTATCTCACTACCGGCCATCGCTGAGGCGGATGATCAGTTAGGTCGAACCGTTGGCGAGCCACTTTGGGACGATGACGCATACGGTTACGGCGAGCAGCTGCAGGAACTTCGAAAGAGCACGCCAGCTCGCGCATGGTCAGCGCTCTACCAGCAGCGGCCAGCGCCTGAGGACGGTGATTATTTCAAAGCTGAGTGGCTGAGGCCGTATGATGACGCCCCTGCAAAATCAACAATGCGTGTATACGGCGGATCAGATTATGCAGTTACTGCGGACGGCGGAGATTACACCGTCCATGCTGTTGTCGGATTGGATCCTGATGGACGGATGTGGCTCCTTGATCTGTGGCGAGGCCAGACAGCTTCAGATGGCTGGATCGAGGCCCTTTGCGATCTGGTAAAGGAATGGAGCCCAATAGGCTGGGCTGAAGAGCAGGGTCAGATCAGGTCTGGTATCGGACCGTTCTTGGATCGACGAATGAGGGAGCGCAAGGCATATGTTTTCAGAGAGCAGTTCCCGACAAGAGGCGACAAGGCTATTAGAGCCCAGTCGATTCGCGGTAGAATGGCTCTCGAAGGCCTCTATGTACCAATCAATGCTGATTGGTATCCAGACCTGCGAAGCGAGTTATTATCCTTCCCTGCTGGAAAGCATGATGACCAAGTTGACGCGCTCGGGCTCGTTGGACAGCTTCTCGATCGAATGACATCCGGCCAGCATCCCTCTAAGCCTGAGAAGCCCAAGAACGCATCAGGCTACAAGCGGCTCGATCTGAGCGCGACGGAATCGTTTAAGGTATATTGAGCATGTGGACTCCGGAAGAAATAGCAAAATTGGAAGCTGTTGGTCGCCGCGTGATCATCGGTCGCGAAAGGCCGGGGTCATGGCACGAGATGCTGGCGCATCAGAAGGCCATCAACGACGCTCACGATAAAGTCGTTGATCTGTCACCGACAGAATACAAAGTCGATTAGTCAATGGAAGCATCAGTTGCAGCCTCGGAGCCCATGGCCTCGGGGGGCGGAAGCTCGTCTCCGGATAGCAACGATCAGTATCTATCCGTCGATAGGCTCAAGCGCCAATACTATGATTATTTGGGCGCCAAGACCGCTGAAATCGAGGAAGCCCGGCAGAGCCGCCACTATTACCACGGCGACCAATGGACTGAGCAGGAAATAGCCGTCCTGCAGCGTCGTAAGCAGCCGGTCGTCACCTCGAACCGGATTGAACGTAAAATCAACGCAGTGGTGGGTATAGTTGAAAAGCTACGGCAAGATCCTAAAGCGTATGCCCGGACACCACAGCATGAGCAAGGTGCAGACGTTGCGACCGCGGTCATGCGGTACGCCCTCGACACCAATGATTGGAAGAGCAAGTCAACTCGCAACGCGCGGCTTGGAGCCATTAACGGTATCGCCGGCGTTGAGTTTGACCTCGAAATCGGAGACCAAGGTGACCCGGACCTTGGAATTCACATCGTCTACGCTGATACGTTCTTTTACGATCCGCGTTCCTTTGACGAAGGTTTCACTGACGCTCGATATATGGGCATCGCGAAATGGATTGATGTTGACCAAGCCAAGGAGCTAATCCCGTCCAAAGCCTCCGAGATTGATGATCTAATAGAGGCCGGCTCCGACATTACCTCGTCGGCCGATCAAGACCGGGAACGGGTTTGGGTCAACACTAGCCTGAAGCGGCTTCGTTTGGTAGATCACTGGTATATCTGCAAGGGCAAGTGGTGCTGGACGCTATACATCGGGAACACCGTCATGATGCAGGGCGAAAGCCCGTTCCATGACGAGAAGGGCCGGACGTTTCCTCGGTTCCTGATGTTCTCGGCTAATGTAGATCATGACGGCGATCGCTACGGGTTTGTGCGGACACTTAAATCCGCTCAGGACGAGATGAACATGCGCCGGTCTAAGGCGCTGCACCTGCTCAATACGCGGCGTCTTATCATCGAAAAGGGTGCGGTTGACGATATCGAGGTAACACGGCGCGAGGCCGCCAAGTCAGACGGTATCATAGAGAAAAATCCCGGCTTGGAATTGGAATTCGACGACGTGTCGAAGGTCAACGATATGAAGGGCCAACTGGAGATGCTCCAGGAGGCAAAGACCGAGATTGAGAACTTCGGGCCGAATCCTGCTTTGATCGGGCAGGGCCTTGAAGACAGCTCCGGCCGTGCCATTGCCCTGTTGCAACAGGCAGGCATGGCCGAGCTTGGTCCTTACCTGTCGTCGTTCAAGAACTGGAAGATCCGGGTTTATCGCTGCATCTGGAACATCATTACCGAGCATTGGAAGGCTGAGCGCTGGATCCGGGTTACCGACGATCAGAACGTTGCTCAGTTCTTCCAGATCAACAAGCTTGAGGTCGATCAGTACGGTCGGCCGGCGATTGTGAATGCGATCGGGTCGATGGATGTGGATTTCATCATCGACGAGGGGCAGGATGCGATCAATATGCAGGCCGATGCGTTCGGGGTGCTTCAGTCGCTTGGGCCGCAGTTCGCCCAGCAATTCCCGGAGATCGCGATTGAGCTTAGTCCGATTGAGCAGGTCATAAAGACCAAGATGCTTAAGAAAATTCAGGCCGCGCAGCAGGCGCCTCCTAGGCCAGATCCGTCGGTCATGGCGGCACAGCAGAAGGCGCAGCTTGATGCTCAGGTGGCCACTGACAAGGCCCAGCGGGAGGCTGCGCAGGCTCAGCAGGCATCCCAACAGAAGCAGGCTGAGTTTGCCATGGAGCAGCAGAGGCTGGCTGAGAAGGCTGCCTTTGACCGTAAACAGGCATCTGATCAGGCTGAGTTCGATTGGCATCTGGAGGCTTCGAAGAGCCAGCGCCAGATGGAACTGGAAGAGTATAAGGCAACTCAGCAGATACGCTTAAAGCAGGCTGAGACGGCGGCTAACCTGCAGATGTCCCGTGAAAGTAACGCGGTAGACGCGGAGGCAAAGCAGCAGGATCAGGAACTTCGCCATGCTGATATGCGTGAACGGAGCGCGCAAAAGCAGGAGCAAGACAGGCAAAAGCCGGAACCTGAGGCATCGGCAATCATGAAGAAAATGGTGGCTCTGCTTGAGCAGTCCAACAGGCCGAAGAAGGTAATTCGCGACAAGGCTGGTCGATTGGTAGGGGTTGAATAGTGGCATTTCAGGAATCTGTATCCGTTAGAAATGCCCGTTTGGATGCTATCGAAACCACCATCGGCACGGCCGCGATTCTGAAGCTATTTTCCGGGGCTGAACCTGCCAACTGTGCTGCGGCTGATCCTGCGGGAATATTGGCAACCCTGAATCTTCCGAGCGATTGGTTAGCGAACGCTGCTGCGGGCGCTAAGGCCAAGGCAGGATCCTGGACAGGAACGGGAAGCGCTGGCGGCACGGCCGCGTCGTTTCGTATCTACGATAGCGGATTGGTTTCTTCATGATTGCCGATGCCTCAGGTTCCGGCTTTTGCCTGTCTTGCTCCTGCTTTTGCGCGCTCCGTTCACGCATATCAGCATGGCGAAGTTCAACCCAGGCTCGGAAGAGGAATGGGTTGCGATCGGCAACGCTACTACTTCTAACTCAGAGACGGTACTTTCGTCCTATAACGTCGGCGCAGCCGGAGCGATTGGCGCCAACATCTTCTACGAAGTTCTGTAATTGCCGATTACATTCCGATCGTCATACATTGCCGCGCCAGCCATGTCCGGGGGATTTCCTGGGCAGGCTGGCAATCCCGTTGGTTTTGCGGCGGCTCCTGGCTATCCAGGCAGCCTGACATCTTCGAGCGGCCCATTTACTAGCGGAACATCGGGTAGTCCAACGATTATCTCCTTCAAGGACTTCGATGCTGGGGTGAGTAGTACCAATATCGATGCTGATTTCGTGACATTCATCGGGTGTCGGTTCCAAAGCAATAACGTCGCTGGCAATAATGTGTCTACCGGTGGCACTGGTGCGCACAACATTATCTTCTCCTATTGCAGCTTTACGCCCCGGACCTCGCTGTATACCTCGCCGCCGGGGTTGGCATGGCCTTCTGCTGGAGCTGGCGGACAGAGCACTACGTTTGTGACCGACGTGAACTGCGTCAATGGTAATAGCGGCTATCAATTCGGTGTCGATTGCCGCAACCTGGCCGATGGTCCTATTACGTGGGATCACTGCGATTTCTGGGGCTACGGTAACGCGATCAACTTCATCGGTCATACCACTCAGATGACGGTGCAGGATTGCTGGATTCACGACTCGGCCAACACGTCACCGCAGAGTTACCACAACGACGGGCCGGGATACCTGAACGGTGGAACGCCGCCGCAGAACATTCTAGCGGATCATAATACGATCGCCTCTATCGGGACTACCAATGCATGGGCGTTCCAAGCCGCGACCAGTCCCTATGTCAACATTGTCGTGACGAGGAATTTCTTCTCTGGTTTCAATGTGTGCGTTGATATGTGCCACGATGTTGCGACCTCGACGGGACTGGTCTTTAGCGACAATGTGTTCGGAACCGATCTGCCATGGGTTAACGGGCCATTATCCGGCGCTGCCGTGTTCATCTCGAACGGAAGTCCGGTCAATGTCTGGCGCCGCAATAAGTTCAAAGTATTACCAGGCACCTCCACGATCGGCGGACAGCAGTTTTCCTGGGTCACTGGCGATGATGGCAAGTTCATGCTGCCCGATGGCACGTTGAGCGCAACCGATTACGCAGGATGATAAATGCCACTTCAATCAGCCAATGCGATGTTGGCAGGCGAGGCCTTCACAGCAATACGCGTTAATGCCGCTGGTTGGCGAGCGCAGGCGCAGAACGCCAATATCAGTCTTGCAGCCGGTAATGTTGATACCAACTTCATTTTTAGGATGCTGGATCAGTTAAACGGGGCGATTACGGCTTTAACGACATGGAAAGCTGTCACTGGCCTGGATACTTATGCCACAGCCCAGGCCTATACCGGAACCATGTCGTCTGATTGCGCAGCCACCATCACCGCTGCTCAAACCTGCATCACATGGGTAGTGACGAACTTCCCGGCATCTGGAGGCTTTTTACAGGGCTATAGCCTGAATGCGGACGGCACCCGAACGGCGCGGACGTTCACACCGGCAAACACTGCGGGCCTGCAGACCAATTTGACGGCATTTGTTGCCACGATAAGCTAATCGAATGGCTGTCGCATTTGACGCCAAAGCGACAGCTTATGCCGCCACAACCGGCACTGGTGTAACGACACTTAGTAATAACAATCTGACGGTTGGGTCAGGTAGCAACCGCGCATTGATTGCTGTTGTTACCTGGGTAAATACTGCTACGCCGACCTCGCCATCTGCCAATTGGGACACGGCTGGCACCAACCAGGCCATGACCCAAATCGGCAGCACCATTGCTAATGGTTCTGACGTTCATTGCGCTCTGTTCGGGCTTGTAGCTCCGACTTCGGGCGCCAAGAACTTTACGATCACTTGGACCAATGCCTGCGGCTGTTATGTTGACCTGATCGCGTTTACCGGTGTTGATCAGACCTCTGTTGCGGTTGCGTTTCCTCATTTCAACAGCGCGACCGGTTCTACTTCTCCGGCCAGCGTTACCATTACCAGTGCAACTGGCAACTATACGGTCGCTGACTTTGGCGCCACTCCGGCGGCGGATCTTACAACCCTAAACCAGACGAATTTATACGGCCCGGCTGCTGACGATGTGAACGGGACCGGTGGCGGCAATTACGCAGTCGGTGCCGCATCAAATACGCATACTTGTACAACAGTGCCGACCAGCGGCGCTGTTTGGGTGGCCATTGGCACTGATGTTCTGGATTCGGGTGGTGCGGCTGCTGCGCCATTCTATAAATCGGACTGGGCAGTACAAAAGGATATAGTTGGGATTCCGCCCCAAGCGGCGCAGACCAACATCAATCTTTACACCAATCCGATCCCGTTCAAGCAAACGGAATGGTCTCGGCAAAGATTTACATTACCGCGTGCTCCGGATGCATCACAGCCAACTAATCTAAACCTCTTCAAGAATCCGATCCCGTTCAATCAAAAGGACACATCGGGATCGCGGCAACTGCAAGACTGGTTGGTCCCGCCGCAGCCTTATAATTTGGCATTATATACCGTCACCGTTGCGGTGTCTCCGTTCAAGCAAACGGATTGGCAATCACCGAAGATGCTGCCGGACCTACCGGCACCTCTGCAGCCATATAATTTGGCGCTGTACACTATCACCGTGGCTGCAGCGCCATTTCAGCAAACCAACTGGCCGATCCCGAAGCTTCCGAGTCCATCAGTTGCTTTCGCGCCGCCAAATACGCTCGTCAATCTGCTCGCACAGCCCCTGATCGGGCCGGACCTATCGACCTCAAAATTTCAGCAGCCGCGGGCACCCGACGCCACGCAGCAAACAAATATCAATCTCTTCACGAATCCAATTCCGTTTGATCAGACAGATTGGCCGGTAGTAAAAAAACCACTTCCTGCGCCACCGCAGGCAGTACCGTATAATGCGGCAATCTACACTGTTCAGATAGTTCAGGCGCCGTTCAATCAGACCGATTGGTCAACGACAAAGTTTCAAAGGCCGCGCGCTCCGGACGCGTCGCAGTCGACGAGCATCAATCTACTACCCGATCCAACCCAGTTCATGTTGGTGGATTGGTCGGGATCTGTAAGCTCTCTAAGGCCAAGGGCGCCTGATCTACCGGCCTATAACCAATCGCTCTATACGATAACTGTTGCTGCGGCGCCGTTCAGTCAAACCGACTGGCCTAAGTCGCAGCCGCTGAAGTCTGCAACGTCGCAGATATATCCTAATATTGCGCTGCTCAATCCAGTGATTGTTGCAGCGCCGTTCGTGCCGATCGATTGGCAAATCCAGCGTCGCTTGCAACCACAAGCGCCTTGGTCGTCCCCAAATATACCGCTGCTTGATCTTCTATCGAAACCATTCGCCAATATAGATTGGAGCGTTTCGCATCGCCTGCCGTCCGCGCCGATCAGCGGCTCGGTTGGATTCCAGATACTCACCAACTCTATTAATACCGATCTGGCGGTAACCGAGGCCAGCGATACCTTAGTAGCCGCCGGTACGCTTGCCATCGCGGCCAGCGCTTCGCTGGTTGAGGCAAATGATACGCTGGTTGCCACAGCCGCTTTGGCGATTGCCGCATCCAGCGCTCTTACTGAAGACGCTGATACGCTATCTGCTACGGGCGTCAATGGCGGCATCAATGCCGATCTGAGCGTAACTGAGGCCAATGATACCCTGAGTGCGGCAGGGACGGTTTCCGGAGTTGTCGAAAGTGGCGGCGGCTACAAGTACGGATGGAAGCCGTGGCGTCCATCCCGCAAGAAAAGGATAGAAGAGGAACTTGAAGAACTAGAGGAATTTCTCAAGGCTGCAGCAGAAGCGGCACCGAAGGTGATTTCCAAACCTCCGGTTGTCTATCATGGGCCACTGTCGGCTATTTTCTATGAACCGATCGAACCGCGCGTTACGCCCACCGTCAACGAGATCATGGCGCGGGCGAAGGCGAAAGCCGACGCTATGGACGATGAGGAAGAAGCAATTCTTCTTCTGTTCTACTGAATCGTTCGCCTGCACGATAAAGGGCAAGACTACCCGCAAGCCTGAGCGATATCAGGCGCAACGTGATCGCTACGATACAGCGAAAGGGTGAAGTATGACGATTGAAGCACTTGAAGGGATAACTGACGAGCAACTGTTCAACGATGCCAACAGCGACGAAGCACCGGCTGAGGAAGCCGCTGTAGAGGCACCTGAGGCACCCGTAGAACAGCTAGAGCAAGCACGCGATGAGCAAGGCCGCTTCGCTGAGAAGCCAGCGGACGAGCCTGCAAAGCCTGAGACGATGGCTGAGAAGCCGGTCGTCGACGACAATGCGGCCCAAGTCCCATCGTGGCGGGTTCGGGAGATCAATGAGGAAAAACGGCAGCTTGCTGAACGACTGACAGCACTTGAGACCGAAAGGAACCAATGGCTGGCGGATCGTCAACGCCTCACATCTCTTGAAAAGCCACCGGAACCGGCTGCAAAGCCTGATCCGCTGCTCGACCCGGACGGATATGAGAAGTACCTCGAGAACAAGTTCGAGGAAAAGCTTCTCAATAATCACCGGGAATTCAGTCTGTCCCAGGCTCACCGGACCTACAAGACGGAGTTCGAAGAGGCTTACGCGGCTGCACAGAAACAAGTCGATCCTGCACTCAAGGCTCGAATGCAGCAGTCCCGCGACCCCGGCGAAACCCTGATGCAATGGCACCGTGAGAACAAAACCCGTGCTGAAGTCGGCAACGACCCCAACGCATACTTTGACAAGCGCTTCGAGGCGTATCTCTCGGACCCGGCCAACCAGTCCAAGGTTCTGGAACGCATTCGAGGCGGAGCGCAACCCCAGCCCGGCGCCCCAAGGCAGGCATCGGCAGTCAATCTACCGCCATCGCTAACTCGGGCAACCAGTGCGTCTGCGGACATTTCCGCTGACGATAATGACATCTCGAACGACGCGCTGTGGCGACACGCAAACGGATAAAACTAGCCGAAATCCCGACGATATGCCCGCCTTATGGCGGGTTTTTTATTGGGATGACGGCTTCAGAAAGGACTAGCCGTCATGGCTCTCACCACCATTCAGACTAACAATAAACTCATCAAGTTCACCCAACAGGTGAACCGTGAATGGGTACGCGAAAACCTGTTCGCCCCGTATATGGGCGAATCCATCACCGCCATCATCCGCAAGCGCATGGAGCTCACCTCCGGCGGCGAGCAGATGAATATCCCGCTGGTTGCCCGTCTGGCGGCTACCGCGATCGGCTCCGGTGCTCTTGCTGGAAACGAAGAGTCCGTCGACAACTACGGAATGCGCGTTTGGATCGACTGGGCTCGTAACGCGATCAAGACCAACAAGGCGGAAAAGCAGAAGGACTCATCGGCGATCTTCGATGTGGCTCGGCCGCTTCTGTCGGATTGGTTGAAGGAGCTTAGTCGGGATGAAACGATCGATGCGCTCTATGCGCTTCCGAGTGAATCCGCACCTGCGGGTCTTGGTTCGACGGCAGGCCAGCGTGTCAACGGCATTCTGTTTGCTGATGCGACCGCTGCCCAGCGAACAACCTGGATGACGGATAATACCGACCGTGTACTGTTTGGTCACCTGTTGTCTAATACGACATCGACGTTCGCATTATCAACTGCGAACATTACGGCTGCGGCGATCGATCAAGCCAATGCGGCAAACATGAAGTTTCTCAAGCGTTATGCGCGCGCTGCTAATCCGCATATCCGTCCCTTCCAGTTGAAGGATGGTCGAGAATACTTCGTGGCCTTCCATGGATCTCGGTCTTTCCGCGATCTGAAGGTGTCTCTGGACACCATCAACCAGACTACCCGGCCTCGCGAAGGTGACGGGTTCAATAAGAACCCGATCTTCCAGGACGGTGACCAGATGTATGATGGTGTCATTCATCGTGAAATCCCGGAAATCGATGTCCGCGTGCCGACGCTCTACAATACGTTAGGCGCTGGCAGTACTGCTGTTCGTCCGGTCTGGCTATGCGGTCAGTCGGCGATGGCGTTTGCTTATGGGCAGATGGCGAAGCCAACCCAACTCGACAACACCGATTACCAGTTCAATCGCGGGGTCGGCATCGAGACGGCTTATGGCATCTCGAAGATGTTCAAGAAAACCACGGGCGGCAATCTCAGGGAATGGGGCATTGCCACTATGTTCGTATATGCGCCTGCTGACGCTTAATAGAACGAGAAAAGGAATAAACACATGGCTAACTATCCTGCTCGCTCTAGTGGCGATCAAACCATCAACTACCTTCGGGCGCCGCTCACGTTTGCGATTGGAAATAGCGGTGTTGTGCAAGTTGGCACGATCCCGGCCGGTTGCGCGGTACTTCGCGTTTCTACCGCGGTATCAACGGCATTCAATGCCGCTACCACGAATACGTTAAAGGTCGGCATTGTCGGCAGCGATGCTGCTATCTCAACGACAGTCTCTCTGTCTGCGCTTGGGAGCAATATCGGCACCATGGCGGCACCTTCGGCATCGTTCATCCCAACGGTAGACACGCCGATAATCGCGACTTCAACATCCACTGGTGCAGTGGCTACCGCTGGTGTTGGCACGGTTATTGTAGAATACGCACCTATTGCGTAAATCTTCTCAAGGGGGCGGACTAATAATCCGCCCTCTTTTTGGTCAAATGGAGAAGAAAAGTGCCAAGTATTTTTTATACAAAAGACGAAGTTGATGCGCTAATCGCCGATATCTCTAATAGGCCAACTTTTAAGATAATTGAGCTTACGGCCGGGACGGCTACTCCAGAGAATTTCACCCCTATTCCTAGTCAGCCGGGGGTTACAACGATTGCGCTTGTAACTACGACCGCCGCTAATTTTTATGTGTCTCTTACGTCAGATTCTGGCACGATTGGCGACTTGGTAGAAATTCATAATAAGGGCGATGTATATGCCACCGAAATTGCTGTCTTGTTTCAACCGGGACCACCAGGTAGCGGCGCATATGATGAAGTAGGTATTTCTGGTGCAAGCGCGCTATCATTCAGAAAAATAACAGAGACTGTTTGGCATCCTCTTCACAGAAATAGGAATTTGTGATGGCAAAAATCACATGGCTCGGCGAAGACGAACTACACGAAGGCGCCCCCGGCCCATCCTTCGCGGTGGCATATGGCGGAATCAAATTTACAAAAGGTGTCCCCGTCAATGTGAGCGATAACAGCATCATCTCTCGCGCGAAAACCAATCAATACTTTGATGTCGATGATTCAGATGAGTTCGCATCGATGCATTCGGAACCGAAACGTCGCGGACGGCCGCCGAATGTAAAGACTGAAGAAAATGTCTAAAACCCGTCAGCAAATCCAGTTCAAAGCATTTGCCATCCTCACGGGTGGCGATGTCGGCGTGGGCGTGTCTGCTGAGGATGCGACGGATCTGGACGGTTATATTGATAGTGTCGTGGCGGAACTGAACTCGGACGGCACGATCTATATCAATGATCCGAATGATTTAGATGATGCGCTGTTCATCACGTTCTGCAAGCTTGTGGCAAATGCCGCCGCGGACGAGTTTGCGGGAACATCAGATGAGGCCAAGGCTCAACTTCTGAGGAACAGACTTCGCGTGCTTGTACGGCAGACGCCTGGGTTTAGCCCGCAAGTCGTGGAATTCTTCTAGTGCCGACAGTCCCAATCCCGTGGCCACTTTCATCTTCGCCCGGCGGATCATCACAGGAAGGCGCCGGACGACTGATCAACTGCTACGCTGAACCACTCGGAAAGGTCATAGAGGCCGCAAAGAAACTCGCTCCACCTCCCGCCGTCTGGCGTAAATCTCCCGGTCTTTCACTGTTCGGTGCATCCGGACAAACAGGGTTTCGAGGTCAGATACTCGTCGATAGCACGCTATACGCAGCATGGTCTGGGAAGGCTTCGAAGTTCACCTCGGCAGGCGCTGAAACGCTGCTGACAGGCTCTTTAACGGGAACGGAAAAGGTCTTCTTCGCACGGAATAACAAAGTCGGATCTCCGGATGTTGTCTGTGTAGCTCCGGCCACGGGTGCGTTTTCGGTTCTGGTCGGTTCGGTTATTTCATTCGCGGATGTCGATATCGGCGCCCCGAATAGCGTTTGCTTCATGGATGGGTTTTTCATCTTCTCCTATGGAGATGGAACGCTGCAGGCATCCGGCCTGAACGATGTTACAATAGCGACAACGGACAAGACCAAGGCGCAATCGAAACCGGGCGGACTCTCTCGTTGCATTACGTTCAATGGGCAATTGGTAGCCCTTGGGCCGGTGTTCGGTGAGGTCTACGCCAATACAGCCAATCCGACAGGCTTTCCGTTTACGCGCTCCTATGTGCTCCAGAGGGGACTTGCAGGAGCTTACGCTTTAGCTGGGCATGAGGATGGATTTGGTTCTGCATTGATCTGGGTTGCGGACGACAATTCGGTCGTCAAGCATAACGGCACTCCCATTCCGGACAAGATTTCCCCTGCGGACCTCGATCGGTTGATAGCCGGAATCTCCGACAAGAGCACGCTGGAAGCCTCTGTCTACATTTCGCAGGGTCATCCGAAATGGGTGATCAAGTGTCCGACATTCTGTTGGGAATTCGATCTCGGTTCTCAGAAGTGGAATGAACGCAAGAGCTATCTTCAGACCACATGGCGCGCAATCGGAGGCTGTTACGCTTTTGGCCAATGGCTGGTCGGGGATACCCAAGGCGGCCGGATACTGAAGATCGATCCGCTAGCGCTGGATGAGTTTGGTAGTCCGCTTGTGATGCAGATGGATAGCGGGCCGGTTACCGGTTTCCCATCACTAACCAAAGTTGGGCGTGCGGATTTCAACTTCGTCATGGGCGTTGGTATTGCCACGGGAGCTGATCCGATCGCGACAAACCCGCAAGTCGGCATCTCCTGGTCGAATGACGGTGGAATAACTTACGGCAACGAGTTTGTTCGCGCGCTGGGGAGACAGGCGACGGATACGCGGATCATGATGGTGCGAACTGGAATGACAAGTAATCACGGTCGGCGCTGGCGGTTGAAGATAAGTGATCCAGTGTATGGCGCATTCCTAGGCGGTAATCAGGATACGAGGCTGACGCGATGAGCAAGCCGTTTCCAGGCGTGGATGTTCCACTCATTGATATCAAAACCGGGCTGATGACGCAGACTTGGACCGAATATTTCCAGAGCATTCAGACCTATCAAAGTCTTGCGCACTTGCGCGACGTGTCAACGACCGCGCCGACGAATAATCAGGTTCTCACATTCAAAACAGCAACCGGGCTATGGACACCGGTTTAAGGTACTGAAATCATGTCGTTATTTGACCTTTTCTCGAATGATACTGCCGAGGAAGCCGCGCGCCAACGCAATGCCGGCTTGCAGCAGGGCTATGACGCGCTATCGTCAACCTATGGGCAGGGCCGTGATGCGCTCACCACGGGTTATGGGCAGGCCAGCAATCTCTATGGCAATCTGCTCAACTCGAACACGGCTGGCGCGAATGCCTATGGTGACGCTAGCGGAGCCAACGGGGCGGCGGGATATGGCCGGGCAACGGCAAACTTTCAGTCCAACCCAGGCTATCAATTCCAGATGGATCAAGGGCAACAGGCTCTGAACCGAGCTCATGCTGCGGCGGGTAATCTATCGAGTGGCAACGCCGATGCAGATACGCTGAAGTTTTCGCAAGGGTTAGCCAATCAA
>WNGM01004484.1_pt1 | contig 14728 bp, 11 predicted proteins | sample 5400571 | NCBI WGS metagenome assembly WNGM01 (sample SAMN13153378, study PRJNA577476) | soil metagenome | isolation source: 100 cm soil or saprolite under Garry oak tree replicate 2 | place: USA:California | collected 2016-06-15
CAAGGACGTCCTGCTGCTCGACGTCACGCCGCTGTCGCTCGGCATCGAGACCAAGGGCGGCATCATGACCAAGCTGATCGAGCGCAACACGACGATCCCGACGAAGCGTTCGGAGATCTTCACGACCGCCGACGACAACCAGTCGAGCGTGCAGATCCAGGTCTATCAGGGTGAGCGCGACATCGCGGCGTACAACAAGAAGCTCGGCATGTTCGAGCTGACCGGCCTGCCGCCTGCGCCGCGTGGCGTGCCGCAGATCGAGGTCACGTTCGACATCGACGCCAACGGCATCGTGAACGTGTCGGCGAAGGACCTGGCCACCAACAAGGAACAGGGCATGACGATCACCGGCGGCTCGGGCCTGTCCAAGGACGAGATCGACCGGATGATGCGCGACGCCGAGTCGCACGCCGAGGAGGACCGCGCGCGCCGCGAGGAGGCCGAGACCCGCAACAACGCCGAGTCGTTGCAGTTCGCGACCCAGAAGTTCCTGACCGAGAACGGCGACAAGCTGCCTGAGGACAAGAAGAACGAGCTCGAGACGGCACTCGCCGAGCTGCAGGCCGCGCTCGGCGGCACCAACCTCGAGTCGATCAGATCGGCGCAGGACAAGCTCGCCCGCGTCTCGCAGGAGGCCGGCGGCGCGATGTACGAGGCAGCCAGCGCGGCCGGCGGCCGCGCTGCGGGCGACAGCGCGCCCGGTGACGCCGGTGCGCAGACGCCGCCTGACGACGATGCCGTCGTGGACGCGGAGGTCGTCGACGAGGGGCCCGAGGGCGATCAGAAGTGACCGATTGGGACCCACGTGACGAGGAGCACGAGCCGGTCGTCATCCGCGACAAGCGCCGCTTCGACCCGCTGACCGGCGAACCACGCCAGCCCGACCCCGGGCGCCCGACCCCGGGCGGCCGGGTGCGGTCCCACGCGGCCGAGCCGGACGACGACGAGCAGGCCATCCCCAAGGCCGATGCCCTGCTGCTCGAGGAGCGCACCCGTGACCTGCAACGCCTGCAGGCCGAGTACGCGAACTACCGCAAGCGCGTAGACCGCGATCGCGTCGCGAACGCCGAGTCGGCGGTCGGCCTGGCGTTGATGACGCTGCTGCCCGTCCTCGACGACATCGACCGGGCCCGCGCGCACGGCGACCTGACCGGCCCGTTCAAGGCGGTGGCCGAGCAGCTCGAGGCTGTGCTCGGCAAGCTCGGGCTGTCGGCGTTCGGCGAGCCGGGCGACCGCTTCGATCCGGCCGTCCACGAGGCCGTGCTGCACGACGAGAGTCCGGACGTCAGCGAGCCCACTGCCACGACGGTGATGCGCCGCGGCTACCGGCACGGTGACCGTCTGCTGCGCCCGGCGATGGTCGGCGTGACCGATCCGGCGCCGGCCGAGGCGCCGCCCGACGAACCCGAGGCCTGACCGAACACGATCGACACGACGAGAGGAGGCGACGCCCGGTGAGCACCAGGGACTACATCGAGAAGGACTACTACAAAGCGCTGGGCGTAGCCAAGGACGCCTCGTCCGCCGACATCAAGAAGGCCTATCGCAAGCTCGCTCGTGAGCTGCATCCGGACAAGAACCCGGGTAACGCCGACGCCGAGGCCAAGTTCAAGGACGTGTCCGAGGCGTACGACGTGCTCTCCGACGACAGCCGCCGCAAGGAGTACGACGAGGCGCGGGCACTGTTCGGCGGGGGCGGCTTCCGCGGCGGGTTCCCCGGCGGGACGCCCGGCGGCTCGACGTTCGACATGTCTGACCTCTTCGGTGGCGGTGCCAGCGCCGGGGCCGGCGGGCTCGGCGACATCTTCGGCGGCCTGTTCACCGGCGGGACGACCACGCGCCGCCAGCGCAACGTCGGGCCGACGCGAGGCGCCGATGTCGAGTCGTCGATACGTCTCGGATTCGACGAGGCCGTGCACGGTGCGATGCTTCCGCTGCAGCTGTCCGGACCCGGTACCTGCCGGACCTGCCACGGCAGCGGCGCCAGGCCCGGCACCAGTCCGCACGTCTGCCCGACCTGCGGCGGCTCGGGATTCGTCAGCCGCAACCAGGGTGCGTTCGGGTTCAGCGAGCCGTGCCGCGACTGCCGCGGCACGGGCCAGATCATCGACGACCCCTGCCCCGACTGCCTCGGAGCGGGCGTCACGACGCAGACCCGCACGATCAACGTCCGGGTACCCGCCGGCGTCCGTGACGGTGCGCGGCTTCGCATCCGGGGCAAGGGCGTGCCCGGCGCTCGCGGCGGCCCGGCCGGCGACCTGTTCGTCACGGTCCACGTCGACTCGCACGACCTGTTTGGGCGCAGCGGCGACAACCTCACTCTGACCGTGCCGGTGACCTACGCCGAGGCGGCGCTCGGCACGACGCTACGGGTGCCCACGCTGGACGGATCGGTCGCGCTGCGCGTCCCGCCGGGCACGAAGTCCGGCACGACGTTGCGCGTGCGCGGACGCGGGTTCCCCAAACGCGGCAGCGGCGCGGGCGATCTGCTCGTCACCGTCGAGGTCGCTGTGCCGCAGAAGATGACCGCCGAGGCGCGCGAGGCCCTGGAGAAGTACGCCGCCGCGCAGGCAGACGATCCGCGCCCGACGATCACGGCCGCACTCGGCCGCCTGGCCTCCACGGAGGGCAGTGATGGCTGACACTCGGCGGGGCGACGTTCCCGAGGACGCCCCGGTCTTCGTCATCTCGGTGGCTGCCCAGCTTGCCGGCATGCATGCCCAGACGCTGCGCCAGTACGACCGCATCGGCCTGGTCACCCCCGGCCGGACGGTCGGCGGCGGTCGGCGCTACTCGGCGCGCGACGTCGCGCTGCTGCGCGAGGTGCAGCGACTCTCGCAGGACGAGGGCGTCAACCTCGCCGGCATCAAGCGGATCATCGAGCTCGAAGCGCACGTCGACGCGCTGCGAGCACGGCTCACCGAGATGGCCGACGAGCTGCAGCGCGCCTACGCCGAGTTGAACGCCCGGCCCTCTACTGCACTGGTGGTCTGGAAGCCTCAACGGATGCGGTGACGCTGCGCGTACCGGCGCACCTTGGCCCGGTTGCCGCACACTGCCATCTCGCACCAGCGCCGCCTGCCCGACGGGTCGAGGAAGACAAATCCGCACTGCTTGTTCGTGCAGGGCCTGATCGCCCGGCTCGGATACTGCTCGATCACTGAGTGCATCGCCAGCGCGAAGCGATGCAGCGGAACGCTCAGGCCGCTGCCGCCGTCGAGGCGCAGCGAGTCGTCCGGCGCGCGGCGGTACCGCGATTCGCGGACGGCGGCGCTCACGAAGCCGCGCAACCGCTCGGCCGCCGCCGCCGAATCGTCAACGATTACAGCGTGCATCGCCGCGCGCAGCTGCTTCACGTCGCGCAGCGCGCGCTCGGCCGCTGCGGGCCGCCGAGCGGCGATCTCCAACAGCACGGCCGACTCGTCGCCGTCGAGCAGCTCGATGTCTCGGCTCAAGACCACCAGCACCCGGTAGTCGACGAGGTAGTCGCGTGACTGGTCGAGCCCCCAGCCGCCGAACGTGTTGTTGAGCTCGAGCGCCGGATGTCCGGATACACGCTCGGGCAACCACACCTGGTCGACCTGTCGGGCCATGTCGCATATGCTAACCGCAATTCTTCGACAAGGGGTTAGCCGAGTGAACATCGTCGCGTCGTTGGCCGCTGCCCAGCTCCGGCATCGGCCGGGACGCTGGGCGCTGCTCGTCGTCGGCGTGGCGCTGGCCGCGGCAATCCCTGTCGTCGCGGCGGGCGCCGGCGACTCGGTCGCCGCCCAGACGGTGCGCAAGACGGTCGAACAGATGTCACCGGGCGACCGCACGGTCACCGTGATCGGCACCGGCACCATTTACGACCCAGCCGCCGCCGCGCAGGTCAACACGCTGATCCGCCAGCAGCTGACCCGCTTGTCGTCCGCGCCGGTACGGAGGTCGAGTTCCACCCACTCTCAGTTCTCGGCTCGACGTTCCTGCTCGGTGCCGCCGACGAGCTGCCCACGGCGGTAAGGCTCCTCGACGGCCGGATGCCCCGGTCATGCCTGCCGAAGCGCTGCGAGGTCGTCGCGATCGGGGGCGACCAGGCAGCGCTCACGCGCTCGGCAGCGTCCCTCGGCCTCGTCGTCGTCGGGCGGGCCGAGCGCACGGACGTGACCGTGCTCAGCGGTGAGCTCGACCCCGGCGGCGCCCCCTTGCTGCTCGGCGACGGTGCCGACCGCATGGCGCGGGTCGACGACCTCGCCCTCTTCCCGCGCACCTACGGATGGGTCACCCAGCTGGACGTGGCCAGGGTCATCGCGTTGGGCGTTCCGGCGTACGCCCGGCGCTCGGCGCAGGTTGCCGACACCCTGATTGCGAACGTCGAAGGCGCGGCGATCGTGAACCCGGACGGCGAGCTCATCGACGAGTACCACCGCGCCTCGCTGTCCGCGCGCCGCTTCGGGCTGCTCGGCGGTACGGCTGCGGTGTTGCTGCTCGGGTTCGCCGCGGTGGCCGCCGTCGGGCTGCGCCGCGAGCACGCGGTGCTCGTGACCGTGCTGCGCCGCCGGGGTGCGCGGATCGCGCGCGTCGGCCGCCTCACGACGCTGCAGGCCGCGGCTGCCGGGCTCTGCGGGGCGGCGCTCGGCTGCGCGATCGGCGCCGCGGTCACGGCCGGCCTGGCGCAGAACGCGTCGCTGGCGTCCTGGCGCACGATCTGGCACGCGCTGGGCTCCGCGTGGCCGGCGGTCGGGCTGCTCTGCGTGGCGGCCGTCGTAGTCACGGTAGCGGTGCTGCTCTGGCCGGATCGCGAGAGCCGCACCGTCTGGCGGACGGTCGAGTTGATCGGCGCCGCCTGCCTGGGTGCGGTCTTCCTGGCCGCGAGCCGTGGGTCGGCGTCGGCGTCCTCGCTGGCCGCGAACAGTGATCCGCTGGTCGTCGCGCTGCCTGCGCTCGCCGGCCTGGTGGGCGGGCTCGTGGCCGCCAGGCTGTGGGCGCCGCTGGCTCGCTTCGCCGAACGCCTTGTGCCGCGCCGATCGGTGGCGGGGCGGATCGGGCTGCTCGGCGCGATTCGCCGTCCGCTGCGCCCGGTTGTCACGACGGCTTTCCTGACGGCTGCTGTGTCGTCGGTCGTCTTCTCCGGCGCGTACCGCGCGACGCTGCAGCAGGGCGCATCCGACCAGGCTGCGTATACCGTGCCGCTCGACGCCACGCTCACCCACGGGCGTGATGTGCCGACGCCGCTCGCGGTCACCGGAGCGCAGCAACTGGCCGCGGCCGCGCCGGGCGCACAGACCTACGGCGCTGTACGGACCGGAGGCATCGTCCGCACGCTCGACGGCAACGCGACAGGAGTGCCGGTGCTCGGCGTCGACCGCGATGCACTGTCGCAGGTGCGGCGGTGGTCGCGGGTGACTGGTACGCCGACCAGCCCGGCGTCGTTCGCCAAGTCACTCGGGCCGGCCGGCACGGCGGTCGCCGCGCCGTCCCTTCCGGACGGCGCCCGTACCCTCACCGTCGACGTCACCGGCCTGTCGCCGGCGGTCGACATGGAGCTCTGGCTCGCCTCGGCCGACGGCCAGGAGACTGCGGTGAAGCTGAGCCGGCACGGCGGCGTGGCGACCGGGACGATCCCGCACCTCGGCCGCGGCACGCTGCGCGCTGTATCGGTCGCGCTGACCGAGAACATCGAGTACGCCACGCATCATCAGCACGCCATCGGCGAGAGCGACACCGCCCGGCAGATCGTCGCCGGGACGTTCACGGTCGGCGCTGTCTCGGCCGACGGCGCGACCGTTCCGTGGCAGTGGGCCGGCTGGGGATCGCGGAACGCCCAGGTCGTCTCGAAAGGCACCGGCCTGCAGATCAGTTACCGGCTCGAGGGTTCGCAGGTCGTCCTCGTCCCGGGTTACGTGCCCAAGCCCGTGCTGCCAGTGATCGTCGATCCGGTGACTGCCCGATCGGCCGACCAGGGTCAGTTGACGCTCTCCCTCGGCCAGATCACGATCACCGCGCAGGTGGTCGGCACCATGCCGCGCTTCCCGACGATGACCGGCACCTTCGTCCTGGCCGATCAAGCTGCGGTTACAGCGATGCTCGAGCTGAGCGAGCCGGGCACCGGAGCGATCGGCGAGCTCTGGGTCTCGGCGCCGGACAGTTCGCGCCCGGCCCTCGAGCAGGCGCTCGCGAAGGCGCCATATGACCGGATCACGGTGGCGCTGCGCGCGCCGCTGCAGGCGCGGCTGTCCGCCGATCCGGTCGCCCGCGGATCGCAGCTGTTGCTGGCCCTGATCGCGGGCCTGGCACTGCTCGTCGGTGTCGTCGCCCTCGCGCTGCTCGTGATCGGGGAGCGCCGAGACGACGCCGGCGAGTTGCACGCCTGGGAGGCCGACGGTCTGCGCCCGGCGACGCTGCGCCGCGTGCTGTTCGTGCGGGCGTCCTCGGTCGTCGCCGTCGCGCTGCCGTTCGGGTTGCTGACCGGCCTGCTTCTCGCACGCGCCGGGACGACGCTCGTGGCGGTCGACGCGTCCGGCGTCGCGCCGCGGCCCCCGTTGCAGGCGGCGGTCGGTCTGGCATGGACGGGTGTCGTGCTCGTCGTCGGGATCGGGCTGAGCGTCGCCGTCGCCTGGGCGGTCGCGGCCCGGATGCTGCGTGAGCGCCTGCCCGTACGTCCCGAGACGGAGCTGAGATGAGCGCGATTGATGTCACCGACGCGTTCTGCCTGTACCCCATACCGGGGGGTACGGTCGCCGCGTTGCGTGGCCTGTCGCTCGCCGTCGAGGATCGTGAACGTCTCGTCGTGCACGGCCCGAACGGATCGGGAAAGACGACGCTGCTGCGCGTGCTGACCGGCGAGGTGCCGCCCAGCGCGGGCAGCGTCCGGATCGCCGGCGTCGACTTGGCCGGCGCCGACGAGGCCACTCGTTCGCGACTTCGGCTTACCCGGCTCGGCGTCGTCGACCAGCACACCGCTCGGACGCTGCGCCCCGAGATCGATGTGCTCGACAACGTCGCCCTGCAACTGCGGCTGGCCGGCGTGCGCCGGACCGAGGCACGGCGCCGAGCCGGCGAGGCGCTCGCGCGGCTCGGTCTCGCCGCACTGGCCGATCGCTCACCGGCGACGCTCTCCGGCGGCGAGGCGCAGCGCGTCGCCGTGTGCGCGGCGCTGGCGCACGAGCCGACCGTCGTGCTGGCCGACGAGCCGACTGGCGAGCTGGACCTCGCGTCCGCGGACGAGGTCTACGACCTGCTCTCGTCGGCGGTCGCGTCCATCGGCGCCACGCTGCTGCTCGTCACGCACGACCAGCGCGCCGCGCGGATCGCCGACCGCATGGTGCGCATCCGCGACGGCAGGCTCTCCGAACAGTGGTCGCCGCATGCGCCGGGCGACGAGATGCTCGTCGTAGACGATCGAGGCTGGGTCCGGCTGCCAGAAGCGCTGCGTCGCGGCGCCGGGGCGTTGCGAGGCGTTCGGGCCAGCACCGAGGGCGCGCAGATCGTGCTCAGCGGCGCGGACGAGCCGGTGGCGGCGCATCCGGTCGCCGGTGCGGCGCCGACGACATCCGCGGCCGGGTCCGTGGCCGCGCTCGACGAGGTGCGCCTCGCCTACGGCGACCGCGTCGTGCTCGACGGGCTGTCGCTCGACGTCCGCGCCGGCCTGCTCACCCTCGTCCGGGGTCGTTCCGGCTCGGGCAAGTCGACCCTGCTGCGCGTGCTCACCGGCCTCGCCGACCCCGACTCCGGACGAGCGCTGCTGGCCGGCGTCGACGTGACCGGCCTGTCGCGGGCGGCACGCGCCGACCTGCGCCGCGAACACGTCGCCGTCTTCGGGCAGGGCGGAGCACTTGCCGAACCACTCGACGTGATCGAGAATCTCGCGCTCGCCCGCGCGTCACGTGGCCTGCCCGCCGACCCTGACCTGATCGACAAGACCGTCGATTCGCTCGGCCTCTCGGCGCTTCGCGAGCGGGCAGTGCGGCTGCTGTCCGGCGGTGAGCGCCAGCGGGTTGCCATCGCCCGCTCACTGGTCGTCGAGCGGCCGCTCGTGGTGCTGGACGAGCCGACGTCGTCGCAGGACGAGGCGCATGCCGAGATCGTGGCGCGCGTGCTCGCCGAAGCCGCGGCGGCCGGGCGCGCGGTGCTGTGCGCCACGCACGATCCGGTGCTTGCCGACGTCGCCGATACCGCCGTACTGCTCGCTTGACCCGGCCGCCCCCCGCGCTCCCCCCCGCTGGGGGCGGCCGCCCCCGAACTCAGGCGGGGAACGACGCGACCGACCACGGCTCGGACGCGTCGACCTCGGCCTCGGCATCAGGGAAATGCGCCGGCCCGCCGCACTGGCCACGCACCACGGCTTCGGGGTCGCTGACGAACTGCGGGCTCGGCTGCGCCGGGTCGTAGTAGCGGTGGAAGACCGGCGTGAGGCTGCCCGAGATCGGCGGCACGATCCAGCTCCAGTCGGCCGGGCAGCTGCGGCCCGCACGCTCCTCCCGCCCCAGGTGGGTGAGGAAACGCTGTGCCTCGGTGTGATGGTCGGTGACCGTCACGTCGGCGGCGGCGAACGAGTGCAGGACGGCACGGTTGATCTCGATCACCGCGCGGTCGCGCCACAGCGTCTGCTCGGACGTCATGTCCAGGCCCATCCGGTGCGCGACCGTCGAGGCCATGTCGTAACGGTCCGCGTCGACCAGGTTCCGCGCGCCGATCTCGGTCCCCATGTACCAGCCGTTGAACGGCGCCGCCGGGTACGAGACACCGCCGATGCAGAGCCGCATGTTGCTGATCGCAGGAACGGCATGCCAGCGCAGGCCGAGATCGGCGAACCAGGCGAGCTCCGGATGCGACAACGGCACTTCGAGGACGTCCGCGGCCGACAGCTGGAACATGCGCGGGCCCTCGGCCACGGTTTCGACGACGAGCGGCAACACGTCGAAGTCGCCGGGCGTCGGCGGTGGCTGCCAGCCCATCGTCATGACGGCCTCGGTGAATCCGACATAGCGCGGGTCGCCCTGTACCCCGCCGCCTGCTTGCGCGTAGCCGGCGTAGCGGATCAGCTGGTCGTTCCAGATTCGCGGCGCCGGTCGTCCAGGCGCCTCGGGAGCGAAGATGCTGATGACGGGACGCACCTTCCCGCCGTTCGCCGCGATCCGCAGATGCGTGCGGCAATGCTTCGCGACTCCGGCGGCGTCGCCGACCGCGCGCAGGTCACGCACCCGCAAGCTGTTCCAGTACAGCCGACCGATGCAACGCGCGCTGTTGCGCCAGGCGACGCGGGCGCCCCAGGTCAGCTCCGCGGTCGTGTGGTGGTAGGTCCCGGTGGTGAGAATCTCGGCACGTGCCCAGGCGATGCGACGTGCCACGTCGCCCGCGTCCGGATTCTCGGCGTGGAACAGCTCGACGAACTCGACGGCTTCGTCCAGATCGACCTCGCCACTGGTCTCGCTCGGCGTCGACGCAGGCTCAACTCGGCTGTGGTCCACGGGGCACTGAGCGGAGGGTGACGGCACGGGTATCGCGGGTGAGGGTGACGACACGCTACGCAACGATAACGGCCGTCGGCGGTCCGTCCAAGAATCAGTAGAACTATCACGCTGTGTACCGCAGACTCGCGGAATTCGTGCGCGCTCCGCGCACAGAATGCGTCGCGGCGCCCGATCAGTCGATGGTGAACGTGTCGTAATAGATGCGCGAGAGCGGCACGCCGCGCGAGCTGAGCGTCCGGACCGTCGCCTGGATGAGGCTGGGCGATCCGCTCACGACGACGTCGTGATTGGACCAGTCCGCGTGCTGCGCCACGACGTCGGGCAGCGAGCCACGTATGCCGGTGTACTTCGGCTCGCGCGAGACGACCTTGACCACGTCGAGCATCGGGTCGCGCATGACGAGGTCGTCGAGCACGCCGTTGAGGTAGAGCTCGCGGCTGTAGCGCACTCCGTGGAACAGGTGCAGCCGCGTCGACGGTGAACGGTGCTCGAGGTCGGGCAGCATCGACATGACCGGCCCGATGCCCGTGCCGCCCGTGACCAGCAGCAGATCGCGCTCGCCATGCGTGACGAGGCCGAGCAGCCCGAGCGGCGGCCCGATCTTCCACACGTCACCGGGCTGGGTTTCGGTGACCATGCTGCCGCTGACCCATCCGCCGGGCACCGTCTTGACGTGGAACTCGAGCTCGCCGCCCGCGCTCGGCGCGTTCGCCATCGACATCGGCCGCCACATCCTGGGGCGGCGGGGCGTCTCGACGCTGACGTACTGCCCAGGCCGGTACCCGAGGTCCGGTTCCGGCTTGACCTTGATGATCGCGATGTCGTGACCGGGACGCGCGATGTCGACCACGGTGCCCCGGTAGTACGGCGGGCCGTATGCGGCAGCCTCGTCGGCCGCGCGGCGCATCTCGCGCGAGATGACCGCGTACGCGTCTTCCCAGGCGTGCTGGACCTCGGGCGTCCAGTGGTCACGCATGTGCAGCTTCAACGCGTAGAACAACGCGTCGCCGACCTGGTCATAGTGCTCGGGCGTGACTTCGAACTTGCGGTGGTCGCGACCGAGCTCGGCCAGCAGGACGGAGAACCGGTCCGGTTGGTCGATGACCTGGATGATCGTCGTCAGCGCGCGGAGCAGGCGAATGCGCTGCACGGTCATGGTGGCCGGGAACATGTCGCGCAGCGACGGGTTCGCGTGGAACAGCGCGGCGTAGAAGTACTGTGCGATGCGATCGGCCGCAGGCTCGGCCACGGCCCAGCTCTCTCGGATCAGTTGAGCCTGTGACGGCACCAGGTTCCTTTCGTCCTGCGCGCGGAACCCCCCGTTACGCCGCGAGTCCGCGTCGGCGCGGACACCAATCTAACGCCTAGTGCGCGGACCGCTACCCCTTCCTTCAGGCCAATCTCGCCGCGAACCTCGCATATCAGGCCGAGTGCCTTTCAAGCGCACGCGAGGTGTGACAGTCTGGCGGCTGTCCGTCACGCCTCCGCGGGGGAAGCGCTGGCCGGCGCATCGGGCGTGCGCGTCACTGCGATCACCCGAGGAGTGACATGTCTGCGCCCTCTCCTGGCGAAACCGCCCAGCACACCCAGCCCGGCAGCGCAGCCGAGCGTGACCTGCAATGTCGCTATCAGACCACCGGACGTGCCGATCGCTTCTATCGCGATCAGGTACTCGACCACCTCAATCCCGCGATGCGCGAGTTCGTCGGACGGCAGGACATGGCGTTCATCGCGACCTCGGACGGGACCGGCGAGTGCGATGCGAGCTTCCGTGCCGGGACGCCCGGGTTCCTGCACGTGATCGACGAGCGGACGATCGCGTACCCCGAATACCGCGGCAACGGGGTGATGGCGAGCCTGGGCAACATCGTCGAGAACCCGCACATCGGCATCCTGATGATCGACTTCGTCCGCGAGCTGATCGGCCTGCACGTCAACGGCACCGCGCACGTCGTCGACGACGACGTGTTGCGCCACAGCGTGCCCGACCTGCCCGCCGAGCAGGTGACGGGGCGCCAGCCCGAGCGGTGGGTGGTCGTCGCGGTCGACGAGGCGTACGTGCACTGCCGCAAGCACATCCCGCGCATGATGCACGTCCCGCACCGCCGCGCGTGGGGTACCGACGACGTGCAGAGCAAGGGCGGCGACTACTTCGGCGCCGCGGCGACGCCGAGCCCGTGGTCCGGCCCACCAACCGAGGGTTGAGCGGAACAGACTCAACTTAGCGTTCGTTGCTCCAGGTGGACGCCATCCAGTGGCGCCCCGACAATCGAGCTTCGAACGAGGTGAGCCCACACCCATGGACCTGACCACCCGCAGCCAGCAGGCTGTCTCCACCGCGGTGAAATCTGCCGCCGAGCGCGGCAACCCTGCCGTCGAACCGGCACACCTGGCCGTCGTCCTGCTCGACGACGCCGAGGGGCTGACCCGTCCGCTGCTGTCCGCGGTCGGCGTCGATCCGCTCGCGGCGCGGGCGGCGATCCAGCGCCAGGTCGACGCGTTGCCTGCCGCCGCCGGCTCGACGGTCGCGGCGCCCCAGCCGTCGCGCGGGTTCCTCGCGGTCCTTAGTGCCGCCGAGCGCGAGGCGCGCGACCGCTCCGACGAGTACGTCTCGACCGAGCATCTGCTGATCGCACTGGCCGACCAGGGCGTGGTCAGCGGCGTCACGCCGGCCGCGCTGCGTGACGCGCTGGCATCGCTTCGCGGCTCGCAGCGGGTGACGAGCCCGGACCCGGAGGGCACGTTCCAGGCTCTGGAGAAGTACGGCGTCGACCTCACCGAGCGCGCCCGCGAAGGCAAGATCGACCCTGTCATCGGACGCGACGCCGAGATCCGCCGGGTGATCCAGGTGCTGTCGCGGCGCACGAAGAACAACCCCGTGCTCATCGGCGAGCCCGGCGTCGGCAAGACGGCCGTCGTCGAGGGCCTGGCCCAGCGCATCGTCGCCGGTGACGTCCCGGAGTCCCTGCGCGGCAAGCGACTGGTTGCCCTCGACCTGGGCGCGATGGTCGCCGGCGCGAAGTACCGCGGCGAGTTCGAGGAGCGGCTCAAGGCCGTCCTGAACGAGATCAAGGACGCCGGTGGCGCCGTCATTACCTTCATCGACGAGCTGCACACCGTCGTCGGAGCAGGAGCTACGGGCGCTGATTCTTCAATCGACGCGTCCAACATGCTCAAGCCGATGCTCGCCCGTGGCGAGCTGCGCATGGTCGGTGCCACCACCCTGGACGAGTACCGCCAGCACATCGAGAAAGACGCCGCGCTCGAACGGCGCTTCCAGCAGGTGATGGTCGCCGAGCCGTCCGTCGAAGACACCATCGCGATCCTGCGCGGCCTGAAGGGACGCTACGAGGCGCACCACAAGGTGGTCATCAACGACGGCGCACTGGTCGCCGCGGCGACGCTGTCCGACCGGTACATCACGTCGCGGTTCCTGCCCGACAAGGCGATCGACCTGGTCGACGAGGCGGCGTCACGCCTGCGGATGGAGATCGACTCGCGTCCCGTCGAGATCGACGAGCTGCAGCGCGCCGTCGACCGGCTGCGCATGGAAGAGCTCGCGCTCGCGAAAGAGCAAGACGACGCGTCACGCGAGCGGCTCGCGCGACTGCGGGCCGAACTCGCCGATCTGACCGAGAAGCTCGACGCACTGAATGCCCGCTGGGACAGGGAGAAGTCCGGCCTGAACCGGGTCGGCGAGCTCAAGGAGCGCCTCGACGACCTGCGTGGCCAGGCCGAGCGCGCGCAGCGTGACAACGACTTCGAAACGGCGTCGCGGCTGCTGTACGCCGAGATCCCGGCGGTCGAGAAGGAGCTCGCCGCGGCGAGCGAGGCCGAGCCCGTCGAGGACGTGCTCGTCAAGGAGGAGGTCACCGCCGACGACGTTGCCGACGTGGTGGCCGCCTGGACCGGCATCCCCGCAGGCCGGCTGCTCGAAGGCGAGACGGCGAAGCTGTTGCGCATGGAGGACGCGCTCGGCGCGCGCGTGGTCGGGCAGGCCGACGCGGTGCGGGCCGTGTCCGATGCCGTGCGGCGAGCCCGCGCGGGTGTCAGCGATCCCGACCGTCCGACCGGCTCGTTCCTGTTCCTCGGCCCGACGGGCGTCGGCAAGACCGAGCTCGCCAAGTCGCTGGCCTGGTTCCTGTTCGACGACGAGCGGGCGATGGTGCGCATCGACATGAGCGAGTACTCGGAGAAGCACAGCGTCGCCCGGCTGGTCGGCGCGCCGCCCGGCTACGTCGGTTACGAGGAGGGCGGCCAGCTGACCGAGGCGGTGCGGCGACGCCCGTACAGCGTCGTCCTGCTCGACGAGGTCGAGAAGGCGCACCCGGACGTGTTCGACATCTTGCTCGCGGTGCTCGACGACGGGCGGCTGACCGACGGGCAGGGCCGCACGGTCGACTTCCGCAACTCGATCCTCGTACTGACGTCCAACCTGGGTTCGCACGCGCTGATCGCCGACATGCCCGATCAGGCCAAGAAGGACGCCGTGCTGGCGATCGTCCGCGAGCACTTCAAGCCGGAGTTCCTCAACCGGCTCGACGACATCGTGGTGTTCGACTCGCTCACGACCGAGGAGCTGACCAAGATCGTCGACATCCAGATCGCGGGCTTGGCCCGCCGCCTGGAGTCACGCCGGTTGACGCTCGACGTGACCGACGGCGCGCGCGAGTGGCTGGCCATCAACGGCTTCGACCCTGTGTACGGGGCGCGGCCGCTGCGCCGGCTGGTGCAGACCGCGATCGGCGACGCGCTGGCGCGCGAGTTGCTGGCCGGCGAGATCCGCGACGGGCAGACCGTGCACGTCGACGTGCTCGATGATCGGTCCGCGCTGACCGTCTCGCCCGCCTGACCGCCGTGGCCGTCAGGTGCCGAACACCCGCGGCGGGCCCGGGCGCGGATTCTCGCCGCGTAGCCATGCCGTCGACTGCGCGGTCCAGCACAGCGCCAGTCCGATGATCGGCAGCGCCACGAACACGCCCGTCCAGATGATCGCCTGCGCGCCGCCCACGCGGAGCAGCCAGTAGCAGCCGGCGCCGATGCACATGCCGGCGCCCACGCTGAACACGACGCGGCCGAGAACATTGCGGCCCGCCATCATGACGGCCCCGGCGATTTGCAGGCTGGCGGATATCAGATTGATCATGCCGTTGGCGGTGAGTTCAGCGGTGAAGCCCTGCTCGCTGCCGCCAAATGCGTCGTTCCAGTCGTTAATGGCCGACGCGCCGACCAGCAGCAGCAGTCCGGCCAAGATGAGCAGTCCGGCGTCGATATAG
>WNGM01002919.1_pt1 | contig 14718 bp, 10 predicted proteins | sample 5400571 | NCBI WGS metagenome assembly WNGM01 (sample SAMN13153378, study PRJNA577476) | soil metagenome | isolation source: 100 cm soil or saprolite under Garry oak tree replicate 2 | place: USA:California | collected 2016-06-15
TTAATCTGCTCCTGTTTGTATGCTTCAAATGTTTCCAGCACCTCTCCGGTGGTCGGATTGATTGTTTGAATGCTCATGGTGCTCCTCCCGTTAGAGAACAAAGAATAACAGGACTTTATTATATCCCATATTCAAAGGAAGGCCTTTATGCAACCTCCTCCTCCCCGCCCGCCAGCACAGCCACAAATCCTTCCCCAGGCCGGTAGTCCGGCGACTGGTGGCGGAAGTAAGTATTGTAAAGCTGGGCGTAGTGACCGCCCTGGTTCATCAGCGCCTCGTGGCTCCCCTCCTCGACGATGCGGCCGCGCCGCATTACAATGATACGGTCGGCATCGCGAATAGTGGACAGTCGGTGAGCGATCACAATGGCGGTGCGACCTTTCAATACCAGGTCGAGGCCCTCCTGAATCTGCGCCTCGGTCAGCGGGTCCACGCTCGCCGTCGCCTCGTCCAGCACAATGATCGATGGGTCTTGCAGCAGTACACGCGCCAGCGCCACAAGCTGGCGCTGCCCCATCGACAGGGCCCTGCCCGTCTCGCCCACCAGCGTCTGTAAGCCCTCCGGCAGTGCCTCGATCCAGTCTCCGTTGCCGATGCGCGCGGCCACCGTCTCTACCTCCTCCTCGGTCGCGCCCGGTTGAGCGTAACGTATGTTATCTGCGACCGTGCCGGAGAAGAGGAAAGGCACCTGCGGCACAATCCCCAGGCGGCGGTGGTAGTCGTGCAGGTCGAAAGTGCGGATGTCGCGCCCATCGATCAGCAATTGCCCGCCCTGGAACTCGTAGAAGCGCGCAATGAGCCGCGCCAGGCTAGTCTTCCCCGCGCCTGTGTGTCCCACAATCGCCACCGTCTCGCCCGCTTTGATCGTCAGGCTGAAGTCTGCCAGCACCGTTTGCCTGTCGTCGTAGCTGAAGAACACATCCTTGAACTCGATGCGACCATCCAGGTGTCCCACAGGCTGGGAGTCAACCTGTGTCACGCGCGGCTCAGCGTCCAGCAGGGCAAAGACGCGTTCGCTGGCGGCCAGCCCCAGTTGAAACTGGCTCCAGAACGACGCAATGCTCGTCAGGGGGAACCAGAGCAGGCGAATGCCCTGCACGAAGAGGAACCAGTCCCCTGCCGTGATGCTCTTGTCGAGCACGTTTAACCCGCCGAAGTAGACCACAATCACCGTGCCGATATTCGCCACCAGCACCAGCAGCGGAAAGACGCCGTTATAGATGAAGCCCGACCGCACATTCACCTGGTACGACTGCTCTGTGATGCTGCGTGCGATGCGCCGGAACACCAGCGCAATCAGGATGATGAACGGCATGATCGTCATCGCCAGCAGCGCGAGCCGTAGATTGATCACAAACAGCACACCTGCTACGAGGAAGAACAGCAAGAACTGGCTGAGCAGGTTGAGCGTCAGGGTCACAACCGTGGCAAATTCCTCGGTGTCGGAGGTCACGCGGCTGACGATTTTGCCGGATGGAAACTCATCATAAAATGACATGTCGCGCGCCGTGACGGAGGCAAAGGCATCTTCGCGCAGGTTCAGCACTACGTCACCGACAGAGCGTGCAGTGTACCGCTGGCGGAAGAAGTTGCACGTCCAGGATAGAACACCTGTGACGAGGATAAGCGCAATCAGCATGCCCGCCGAGGAAAGCGTCTTTGACGCTACCAGTGTATCGATGCTCTTCGAGATCAAGATCGGAAAAGCTGTGTCCAGCAGCGAGTTCAGGACAATCAGTACCGCGACCACGATCATGATCGGCAACTTGGGCCGGAAGTAGCCAATGATACGAGCGATGAGGGCGCGGTCAGAATAGCTTCGATCGTATGCCTCGGCTTCCAGCCCATCCATGATAAAGCCCACGTGGTTTCCTCCTTGCTATTCGCCGCTGCTGGCAGTGGCCGCTGCTGGCAGTGCGCTATCATAGTGCGCGAAGATACGCCGGTAGGTATCACTACGTTCCAATAGTTCGGCATGTGTGCCCTGGTCGATCAATTCGCCCCGCCGCAGCACCAGTACCTTGTCGGCCCAGCGTATCTGCGAGAGACGGTGGGTAATCAGCAGGGTCGTGCGCCCCTGCAAGAGGCGGCGGATCGCCTTCTGGATCTCGTCTTCGGTGGCGCTGTCAATCGCGCTGGTCGAGTCGTCCAGGATGAGGATGCGCGGATCGGTCAGCAGGGCGCGCGCAATGGCGACGCGCTGCCGTTGTCCGCCGGAAAGGGTCACACCGCGCTCGCCAATCAGCGTGTCGTAACCATCCTTGAAGCTCAGGATGAAGTCGTGCGCCTGGGCATCTTTCGCTGCCTGCTCAATCGCCGCCTCGTCCGCCCGCTGTCCCAGTCCATAGGCGATATTCTCCCTGATGGAGCGCGAGAAGAGGAAGATATCCTGCTCGATGGTCGAAACCTGCGAGCGCAGCGCGTCCAGGCTCCACTCGCGTACGTCGACGCCATCAACCAGGATGCGGCCCTCGTCGACGTCATAAATGCGATTGACCAGCTTCGTAAGCGTGCTCTTGCCTGCCCCTGTTTGTCCCACGATGGCGATAGTCTGCCCTGGCTCTGCGTGGAATGAGAGGTTCTTCAGCACCGGGATGCTACCATAGCTGAATGTGACGTTCTCAAACACGATGTCGCCGCGCATTCCTGTATCGCCCCCACGATACCCGGCCTCATTCTCGTCCAGCTCCGTCTCCTCCTTCAAGATTGCCAGGATGCGCTCCGACCCCGCCACGCCCAACTGCACCAGGCTGAAGGTCCAGTAGGAGATGAAGGCAGGAAAATGCAGCGCCACCATCAGGCCCATGTAGGCTATCAGGCTGCCGACGGATAGCTGGTTGTGTGCTACCAGGTAAAGACCATGCAAGAAGGCTCCCACGGTGGCAATCGAGAGCAGCAGCGGCGGCAGGTACCATGCCTGCACATAACCATTCTGCACGTAGTAATCGCGATAGCGACCCGCGTTCAAGTCAAATTTCGTGTGTTCCTGGCTTTCCTGGGCAGTGGCTTTTACCACCTCGATGCCGCTAACTGCCTCGGTCAGTCCGGCGTTCATTTCACCAAACTGTTCGCGCATCCGGTCGGACACCGGGTTGAGTTTGCGCGAGTAATCCCACAACGCCACCAGGAAGCCCGCTGTGAAGAGCAGCGGCGCGAGCAATAGCTGTGGCGAGATGAACCCGATGAAGGTGATAGTAATAACCAGGCTTGAGAACGAATCGAAGATGGCATCAAAGCCTGGGACTACCATGTTGCTCAACTGGCTCATATCGTTGGCAGCTCGTGCCATGATATCCCCGACGCGCTGCCGGTTATGAAAGGTCTGGCTCTTGCCTAGCAGGCTCAAATATAGCTCTGCGCGAGCATCGCGCGCAAAACGCTTGCCCAGCAGCTCGGGAAAGAAGCGCGCGCTCAAATCGGTGCATCCAGCTACCAGCACCACCGCCAGGAGAATGAGCGAAATTTTCAGGAGTTGATCATGGGCCGCTGTACCTGCCAGCACAGCATTAAAGGCCATTCCTGTCAGTACGGGGATGGCCGAGAACAAGATATTTACCAGAATCGCAGCAAGCATAAAACTGATAGCAAGATGTTTATACCGCAGTAGGTGAGAGATGATCCAGCGCACGGGGCTGGATTGATTATAGTAATATTCGTCGGCAACAGTAAATTCTCGCTTGATCAAAAGAACCTCCAGCGGGTGCCAAAGACAAACAAAACCCGTTGTTAACGGGTGACATTATCATAACATACTATTCTTGACGTCTTGTGTCAGTATTCTAACCTTTAGCAAGGTTCAATTCATGTTTCAGTGTATAATAAACTTTTTCTATTTTCGTTCATTTGTTCTTAGTTTGTCAAGATGGAAGATGGGCCACCGTACGCCTACCTGAAGGATAAGGGGACGGGGCAGCCCTCATTCTCAAAGAAAGTGGGTACCCGCCGGGGTACCCATACATTACTGGAACGTCTCCATATCGCTTTATTACTCGTCCTACGACACAGCAGGCTCACTGTTCCGTTCAAGCTGCTTCAGCCACATACCTGCCTTCACCAGAAGTATACCAAAGCTCGCAAGCACATGCTGCCCTGTTCGCTGCCGGGGAAGACCGGCCAGCATACGACTTCGTTCCACCTCGCGCCGGAGCTCCTCGTGACGCGCTGCCACCAACTTCTCGTAAACGTACATGTTAGGATCCAACAGCTTTCTCCTATCTCGTACTAGTTCATCTCGTCATCTATACAAAGTATAACATGATAAGAGGTTATAACCTGTCCTGATTTGGTCCCGATTTTTCTTTCTCTCACAAATCCTTACATCGTTTCTTCCAGCCGTTTGACGAAGCGGACCGTCGCGCCCTGGCGTTGAAAGCCGAGCTTCTCGTTCAATGCGAGCATCGCCGTGTTTATCGAGTCGTTGACGGTCCACAGTTCACGATTGCCATGCGCCTGCGCGTAGTGAATATCACACAGTTTCAGTACCGTTGCTACGCCCTTGCCCCGGTACGCGGGCAGCACGCCCGTCATTTCTATATCGAAGTAATTGCCTGTCTGCGCCAGATTGGAATATCCCACGAACTCATCTCCATGCACGGCAATGAAGCACGCCTCGGGAATGAATTTCGCTGCCAGCACCTCCTCCTTTTCGAACTGCTCGAGCGACCTGTCCGTGATGGTTTCACCGAACGGTACGTCCCGCCAGAGCGTCCTGTCGAGTTTATAGAGCTTCGCGAGCCGATCGTGGTCGTGTTCGAGTTCCGCGTAGGTTGTTATCTTCAGATCAGAAGCTCGAACCTGCTCTTCAAGCTCCGCGTACGGCGTAAAATCGAAGTGAGAGACATCCAGGCGATAATCGAGGCGCCGCCACGCCTCGACAAAACCCCGCTCTGTGACGAAGCGAACGGCACGCGGGTGTGCTGCCCAGACCTCCGTGTACAATTCACATGGAGCGAAAGACCCCAGGTGATATAGGAGTTCCTGGTAGAGGCGCGAACCCACGCCCTGACCTTGCATGTCGGGGTGTATCCGGATGTTTATCTTGAATTTATCCTCGCGGTGAGCCAGGGAGTCGTGCCCGGCGCTCGCCATACCGATGATTCGCTTTTCACTGGAGGATGTCTCCTCGGCAACAAAGATCGTTTAGTGGAACTTCGGGTCTCGCACGGCATCACTATGCGCGAGATCTTGGACAGTGGTCGGCCATTCCGGGTTCTCGGCGGTCAGCACCCTGGCGATAGCGGGATAGTCCTGGAGTACGCTGGCGTGACGGATTACAAGATGCATACGAGGCCTTTCAATGATTTCATTTTTGTGTCGTGAGTATAGCATAGGTTAAAACGTTCGACTATACTTTACCTGCGAGCAGCTGCAGGTTCTCTGAGGGATTCCTCTACAGGAGCGGGACTGGGCGGCCATACCTGCTTGCCATGGTCTCGTTTCCGTTCAAGTCGCTGGCGCAGCTTCTCGCCAAACGCCATCCCCGGCTTCTCGATCAGAAGAAAGGAGAGTGCTGAGAAAGGAACGATGACCAGGAACGCCCACAGCCAGTACAGGCTAAAAGCCACGGCGGGGTTCCACCCTTGCAGGTGGTTCGCAAGGTTGTACCTGAAAAAGAGCAGCAGGGGCAGGTGCCACATATACAGGCTGAAAGAAATCAGGCCTATCCAGCGCAGTGGCCGCCACTCGAAGGGGCGTTTTAAAGCAGCAGAGTCTCCAAAAAGGAGCGCAAAAATGCAGAGTCCAAACCCGAGCGAAAAGCCGAGCTCGCTCAGCCAGTAGTAGGAAGACATAAGTGGCTGTAAAAACGGCCACCAGGGATGCTTGATGTTGAAACGCCACATGGCCATGAAAACCAGCAGCAGTATGCCTGCTGCCCACAGCCACGGACTGAGACGCAGCGTGTGCCTTTTAAAGGCGCTCTCTGCAGGCGCTTGTTGTAAGTAGATAAACAGTAGACTGATCAACATGCCAATGGCAAAATCTTCCAGAAATTTCCCATACATGCCGTGAACAAAGAACAAAATTCCGTCCATTACGGGGCGAGGAACCAGGAACGTCTCCGCTGGATGCGTTAAAAAATAGTTTCGCCAGATGCGTGTGAATAGTCCCCAGGCAATCACTCCTAAGAGGCAACATACAACCGACCATAAACGCCGCTTAGTCGAGCCATGCATAGAGACTCGCCGGACTAGAAAAATCATACCCAGAGCAATCAGCGGCAGCAACATATAAAATTGCCACTCAACGCCCAGCGTCCAGAATGGACCATTGATCTTCTGGTATGTCGAAGCTCCCGATTCCATGAAAAAAGCCAGAAACAGCCCTAGATCTGCCCAGTGGGCCGGCTGCAGGTATTCTGTGTGAGAAAGAAAGACAAGCAAGAACAGGCACAGGTAATAGGCCGGAATGATACGGAATGCCCGGCGCAAGTAGAAAGACCGGGCCGAAGGCCAGTTTGCCTTTACGGATAGGAGCGCTTTCGCATAGGGCATGAACAACAGGAAGCCTGATAGGACAAAGAAAAGGGTGACGCCCATTGCTCCGGCATATACGATCGAACCGAAAAGAGGATATGACGGGGAAAACGGGCCCCACAGGTGTGTGTCGGCCCCTATTAGGCTAATGTGATACGACATAACGATTAGGCAGGCGATGGCACGCACGCCATCGAGCACGGCTATGTTATTTTTCTGCTGTATGTTTTCAGATCGATCGCCCGGCCTCGGGCGTACCGGTATTAGTGCACCATGAATTCTGTAGTAAAGCCGTTGTATCTCCTGTAACAAAACGTGCAAAACGATGCTATACTCCATCTAGCTCCATACATTGACGGAGGAATGCTACTCTTTCCACAAGAAGAGCCGGGTGCCCGCATGGGGCGCGGTCTGGGGGACTGTGTGGTCCCTACACTTCATATAATCATCGGCAATCTACTACTAGCGTACAAGAGTATAACGAAAGACAGAGGTAAAAAGTTTAGGCTGAGGTTGAAGAATGGAGCTTAAATCATGACTCCATGACCGCACTTATCCCTGTGAAAGTACCCACGAATATATAGCTGCCCGCGAGGGCCGGGGTAGCGAAACGCGATGCCTGCCCTACCGGCGTCCTGGCAATCACAGCGCCCGTGTCCATGGTGAAGGCATAGAGTATGCCATCATGGAAGTCGAGGTTGTAGACCGTGTGGCCGCCAACAACTGGTGAGCCAGCCACCAGGTGAGGCGCTTTCCAGCCAGGCTTCAAGCGGATTCCCGGGCCTACCTGTGCCTGCATCATACCATTGCTACAGGGAATGAAGATAATCGAGCCCACCGCTGCCGCTCCGCCATAGGCGTGACAAATAGTCATTACCAGGGCCTGGCCACCTATGCCGCCCAGATCGTCTGCTTTGAGCAAATAGCCCTTGCCAGATTTGCCATCGGCGAAGACCAACCCGCCCGGCAGCAGCAGCGGACCCATTGAGCCCAGGTCGGCATCCACGGCATTCTCCCGCTGCCATCCCGTGGGAGCGAAGCCGTCCTCCAGCTGCAGCTTGGGCGACAACCGCAATATCGAGTCGCTGTGATCCCAACTGCCCTGGGTAGCTGCACCATTGCCTACTGCAACATAGATATTGCCTTTAGCGTCCACGGCCGGCCCGGCAGGCGCCCAGATGCCGCCCTGGCGCGTCGTCGGAACCTGGAAGACGCGCATCGATCCCTGTCCATCGGTGCGCAGGCCGACGACCCACCCGTGATAGTTGCCGCAGTCGCCCGCCAGGCCGCCATAAGCAATGTAGACTATGCCCTGCGATAGCAGGAGCGCGGAACGCTGCTGCTGTGGTCGTGGCTCCATCCCTGGCGCATCGGCCGAACGGCGTACCTTTACCTGTCCCGTGTTGACATCGACACCCACCAGGATGTGCGCGGGTCCGCTCACCTCTGCCACGGCAAAAACCAGACCGGTGGCCGGATCGTAGACAGGTGTGCCGGTGATGCCAAGTGGATCGATGTCGCCGCAGGGCAGCGTTGACCGTGGGACGGGCGTGCCAACATGGGTGTGCCACTGTGTCTGTCCCGTGTGCATGTCCAGGGAGTAGAGCGAGTCTCCTTCAGTAACGACGATCACGTGCCCGCCAACAACCAGGGGCGAGGCGTACACAGCCCCATCCAGGCGCACTTTCCAGGCGCGCGTAAGCTTATGTGGATCAGGCATGTTTGCCACATAGCCTGTGCGCGTGTTGTTGCCGTGGTAGGTAGTCCAGTCCGCGTCAGGCAGAGTAGCAGGTGTAGTAGGTGTAAGTGGTGTAGTGGCTATAGGTCTCGAAGACTTTGTTTCCGTAGAGGTGCCAGGCGAGACGCTGCTGCATCCAACGATGACCAGCATACAAATAGCGACCAGCATAGAGGGCCGTGTGTGCGCGGCCAATATGCGCTTGCCCTTGCTCCACTGGGGGTAGATTAAAGAAGGTTGCATCCTTTGATCGCGCGCTGCAGATCGTACGTGTTTCCTGGTAAAGACGTCGAACATCTTCCGTCTCCCCTTGACTACGACTGGGTGAATTGGGGCTTTGCCAAGACTAGCTGGCGTCCAAAGTGGCTTAATATACTCGAACTTATTATGCCTTGCATCGATCAATACAGACCTTACATAGTTTAGCAAATTGCTGTGTTCGTTGCCTGTGTATAGCAGGAAAGTACCAGGAGAGCTCCCCTTCAATTCCGTATTGACAGGTAGAACATCAGTTCGGTATACTAGACATATGTTAGTGCAAACGCTTTCTGACACCATAACAAAGCTGACCCAGGTGAGCGATGCTACGGCCTACGAGCCGGCAGGTGACCAGCCGCAGAACGAGCGGCGGCGTGCTCCCTACCAATCGCAGAGCCTCGCCGAGTGCATCACGAATGTATCGACACCAAAGGGGCAATTGCCAATACTAAAGACCATGCTGACCACTGCCTGCGAGCGTAATTGCTACTACTGCCCCTTTCGCGCGGGGCGCAGCAAGACGAAGCGTATCACCTTCGGCCCGGACGAGTTGGCGCGCGGCTTCGATACCCTCCAGTCCACGGGCCAGGCGCAGGGACTATTTTTATCTTCAGGCATCATCCGGGGCAGTGTCACCACCCAGGATAAAATCATCGATACCGTCGAGATCATTCGCAATCGCTACAGCTACCGGGGTTACGTCCACCTTAAAGTGATGCCTGGGATAGAATATGACCAACTCTATCGGCTGATGCAACTGGCGAATCGCGTTTCGGTCAACCTGGAAGGCCCCACACAAGAGCGTTTGAATGCACTGGCCCCAAAGAAGGACTTTCAGCGTGAACTCCTGAGTATGCTGCAACTGGCTGAACTGATACGGCGCACCCACCCCCATGAAAAACTTGCCGGTATCGTCACACAATTCGTGGTAGGAGCAGTAGGCGATACCGATCTGGAACTCCTCTCGCTGAGCAGCAGTCTCTACCATCAGTATGGACTGACCCGTGCCTATTATTCCGGCTTCAGTCCCGTCATCCAAACTCCTTTTGAAAACCTGCTTGCGACTGATCCCCTGCGCGAGCACCGCCTGTACCAGGCCAGCTTTTTGCTGCGTGATTATGGTTGGAACGTGGAAGACTTTCCCTTTTTGCCGGATGGGAATATGGAGCTTGAGCTTGATCTCAAGCGGGCCTGGGCAGAGCGATATTTACGGCAGGCTCCCATTGAGATCATGATAGCCAATCGCCAGCAACTCTTACGCATCCCTGGGATCGGTCCTGTGGGAGCCGATGCCATTCTCAAGGCGCGCCGGCAGGGGAGACTGACCAGTATGAGCGATTTGCAGAAGCTCGGCATTCGTGCGCCTGAGCAGACATCCCCCTATATCCTCCTGAATGGACATAGGCTATTGGTGCAACCGCGTCTCTTCTAAGCGCTTCGTTCTTTAGCTGGGAAGACGGAGACGAGCTACCAGGACCGCCGGGATCTCACTGTAGTTGGTCCAGCTTAGTAAGCGCCGGGGTTGTGAGCCGTCGTCAGGATGCTGGAAGGCTGGTTCTTCCAGGCCATCGAGCACAAGGCCAGCACGGAAACAGGCATTGAAGAGGATGTACAAGGGACGATCGAAGGTGTAGTGGGGGGCAGGCTCGCCAAGCATGCCGACGCTTTTCTGCGGGCCAGGGTGCAGGTAGTGTGTGACCTTGATGGAGAGGGTCGTGACAATTTCACCGTTGCTGTCGTTTGCCTCGGCGCAGAACGTCATGCCGGAGTGGTTGAAGCAGGGGTGAGTGAGGGAAAAGACAAAGCGACCGGCAGGTTTGACGACCTGACGAATGCCGCGCATCAACGGATCGATCTCGGCTATGTCCATGATGGCCATAGTGCAGACGGCGGCATCGAAGCGTTGCTTCCCGAGGGCGACGATTTGCTCCTCATGCGTGGCATCAAGGAGGCGGTAGTCAATACGGTCAGCATGTTCAGTAGTGCGGGCGCGCGCTCGTTCAAGCAATTGCGCACTGAAATCAGTGGCGATAACGTGAACCCCAAGCTGGGCCATACGGCGGGAGAAGACGCCATTGCCACAAGCAATCTCCAGTACCGTTTCGCCGGGCTGCAAATTGAGCAGTCGTTCAGCCGCTGGACTGACGAGGAGACGATGGAAGTCGTTGCCATCGCCCATTCTCTCGTCCCAGAAGGAGGCTTTCTGATTCCACATGGCGCGTGTTTCTTCATTCAGATCGATGGCCTCAGATGTGATTTCGGCAGTCATCGTTGGTGATTCCCTTTCGTGTCCGTTTACGTGTTCGTAGAGCGTGCTGGCTTTGAGACGCACTTCTTGAATGCGTGACCAGTATACTCGCTGTGCTATGGAGCAAATACAGCTTCCTCTCTTCCGGCGAAAGACGTTTCCGGTAGTTCTTACCCAGGGATTTCCGATTGTGGCTCCTGCTGCTGACAGCAGTGTACTGTCTACGCTGCCTGCATACTTTGCCTACTTACAGTCCCAAGGCTATTTGCCCTACGATCTATTTTCTCACACAATATCATTGCTTCATTTACTTGTGCATCGAGAGGACTCTTTGCTTATTTGGGGACCATCCCTGTATGGAGAACCTCAAGTATTTAAAGCACAGCAGTTAGCTCCCTGTTCTGGAATGGTCTCTTGACTTTTCTCAGTATTTCACAGCGTTGGCGAATTGATTTCTTGGAGAACAAGCTCTGTTTTACGGGGCTCGTAAATTATCGAAACAGTAAGTGAAAGAACACGGTCAAGTATGCAAGTCCGACTGAGGTGACAGCAAGATACTCAGTGACTTTCCCAGCGTTCGCGATGCCCGTAGCCCTGACTAAGAGAGAAGGGTAGTACAGGCTGCCAGCAACGAGAAGGAGGCCAATGAGAAAAGCAGCGATACTAAAGGTCATAAACCAGGATGCCTGCGCTATGACCCATGAGAGCAAGACTATTGTACCGACCCAGGCCATTATGAAGACGAAGCCGCGTACGATGATAGGTGGCACAGGTAGCATCTGCATGCTCCTCCTGTCGTTGCACTCATGTGTGAACAATGCGCTTGTCATCGATCTCTCAGTGAGAGTATACAAGGGAACTCAGTCGGGTAGCAAGAGGAGACATTCCCCTGTGGAGATGAATACCGGACCCTTCCGCTAGCCACATTCGCCAACGCTGTCAGTATTTGACAGCAATTATGATTGCAATTGTCGTTCTCAGGCGGCCACTGGAGCAACACACAAGTTTTCTTTGCACAAATGAAGAAATTGCCAATCCCTCTTACGCTCGATGACTCTCTGAAAGCGGGCCAACTCCATCATTGAAGTGCTCTGTGTTCGAGAAACGCATCTGTTGGACCACTTTCTAGAGAAAGCAATTCATGCAGCGTGTGGGTGGCGGCGTGACGTACTGCAGATACTTCTGTCTCGGCGCGCATCGCAAAAAGATGCTGCCAGGCTCTGTCAGGCAGCGGCTGTTGGAGCCGGCCCAGAGCAAGTGCTGCCTGCATGCGCACCTCCTGGTCTGCATGCAAGAGCAACTCGACGAGCGTCTCTATCAGCGCAGGCGAGGGTCGCTCAACAAACCCGGCGGCTTCCGCAAAGAGCGCGATATGCTGGGGGTTCGTTTCTCCTTCATTGCTCCCTATCAATTTTTCGCGTGCGGCACGTGCGAGCCGCGACAAGGCATCAGGGCGACCTGCTTTGATGATACCCAGAACGAGTCGGCGTACCACCTCATCATTGCTATACACCTCTGGTTCTAAAAGATCGAGAGGAATGCGTGGTCCCAGTTGTTTGAGTGCTTCGCCCGCTCGCCACCTGATATGCGCTTCTTCGTCGTGAAGTACCCGGACCAGCGCTTCGCGGGGAGCGAGTTCTCCCAAAGCTGCACATGCCTCTACTGCGGCGGAGCGCACTCCTTGATTACTCCGCCCTGGCATAGTCAGGAAATCGAGGAGACGCGCCATGGGAGCCTCCTCGCCCCTGCGACCGAGAGCTCGTATGGCGCACATGCGTGGATAGTTCCGCTCGCTGTCCAGAAAGCGGAGGAAAATGTCACTCGATACCCCGGGCGTCAGCTCGGAGAGCGCATTCAAAGCAGAACCGCAGGTCATATCGTCCTGATCGTCCAGGAGAGACAGCAGTGGTTCGGCAGATATGGCTCTCCCGTGCCTGGCCAGGACGCTCAGGATCTCCGCGGCATAGCAGCGGACATCTTTATGGTCGTGGGTGATCGCCCGTAAACAGGGCTCCAATGGGATATCTGTCGCAAAGCTGTCAATCACTTCAGCCTCGATCAGTTTGATCATTGCGTCAATTTGCCTCTCTGGCTCTTCCGCAGCGAGCGCTACATCTACTAAACGCCAGAGTGGTTCGTAAGCCTTCAACTCAAGTAGGGCGCGGGTAGCTGCAATGTCGACCTCACATTCCTCGTCCTCCAGTGCCTGGATAAGCGCCTCCAGTGGTGCATGCTCACCGGATTTGGTCAGCGCTTCGATGGCAGTCTTGCGTACAGAACTGTCCTCATCTTGCAACATCTGTGTGAGAGCTTCTACTGGTATACGCTTGCCAAGGGTACCCAGCATCTGGGTGACGATAAGACGCACTTCGCTCTCTTCATCCTGCAGCATTGGGACCAGCAGGTCAACCGGCGCGTTCTCTCCTCTCTTTCCAAGCAACTCGACGGCTCGCACACGCATCCTCGGCTGTTTCGAGGTCAGCAGTCCGCTTACACTCTCGACTGGTATCTTCTGACAATTGTCGCCAAGCACATGCGCCAGGGGAAATCCCGCGGGTAGCTCGAGGAGAGCCAGCAGTGCTTCAATCGGCAAATCCAGGCGTGGGCCCATGGTCCACAGTGCGCGCCTGGCACTTCCTTGCAGGCTCATATGTTGACTGTGAAGATACTGAAAGTAGCGATCAAGCGGAATTTCTGTCCGCAAATCCTGATGCTTGCTCATCGCAGCCATGGCGGCAACCTTCACCAGAACATGCTTCTCCCGCAATGCCGCACGTAGGGGCTCTGCCGCATCGACGGTGTCACATTCGGCCAGCACCTCCACTGCCGCTATCTGGACCCAGACTGGTGGCTGCCCGGCAGATTGAAGGAGGGCGGCGCGCATCGGTTGCTCACCCAACTTGCCAATGGCGCGAATAAGAGGCGAACGAAACCGGGGGAGAGTGAGTGCTGGGTGCGTGAGCAGCGATTGGAGCGACGGCTGCTCACCCAAGTGCTGCAATGCCTCTACCGCTGCCAGTACGACGTGAGGATCATGATCTTCCAGCGTCTCTCGTAAGGCAGCCATGGAAACGGGATTGTCCGCTCTCTCTAATGCTCGAATGGCTGCAAGGCGTAGACTATGTGGGGCAATCGTGGTAAACGGCTCTGCTCTCTGCTGGAGGAGGTTCAGCATCTGTTCTACGGGCGGCGTCTCTTCCAGGCCCCTTAGAATATCTACGGCCGTCTGGCGCACAAACATATCCTCATCTGTTGTAGCCGCGAGGAAGGCGGCAACAGGAGCTTGTTTCCCCAGCGAACGGAGCGCGTAGACGGCCTCTTTGCGAACAAATGATTCCTGATCGTACATCATCGTCACGATACGATCAACCGGCGCGTCTTTGCCAAGACGACACAATGCCCAGATCGCATCTGCCCTGACAAATTTATTTTCGTCCTGAAGAGCCTTGAGCAGCATCCCGCGAGACTCTGGCCTGCCAGGAGCGGTCAACCCGGCCATAGCACCCCGATGGAGAAAGTCATCTGGCTCAGCCAGATAGCGCTGAAAAATCTCGGCCGGAACACTCGTCCCCTGTGTGCTCAAGGCCCAGAGAGCAGACCCACGCATCTGCACATCGTCGAGCAGGCCCATCAGGGGCTCTACTGAAAAAGGAATACCGCTCGTGCCAAGCAGTCTCAAACTGCGCAGCGCACACTCACGGCCTGCTTTTGTCTGCTCGGCAGAGCAGGCAATTTCAATGAGCCCATCACGAGGAGCTTGTGCCCCACGCAGAAAAAGCGCGTGTTCAAGGAGCATGGAGCCCCAACCCCCATCGGGATAATCCTGGGACAATAAGGTGAGGACTATTTCATTGGGTACAGAGAGGGCATTTCCTAACTCATAACGCCTCCCAGCAGTGAGCGAGGACGCGCTTGGGCGAGCGGATCAACTCAGGCCGGCCAGCCTGCTGAGCGGCCAGACCAACAATAATGGAAGCGGTGTAGGTCAGGGCGACCTGCCG
>WNGM01010219.1_pt1 | contig 14716 bp, 14 predicted proteins | sample 5400571 | NCBI WGS metagenome assembly WNGM01 (sample SAMN13153378, study PRJNA577476) | soil metagenome | isolation source: 100 cm soil or saprolite under Garry oak tree replicate 2 | place: USA:California | collected 2016-06-15
CTTCCACGCCATCTTCCCGATGTCCGTCGCGGTCACCGCGACGCTGGCCTGCCTGGCACTGGCGACCCGGCGGCGCTGGTTACTCGCCGGTCTCGCCGGTGCCGTGGCTGCAGCCGCCTACCCGATCGGCATCGTGGCCGGCCTCGCCGCGGTCGGCGTCGCCGCCGTCCTGGCCGGTCGGGAGCGCGCCGGCTGGCGGCGGTTCCTGGGCCAGGCCGGGGTGGTCGGCGCGCTGTCCCTCACGGGCCTCCTGCTGGTCTTTGTGGTGATGCAGGTGACCGTGGGGCACTGGAACGCGTTCTTCCTCAGCCAGGACAAGTACGGCGGGCAGCGGTACAACCCGGTGGCGGCATTCCTCTCGCTGGTCAGCCAGGCCCAGGTAAGCCCGGAGGTCGGGAAGGCCACGCCCGGCCAGGTCCACCGGCTGGATCTGACGGTGCGCACCGAGATGTGGGCCAGCCTCGGCCTGGTCCTGCTCTGCTGCGCGGCCGCGGTGGTCGCCGCGGTACGGCGCCGGTTCGTCCCGCTCGATGCCGGCCTGGTCGTCTTCGCGGTCGTCACCTTCCTCGTGCCGCTGTTCGCCGGTACCCAGATCTCCCAGTACCGCTCGCACGCGCTGCTGCTGCCGGCGCTGCTGCTGCTCCGGCACCTGCCCGGCTGGCTGCTCGCGCTGCTGACCGTGCCGACCGCGGTGCTCGCCTACAAGATGGGCACCCTGTTCTACCTGTGGCTGCTGTTCTGATTCCGCGCCGATCGGCGACCATGATTCTGATCGCCGATCATGGGGTACCAGTCCGGGGTGCGATGGCGGATCGGGCTGGGGGTCGTCCTGGCGCTCCTGGTGGCCGGATGGCTCGGGCTGGCGTTCACGACCAGCGCCGGTACCGACGCGCACGCGTTTCGCAACGCGGCCGCGAAGACCGCGCAGGGCGCGCTCTCGGCGGTACGGACGGCGCGGCTCGCCGGCCAGGCCCGGCTGGACGGCCGGATGTTCGACACCACCCTGTCGCCGGTGCTGGACAACGCGGTGCGGGGCGTGGCCACGGCGGAGGAGGAACTGGCCGCCACCCCCGCACCCGGTCCGGCGCAAGCGCCGATCCGCGACCAGCTGACCAGACTCCTCGACGAGGCTTCCCGGACGGTCGGTGACCTGGTCGCCGCGTTCGACCGCAGCGAAGATCCCGCCGCGCGGTCGGCGGTGGCGGCGCTCGGCCCGCTCGGCGACCGGCTGGCCGACTTCGTCGAAGAGCACCGGCCGTGAAGAAGTTCTTCGCCGTCACGCTCGGTATCCTGACCGCGATCGGCGGCTTCGTCGACGTCGGTGACTTCGTCGCGAGCTCCCAGGCCGGCGCCCGGTTCGGCATGTCCCTGGCCTGGGTGCTGCTCCTCGGCGTGGCGGGCATCTGCGTGTACGGCGAGATGGCCGGCCGGGTCACCGCGATCAGCAACCTGGCGGTGTTCGACCTGATCCGCGAGCGGCTCGGTCCCCGGGTCGCGCTGATCAATCTCGTAGCGGCGTTCCTGGTCACGCTCGTGACCCTCGGTGCGGAGCTGGGCGGCGTCGCGCTCGCCCTGGAGCTGGCCACGAGCATCAACTACCTGCTGTGGGTACCGGTCGCCGGGTTCGTGCTGTGGGTGGCGCTGTGGCGGTTGAAGTTCGAGACCCTCGAGCGTGTCTTCGGGCTGGCCGGCCTCGCGCTGGCGGTGTTCCTGGTCGCCCTGCCGCACCTGCACCCGGACTGGTCCGGCCTGTGGCAGCAGGCCCGCCAGCCCGTACCGGGTGGCGGGGAGAACTGGGCCACCTACGGGTACTTCGCGGAGCGCTGGGGACCGGAGGAGCTGCCCACCATGCGGGCCAACGTCCTGATCGGGTTCCCGCTCGGCGGGCTGCTCTCGCTGGGCATCATGGCCACCGCCGCCGCCCTGTTCCATCCGCTGGACGCGCAGGTGAACTCGGTCGGCCAGGCGGCGCTGCCGGTAGCGGTGGGGCTGGGCAAGGTCGGCCTGGTCGTGGTCATCCTGGGCATCTTCGCCGCCACCTTCGGCGCGGCGCTGGAGAACGGCCTGTCCGCCGGGTACACGGTCGCGCAGTACTTCGGCTGGCAGTGGGGCAAGCTGGTACCGCCGCGCGAGGCGGCCCGGTTCCACTTCGTCGTACTGGTGAGCATCGTGCTCGGCGTGCTGGTGCTGTTCACCACGATCGAACCGGTGCAGCTGACCGAGTTCATGCTGGTGTTCAACGCGGTGATCCTGCCGCTGACCTACCTGCCGATCCTGGTCATCGCCAACGACCGGGAGTACCTCGGCGAGCACGTGAACGGCTGGTTCACCAATACCGTGGCCACCGTCTACCTGGTGATCCTGATCGTCGTGTCGGTCGCCGCGATCCCGCTGATGATCGCCACCGGAATGGGAGGCTGAGCCGGTGTACGTCTGGTTCCACCTGCTCGACCGCCAGGTCGTCGACCGGGACGGGCAGCTGGTCGGGAAGGTCGACGACGTGGAGCTGTCCGACGAGGACCCGCCCCGCGTGGTGGCCCTGCTGCTCGGCCCGCGGGCGCTCGGCGAGCGGATGGGTGGCTGGCTGGGCCGGCTCATCGCCGGCGTCGCCACCCGGCTGCACAGCGCGAACGGGCCGTACCGGGCCCGCATCCCGTACGAGCACGTCGCGGGCGTCGACACCGTCGTCCAGCTGCGCACCCGCCGGGAGCTGCTGCCCGAGCCGGCCCTGGAGGAGTGGCTGAGCGAGCACGTCATCGGCAGGATCCCGGGGGCGTCCGATGCGTAGCGGCGACCTGATCGACCAGCCGGCCTACGACCGCGCCGGGACCTTCCTCGGCCGGGTGGTCGACCTGGTCGTCGAGCCCGACCCGGACGGGCTGCCCCGGGTGGTCGCCGTCCTGGTGAGCCGGGGCTGGCACGGCCGGCTCCTCGGGTACGAGCGGCCCGAGGCGCACGGGCCGTGGCTGATCGAGCAGCTGGCCCGGCTGATCCGGCGGGGCAACCGTACCCTCGACTGGGCCGACGTCCGCGTCGGATCCCCCGGTTGATGGCCGGGCCGACCTGGCCGCGATCACCGATCAGCACCAGGCCGGCCGCGCCGAGCAGGATCGGCCAGGCTAGGCCCGCGGGTGGGGCCGGTCAACCGATCTCGTCAATAGGAGCGGTCCTGACCGAGGACGTGCTGGGCCACGAAGTTGAGGATCATCTCCCGGGACACCGGCGCGATCCGCATGACCCGGGTGACGCCGAGCAGCGTGGCGACGCCGTACTCGGTGGTCATCCCGTTGCCGCCCATGGCCTGGATCGCGGTGTCCACGGCCAGGGTGGCCGCATCGGCTGCCGCGTACTTGGCCATGTTGGCCGCGGTACCGGCTTCCAGGTCGCGCCCGGCATCGTAGAGCGCCGCCGCCTTCGCGACCATCAGCCGGGCGAGTTCGACCTGGATTTGCGCGTGGGCAAGGGGATGGGCGACGCCCTGATGGGTACCGATCGGGCGGCCCCACACCGCGCGGCTCTTCGCGTAGGTGTTCGCGCGGTCCAGCGCGTACCGGGCCGTTCCGACGGACGACGCGGCGATCGTGATCCGTTCCGGGTTCAGGCCGGCGAACAGGGCGGGCAGTCCGGCGTCGGTGCTCTCGCCGACGAGCGCGGTCGGGGGTACCCGGACGTCGTCGAGGTAGAGCAGCCACTGCTTCTCCGGCGCGACGATCTCCATCTCCAGTTCGGAGCGGGACAGGCCGGGCGCGTCGGTGGGCACCAGGAACAGGGCCGGCTTCAGCTTTCCGGTGGCCTCGTCGGCGGTACGGGCGACCACGAGCACGTGGTCGGCTTCGTCCACGCCCGAGATGAAGGACTTGCTGCCCCGCAGTACCCAGTCCGCGCCGCCGCGGCGGGCCACGGTGCCGAGGCGGTGGAAGTTCGAGCCGGCCTCCGGTTCGGTGATGGCGAAGGCCACCTTGGTGGAGCCGTCGGCGATGCCGGGCAGGTGGGTACGGCGCTGCTCCTCGGTGCCGTGGCGGGCGATGACGGTACCGGCGATGGCGGGGGAGACCACGATCAGCAGCAGCGGGCAGCCGGCGGCCGCCAGCTCCTCCGCGACGATGGCCAGCTCGGTGATGCCGCCGCCCCCGCCGCCGTACTCGGCCGGCAGGTTCGCGCCCAGGTAGCCGAGCTTGCCGGCCTCGGTCCACAGCTCGGTGGTGCGACCGCCCGACTTCGCCTTGGCGATGAAGTACCCGTGGCCGTACCGGCGGCCGAGCGCCGCCACCGCGTCGCGCAGGGCCCGCTGTTCCGGGGTGCCGTCGAAGTCCATTGCTAATCCTCCGGTGCGAGAACGGCCAGGATGGTTCCGGTGTCGACCTGCTGGCCGGGTACGACCGGGAGCGTGGCGACGGTACCGGCGTGCGGGGCGAGGACCGGGTGTTCGAGCTTCATCGCCTCCAGGGTCAGCAGGAGGTCGCCGGCCGCGACGCGCTGTCCCGGCGTGACCGCGATCCGGCCGACGGCGCCCGGTAGGGGAGCGCCCAGCGAACCCGCGGCTTCCCCGGACGCGGGCGGTGGGAAGCGGGGCAGCTCGGTCAGTGCCACCGAACCGTCCGGACCGTCCACATAGGACACATCGCCGACGCGGTGGATGTCGTACCGCCGGCGCACCCCGTCCACGTCCAGCACCACGTGGTCGGGGGCGGCGTCGTGCGCGCGGGCGTCGTACTCGACCCGGATCCCGCCGGCGTACTCGACGACCTGAGGCAGGGCGCGGACGTTGCGCCATCCCGACGGGAACCGGCCGGCCCGGCTCGCCGCGCCGGCCAGTGCGGCGGCCAGCGCGTGGTTGTCCACTGTGGACACCAGCGGCGCGGACACGCCTGGGTGCCGGTCGAGGAAGCCGGTGTCGGTGTCGCCGGCCAGGAAGTCCTCGTCGCGCAGTACCCGCACGAGCAGGTCCCGGTTGGTGACGACGCCGTGGATGCGGGACCGGACCAGCGCGCCGGCCAGCGCCCGGGCGGCTTCACACCGGGTCGGCGCCCAGGCGATGACCTTGGCGAGCATCGGGTCGTAGTGCACGCCGATCTCGGTACCGGTCGTGACTCCGGCATCCACGCGCAGCCCTGGTGCGCCGTCCACCGCGAACCGGTGCAGCACGCCCGTCGAGGGGAGCCAGCCGTTCGCGGGGTCCTCGGCGTACAGGCGGACCTCGATTGCATGACCGCGCACCGGCGGCGGCCCGGTCATCGGCAGCGGCTCGCCCTCGGCGACGAGCAGTTGCAGCCGCACCAGATCCAGCCCGGTGACGCACTCGGTCACCGGGTGCTCGACCTGCAGCCGGGTGTTCATCTCCAGGAAGTGGAACTCGCTGTCCGCGACGAGGAACTCGACGGTTCCGGCACCGACGTACCCGACCGCGCGGGCGATCGCAACCGCCGCGTCGCACAGGCGCCGCCGCAGGGCCGGGTCCACGGCGGGCGACGGAGCCTCCTCGACGAGCTTCTGGTACCGGCGCTGGATCGAGCACTCCCGCTCGCCGAGGGCGAGTACCGTGCCGTGCGCGTCCGCGATCAGCTGCACCTCGACGTGGCGGGCGCGCTCCAGATAGGGCTCGCAGAAGACGGTACCGTCACCGAAGGCCGCGGCGGCCTCGCGCCGGGCAGAGGCCACCGCTTCGGCCAGGCCGGCCCGGTCCCGGACCACCCGCATGCCGCGCCCGCCACCACCGGCGGACGCCTTGACCAGCACCGGGAACCGCTCGACATCCTCGGGATCCACTGTGGACAGTACCGGTACCCCGGCGTCGGCGACCAGTTGCTTGGCCGGCACCTTCGAACCCATCGCGGCGATCGCCTTGGGCGGTGGCCCGACCCAGGTGAGCCCGGCGTCGGACACGGCGGCGGCGAACGCGGCGTTCTCCGACAGGAACCCGTACCCCGGATGTACCGCGTCGGCCCCGGCCCGCAGCGCGGCGGCGACGATCAGGTCGCCGCGCAGGTACGTGTCGGCGGGCGTGCGGCCCGGCAGCCGTACCGCGTGGTCGGCCGCCCGGACGTGCGGCGCGCCGGTGTCGGCGTCGGAGTGGACGGCCACCGTCTCGATGCCGAGCGACCGGCACGTGGCGAAGACCCGGCAGGCGATCTCGCCCCGGTTCGCGACGAGGAGTCGACGGATCATCCCACCTCACATCCGGAAGACGCCGAAGCCGTCGCCGCCCGCGACCGGTCCACTGTGGACGGCCGACAGTGCGATGCCCAGGACGGTACGGGTATCCCGCGGGTCGATCACACCGTCGTCGTAGAGCCGGCCGGACAGGAACAGCGCCGCCGACTCGATCTCGATCTGCCGCTCGACCATCGCGCGTACCCCGGCCGCCGCTTCCTCGTCGAAGGGCTGGCCGCGCGCGGCGGCCGCCTGCCGGGCCACGATCTCCATGGTGCCGGCCAGCTGCGGCCCGCCCATCACCGCGGAGCGCGCGTTGGGCCAGGCGAACAGGAAGCGGGGGTCGAACGCCCGGCCGCACATGCCGTAGTTGCCCGCACCGTACGAGGCGCCGATGTTCAGCGTCAGGTGCGGTACCCGGGAGTTGGCCACCGCGTTGATCATCAGGGCGCCGTGCTTGATGATGCCGGCCTGCTCGTACGCCGACCCGACCATGTACCCGGTGGTGTTCTGGAGGAACAGCAGCGGGGTGGCCGAGGCGTTGGCGAGCTGGATGAACTGGGCCGCCTTCTGCGCCTCGGCGGAGAACAGCACGCCCTGCGCGTTGGCGAGCACGCCGACCGGGTACCCGTGCAGCTCGCCCCAGCCGGTCACCAACGCCCTGCCGTACCGCGGTTTGAACTCGTCGAACTCGGAGCCGTCGAGGATCCGCGCGAGGATCTCCCGTGGGTCGTACGGCACGCGCAGGCCGGCGCTCGGGATGCCGAGCAGCTCCTCGGCGTCGTACCGGGGCGGGGCCACCGCCGCGCGCGGCGCCGGGCCGGCCTTGCGCCAGTTGAGCCGGCGGACCACCATCCGCGCGAGGCGGATCGCGTCGCGCTCGTCGCGGGCGAGGAAGTCGGCCAGGCCCGAGGTCGTGGCGTGCATCGCGGCGCCGCCGAGCGACTCGTCGTCGGTCTCCTCGCCGGTGGCCATCTTCACCAGCGGCGGCCTGGCCAGGAACACCTTGGCCTGACCGTCCACGAAGATGGTGTAGTCGGACATGCCCGGGACGTAGGCGCCGCCGGCGGTGGCGGTGCCGAACACGACCGCGATCGTGGGCAGTCGGGCGGCGCTGGCCGCGGTCAGGTCGCGGAAGACCCGGCCGCCGGGGATGAAGATCTCGGACTGGGACGGCAGGTCGGCGCCACCGGACTCGACGAGGTTGATCAGCGGGAGCCGGTTCTCGGCAGCGATCTGGCCCAGCCGCTGGGTCTTGCGCAGGCTGTACGGGTTGATCGCGCCGCCGCGTACCGTCGGGTCGTTGGCGATCATGACGCACTCGACGCCCTCGACGACGCCGATGCCACCGGCGACGCCGGCCCCGGTCGCGTGGTCGGTACCCCAGCCGGCGACCGGGCACAGCTCCAGGAACGGGGCGTCGCGGTCCAGCAGCAGCTCGATCCGCTCGCGGGGCAGCAGCTTGCCCCGGGCGTGGTGCCGCTCGGCGTACCTCGGCCCGCCGCCGGCCAGCGCGGCCGCCAGGGCTTCGTCCAGTTCGGCCAGCCGCTGCCGCATGGCTCTTTCGTTGTCCACAAAGGACGGTGCTGCAGTGTCCACTGTGGACGGCAGGAAGCTCACACGACCCCCTCGGGTACGTCGGCCAGGCGGGAGCGCAGCCATTCACCGAGCGCCTTGCCCTGCGGATCGAACCGGGTCGACGCGGCCACCCCGGCGCCGAGCAGCCCGTGGATGACGAAGTTGAGCGCCCGCAGGTTGGGCAGCTCGTACCGGTCGATGTCCAGGTCGGCGGTCTCCGGCAGCAGCGCGCGCAACCGGTCAACGGTCAGGTAGCCGTGGAGCCAGCCGTAGGCGCGCTCGTCGCGGGCCCAGACGCCGAGGTTGGCGTCGCCGCCCTTGTCGCCGGAGCGCGCGCCGACGACGGTACCGAGCGGGACGCGCAGCGTCGCGGCGGCTTCGTGGTGCGCCGGCGGGGGTGGGGCCGCGCCGGGCGCGGGCGCGGCCGTGCGTGGCGGCGGCGGGATCGCGACCCGCTCGCCCGACGGGAGAACCGCGGTGTGCGCCACGTCGCCCTGCGGTACCGAGCCGGCGGTGAAGACGCCGAACGGCGCGGCGTCGCCGGGTGGGGTGGTCAGGAAACAGCCGGGGTAGGAGGCGAGCGCCAGCTCGACGGCGGCCTGGGAGAACGCCCGCCCGGCCCGGCCGGGGTCGGCGTCGGTCAGCTGGACGTGCAACAGGGCGCTCGCGGTCTCCGTGGAGTCCGCGTCCGGATGGTCGGTACGGGCGAGGGTGCACGAGAGTCCCTCTTTCCCGACCGCTTCGGTCAGCTGCTCCCGGACCAGCCGCGCCTTCGCCTCGATGTCCAGCCCGGTCAGGACGAACGTCATCGTGTTGCGGTACCCGCCGAGCGTGTTGGTGCCGACCTTGAGCGTCGGCGGCGGCGGGCTGCCGTGCACGCCGGTCACCGCCACCCGGTCCGGGCCGGCCTCGTGCAGCGCGATCGTGTCGAAGTGCGCCACCACGTCCGGGCCGAGGTACGCAGGCGCGGCGATCTCGTACAGCAGCTGCGCCGTGACCGTCTCGACGGTGACCGCGCCGCCGGTGCCGGGGTGCTTGGTGACAACGCACGAACCGTCGGCGGCGACCTCGGCGATCGGGAAGCCGGGGTGGCGCCCGTCGGCCAGCTCGGTGAAGAACACGAGCGAGGCGTCGGTGACCCGCCCGGTCACCACGACATCGGCACCGGCGGCGAGGCACGACGCGATGCCGAACGCGCCGAGGTAGGCGTTGGCGGCCAGCGCGCCGGGTGCCGGTACCTCGTCGCCTGTGACGTACCCGATCCGTGGCGTGAGGCCGAGCCGCTCACCGAGGGCGGCCAGCGCCGAGGCGAGGCCGGCCGGGTTCAGCCCGCCCGCGTTGACGACGATGCGGACCCGCTTGTCCAGCGCCAGCCCCAGCGTCGACTCCATCTGCCGCAGGAACGTGCGGGCGTACCCCAGTCGCGGGTCACGGGCCCGGTCCCGAGCCAGGATCAGCATGGTCAACTCGGCGAGGTAATCGCCGGTCAGGACGTCCAGCTCGCCGCCGGTGAGCATCTCCTCGACGGCGGCGAAGCGGTCGCCGTAGAAGCCGGACGCGTTGCCGATCCGGATCACCCGAGGACCTCCGCGAGCTGGCGGGTCCACATCGCCAGGATCGCGCGGCGGCGCGCGGAGTCGTCGCTGAGCAGGTTGGCGACCCCGAGGCCGCGCAGCAGGTCAAGGGTGGCCTGCACCGCCTCGCGTACCCGCGGCCGCGACTCGTCCGCGCCGAACAGGTCCACGGCGAGGCGGTGCAGCTCGCGACCGACCCGCGCCTCCAGGGGTACCAGCGCGGCGCCCAGCGGCGGATCCGTCCGCGCGGCGACCCAGACCTCCAGCGCCGCCACGTAGAGCGGGCCGGTGAACGCGGTCGTGAGCAGCTCCATGGCCCGGTTCAGGCTGCGCACCGGCAGCCCGGCCGCCTCCGCCCGGATCTCCTCGGCCCGCCGGGTCGCCAGGTGCTCGACGGCGGCGAGGACGAGCGCCGCCTTGGTGGGGTAGTGGTGCAGCTGGGCGCCCCGCGACACGCCAGCCGTCTGCGCGACCAGCGTGGTGGTGGTACCCGACCAGCCATGCTCGATCAGGCAGTCCACGGTCGCCTCCAGGAGGCGCTGCTGGGTGGCCCGGCTGCGCTCTTGCTGGGAGGTCCGCACCGACCCAGCATGCGGGCCGACAAACAAACAGTCAAGCCTGCATGTTTTCCGGCGGCTACGAATGCGGCGGAACCGTCGTCCGGGCCCAGTCCTGGGCCACCGCGAACCAGTCGGTCGCGTTGCGCATGAGGTCGAGGGCGTGGCCGCTGCCGGCGAGCAGGTATCCGGTCACGCCGCCGACCTCCGGACCGAGCATCGGCCGCTCCCCGGCCACCAGCGCCGCCGCGCTGGAGCAGTCGGTGGCTGCCGCACCGCAGAACAGCGGGTCGGCCGATCCGAGCACCAGCAGGACCGGTACCCGGATGTCCAGCGGCTCGGTCAGCGCGGCCGGGAACCCGGAGACCTCGGCGTCGGTCATCAGGTCCTTGTGCGCCTCGTCGTAGGCGACGACGGCCGGGTCGGCCGGTCCCGGGCGGTAGAAGATGTCCTGCCGGGTACCGGGCCGGGTGGTCAGGTACCCGGGGTCCGCCAGCCCGGCGAACTGCGGGTCCTGGCCGGCCGGGTACAGGCTGAGGGCGTCGGCGAGCAACGGGAGGCCGACGGCGAGATGGTGCGTCGCGCCGGTGAAGATCGCGGCGTCGACGTCGTGGTAGCGGCTGACCTCCAACCAGGAGAAGAACGTGCCGAACGACCAGGAGACCTCGATGACCCTGCGGAAGCGAACCGGACCCGCCGGCCCGGCGACGCCGCCCCGCAGGGCCTGCGCGACCTGATGGATCACCCAGACGCCCGCGTCGACGGTCGCCTGGCTGCTGGGCGGGTGCGAGCTTCGTCCGGTGCCGAGCATGTCGACGGCGAGCGTCGCGTACCGGGCGCCGAGCGCGTGCGACACGTACGAGTACCGGTCGGTGCCCCCGGTCGGGTCGGGGTAGTCCCAGTACCCGCCGTTGTACAGGCAGCCGTGGACGAGCAGCTGGACGGTGTCGGGGCTGGCACCGGCGGGCAGGCAGAGCCGGACGTGTGCCTGCTGGTCAGCCGGCTGCCCCGGAGCCAGCGAGACCGGCAGGAAGCTGTCGGCGCACCGGGGCGGGGCGGCGGCCGCCGGTGCCGGGGGCGCGAGACCGAACGCCACCATTGCCAGCGCGACGATCCACCGCAGCCGCATGCGATCACCTCACTAGGCGTGGCCGCCCGCGGTCACGGTACCAATGGTGAGTTGGGGTGTCCTCTGCTGGAACTCGCCGATTCGCGCCACCTGTGCGGCCAGCTCGCGGCGGTGGGCAGGTCGGCCGGCGTGGCGCCGGGCCACGGCTCGGACAGCCCGTGCCGGTCCAGGCGCCGGCCGCACACCTCGGCCCATGACAGCCGCGCCACCCCGGTCCTGGCCTTCGCCATTCCCGCACGCTACCGGGAGGCTACGACAGGTTCAGCCGTCGCCGCCTCGCGCGACCGGCCGTTTCTCCGCAGAGCGTACCGGGTAGGGTGTCCTGGAGGATCCCTGCCTGCGGAGCGACAAGTGATCTTAGGTATCGACATCGGCGGATCAGGCGTCAAGGGCGCGCCGGTCGACGTCGCGGCGGGCACGTTGACCGCCGACCGGTACCGGATCCCGACGCCACAACCCTCGGACACCAAGAGCGTGGTGCGGGTGGCGCGCGAGGTGGCCGAACGGTTCGGTACGGCCGAGCGGATCGGCGTCACGTTCCCCGGCGTGGTGGTGAACGGGGTGACCCGCACCGCCGCGAACGTGGACAGCTCGTGGCTTGACGCGCCCGCAGGCGACCTGTTCACCAAGGCGCTCGGCAGCCCGGTCGTGGTGCTCAACGACGCCGACGCGGCCGGCATCGCCGAGATGGAGTTTGGCGCCGGGCGCGGGCAACCGGGCCTGACCATCATGCTGACCTTCGGTACCGGCATCGGCAGCGCGCTGTTCCTCGACGGCCGGCTGGTACCGAACACCGAGCTGGGCCACCTCGAACTGCACGGCCACGACGCCGAGGACCGCGCCTCAGCCCAGGCCCGCGAGGAGGAGGACCTCGACTGGCACCACTGGACGCGCCGGGTGGAGGAGTATCTGCGCCACGTCGAGGCGTTGTTCTCGCCCGAGCTGTTCATCCTCGGCGGCGGGGTCAGCAAGAAGGCGGACCGGTGGCTGCCGCTGATCAAGCTGCGCACCCGGGTGGTACCGGCCACGCTGCAGAACGAGGCCGGCATCATCGGCGCCGCCGTCGCGGCCGCGAACGCCGGCTAGCACAGAATCCGGTTGTCGTGACGGTCGTGGCGGCCGACGCCACCGGACTGCGGCTGCCGGGCCGGCCGTTCCGGGTCGTCGCGAGCCCGCCCTACGCCATCACGAGCCCGCCGGCATCTGCCTACCGCGCCGCGCGTTCGGGCCCCGCCGCAGGTGGACTCGGCGGTCCTCGTCGTCCGCCGTCGCTAACTAACAGGTCGACGGCGGCGGTTTCCAGCAGGCGGTAGCCGACGCGGCGGGCCAGTACGAGGCCGTCCCACGCCGCGGCCCGGGCGGCGTCCCGCTCGCCCAGCGCGTAGCGGATGGTGGCCAGCGTGTTCAGGCTGTCCGCCTCGTACCGGCGGTCGCCGGCCGCGCGACTGAGCGCGAGTGCGCGCCGCGCAGCAGATCCGACAGGGTCCAGCCGACCCCGGGTGTCCCGTGCACGACTGCGGCGACGAGGTTCGGGCGCTCGGCGTCCAGCCAGGCCAGTGCGGCGGTTGAGCTGGTGAATGCCGCCGGCCCGGGATCGGCCGCGGTCAGCCGCAGGATCTCCGGGTACAGCAGGCGGGCGGCGGCATCGACAGTGTGCCGGTACCAGTCGAACAGCCGCGCGAGCGCCGCAACCCGCTCGGGTTCGGCGTCCTCCTCGGCCGCGCGGTCGGCGGCGTAGGCGCGCAGCAGGTCGTGGGCGTGTACCGCCCGTCCGCGTGCTCCTCGACCAGGTGCGCGGCAGAGAGCCGGTCCAGCGTGGCGGCCGCCCCGTCCGGCGTGGTACCGGCGAGCGCGGCCACGGCCGGCGCGGTGACGTCCGGGCCGGGCCGTGTCGACGGTCATCGCTTCCCCGATACGCTCGGCGCGACGGGATTGCAGGTAGGGCAGGTCAAGTGACCACCACACCGGGGGCACCAGTGCGCGTGCGGACGCGAAGCCCAGCCGAGCGCGGCGCCCGTTGCAACACCGACAACCAAGCAGAGGGCGGCGCCGATCATCGTAGCCACCACTCTCGCCGCCTATGCGCGCCGGAGTTGAAAACGTAAGGCCGGACGATCTGCGTATCGACGGTGGGCAGGAGCCGCGTTCGCTCCGTCGCCCACTCCGGCCATTGGTGCCCGTAGTCAAACACGGACACGGTGCCCTGGTTGCGTAACCGGTGGCGACCCGCGCCGGAGTCCCCCGTCGAGTACCCCGACAACGCCGATCGGCTCGGCTCAACAGCTTTGCGCTGACGCCACCACATCGTGACCTCCCTGCCGCCATGTGCTCGAACTCTTGGACGAGTCGCGCGTTCCGCAGCGCCGCGCGGACTCGCGGGTCTGTTGGCGGGGCTTGTCTCCGCTCGTTTCGCCTGGCCAACGGCGTTCTCACGCTCCCGCGACATGACGCTACGATCAGGTAGCAAGTTGCGGTACTGACTGTCGGTGCGAGTGCGGCGAGCCGGCAAGAGCGGGAAGCGGGAGGGACTATTGGCGTACTGGATCGGCGAACTGAACGACGAGCAGACGAGCGATTTGTTCATGCTGGACAGTGACACGCGATCATGGATGGGCGCTCGATTGTTACAACACCTCACGAATCGGCTGGAGCCGGACTCACCCCACCTTCCGCTGAACCTCCATACGCTGCATGCGCTGATCGCCTCTCGACCATCGGTCCTGAGTGGGCGACCTGCCGTTCGCGCGTCGCTCGCCGAGGTACTCGCCAATCTCGCATCCACCGACCGGCTGAACCGGACCGGACGTGATCAGCTAGCAGGGCTTCAGTACGCGCTGCGCATCGCCGACCGCTAGAGGGGACACAACGTGCCAGATGACGCCGCAGCACTCGCCGCCTTCGGCTACGAACTCGGAGTGCTGAAACGCATCCGACGCGCCGGTTGGTGGCACGCTGGCGTGCGCGACCCCGAGTCGGTTGCCGAGCACAGCGTGAGGGTCGCGCAGTTGGCCGCGATCATCGCTGCCGAGGAAGGGGCCGACCCCGCCCGAGCCTCGTTCCTTGCGCTGTGGCACGACAGTCAGGAGACACGGACCGGCGACCTGCCGCACACCGTCAGCGACTACCTGACCAAGCCTGAGCCGCGACAGATCACCGCCGACCAGACGGAGAAGTTGCCCGAACGGTCCCGCGAGATGATCCGTAGAGCGGTCGATGAGTACGAGTCGCAGCAGACCGCCGAAGCGCTGTGCGCAAAGGACGCTGACAAGCTGGAGATGCTTCTACAAGCCGTCGAGTACCGCGACGTTGGCGTTCACCGGGTCGACGGCTGGATCGACTCAGCACGCAAGAGCCTCAAGACCGAGACCGGTCAGCGGATCGCCGAGGTAGCTGTCAGGCTGTCTCCGCTTGCCTGGTGCGACCGCTGACGCTCCGCGGCGCTGCTCGGAGACCCAACCTTCGAGTTGATCCTGGTCGTCCGGATAGTGGCCTCACACCCAACCGATTGGGTCGGCGTTGACTCAGACTCACACCATCCCGACCGCGAAAGGTGACTGACCTACCTGGCCGCGACACAACACAACCCTCACCCTCGTCGGCCCCAGGCCAGGGCAACAGCTCCGATCACCACGTGATCGGAGCTGGCGGAGGTGTCCACGATCACCTCCCACAGCAACTAGTCCGCTCCCAGTGCCACCATCAACCCAGCCGCCTGTCCATAGTGGACA
>WNGM01002518.1_pt1 | contig 14712 bp, 15 predicted proteins | sample 5400571 | NCBI WGS metagenome assembly WNGM01 (sample SAMN13153378, study PRJNA577476) | soil metagenome | isolation source: 100 cm soil or saprolite under Garry oak tree replicate 2 | place: USA:California | collected 2016-06-15
CGGGGAAGGTTTTCGGGTCAAGACCGGTATCGTCGAACTTGACGAGATGCTTCGCGGCGGCTTCATGCCGGGCGACGCCGTAATGCTTGCCGGGAGCGCCGGGACCGGAAAGACAACTCTCGCGCTCCAATACCTCGTGAACGGGGTCAAGCTTGGTGAGCCAGGGATCTACGTAACGTTCGAAGAGCTTCCAGACCAGATTTACCGTGATGCGAAGAACTTCGGTTGGGACCTCCAAAGAATGGAAGAAGAGGACAAATTTCGTTTAGTCTGCACTTCCCCGAATCTCATGCTGGAGTCAGGGGACGATAGCTTGCTAGATGACGTGCTTCGGGACGTTCAGCCGCGAAGGCTAGTTATCGACTCGCTCAGCCATCTAGAGATGTTCGTGACCAAAGACGCCATGAGAATGGAAGCGTACCGGCTTGTTAGGTATCTGAAGACTCGAGGTGTCAGCTCAATTTTACTCTGGGAATCCCCTCAGATAAGCGGGGCAACGTTCAACGTAGCCGACGCAGGTCTCAGCTTCCTGGTCGACTGTATAGTTGCGCTCAAACCCGTTGAAATCGAGTCTTCATTGCGACGAGCCCTAGTCATTCTGAAAATGCGGGGAAGCGATCACGACAAGAGCCTGCGAGAGTACGAGATAACGTCTCACGGTGTCAAGATTTCCACGCCCTTCACTCAGTACGAGGGGCTAATGTCAGGCACCCCGACGCGATCCCTGACGGAAGAAGCAGCGAATAGGTGGGCCTTTGCGTTTGCCAAAAACAAACAGAAACATTCCTAAACCCGACATAACAGGGAGCGGTCGCTTACCCACTCCTGGGGAGCATAAACCTCCAGGCTGGAGACCCAGCCTGCTTGGAGCAACTCCACTGCCCATATTCATAGGGCTCATCACAATCTTTGACATCATCCTTCCCCCTCCCGGCCAGCTGGGCTCAGGGTTGAGGTTTGAGCCAGCGTACCTTAACGCTATTCTGTACACTGTCTTTGTTTCCATTACATCTTTCCTTGTAGCTTACATCTCCCTGAAGAGCTATCTTCAAACTGGTTTTACTATCCTCCTTTTGTTGGGCAGCGCCTCTCTCGCATTGGGTTCTACATCTATTCTGGGCACGTGGCTAGCAAATCTCCCAGGCCAGCTAAATGCGGGGATTACTATTGTGAATACCGGAGGTCTGTGCGCTTCAATATTTCACTTGGCTGGTGGGAGCACCACCTCGACCGGTACGTCCATAGAGAATGCTCCTAGGATCCGGAAACCTCTTTCGATTGCTGCGTATGCCGGCGTTCTATCTTTCACGACCCTGTTGACTATAGCTAGTCTGGGTGGTCTTGTCCCACTGTTTTTTGTTCTCGGTGTCGGGCAGACTCCGCTGAGGATGGCCGTTTTGGGATCATCTGCAGCCTTATTCGCGGTTTCCTCCGTGCTCTTTGCTCGGCTCTGTTTCTCATCCAAGTCAGATACTCTCTATTGGTACTTTCTGGCGCTGGGAATGACCTCCATAGGAACTCTCGCGATCTTCTTCGGCAGAGCACCGGGCGACCCGATCTCGTGGACCGGAAGGACCGCGCAGTTTCTCGGCGGCATCTACTTTCTACGAGCTGTTCTGACCGCCTTTAGAAGACCGCATCCGAGTTCGAGCTAAGACTCGTCTTCGTCCCAAGGAAGGCTATTTTAGTGAAGGGACGCCCCCTGATTTCAGATTTAGTTGCGTAGGCCGCGTAGGGTCAAGCCGCTCGCTACGATAATCTCTGCGGGTCTCTCCAAGTTCGGCCGCAGAGAGGGTGTCTACGCGCGCGAACTATTCGCCGAAGCGGCGCTCGAAGCCTTTCACAGAGTCGAGGAGTTGGACCCTGGCAAGGACATCAAGGCCGCGTTTATCGGCCAAATGAGTGAGGCCTACGAGCATCAAGCCCACGATGCCCCGATAAACGCGAGCTGGGCAGGCCTTTTGCCTGCACCTGCAACGAGGATCGAGAATGCTTGCGCGTCGTCTGGTTCAGCTCTTCGCTGCGGGATAATGGCGATCAAGTCCGGCCTCTACGATATCGTGCTGGTCGGAGGCGTTGAGAAGATGACAAATCAACCAACGCCTGAGGTAACAGGAATACTCGCCACCGCTTCTGACTATCCCTTCGAACAATGGAACGGCATGACCTTCCCCGGACTATTCGCCCTGATGGCAACCGTTCACATGCACGAGTACGGAACGACGGAGGAACAAATGGCTGCAGTCGCTGTCAAGAACCACAAGAACGGTGCACTGAATCCTAAGGCTCACATGCAGAAGGAAGTGAGCCTCGACGAGGTCATGAAATCCCGTATGGTCGCATGGCCTCTCAAACTGTATGATTGCTCCCTCATAACTGACGGAGCCAGTTGCCTGATACTGACGAATCCAAAACTCGCGAAGAAGCTGAGTGACAATTACGTTCACATCATCGGTTCAGGACAGTCCCAGGACACCTTCTGCCTCCACGAGCGTGACAGCCTCACAACTATCAACGCGGCAAAGCAAGCAGCCCAGGAGGCCTACAAAATGGCCGACGTCAAAGCGAAGGACATCGACGTTGCCGAAGTCCACGACTGCTTCACAATCGCAGAGATAATCGCCTATGAAGACTTGGGTTTCTGCAAGCCTGGTCAAGGAGGTAAGTTCGTTGAAAGTGGTGCCACAAACATTGGCGGCTCCATTCCAATAAACACGAGCGGTGGGCTCAAATCGAAAGGACACCCAGTAGGCGCTACGGGAACTGCTCAGGTCCACGAGCTTTTCCTGCAACTGACAGGACAGGCGGACCGGAGGCAGGTTGCAGACGCTGAGATTGCTCTCGCGCATAATCTAGGCGGGTCCGGCGCGACAGGAGTTGTTCACATATTGAGGAGTGCTTGAGAATTGAGCGAGCTCCCTCCTCCCACAATCGAGGAGTTCTATCGGCGATGCGCTGATCGCAAACTGATGGCGGTCAGGTGCGTTCGCTGCAAACACATCATGGTTCCGCCCAGATCGATCTGTCCGAAATGTCGATCCTCAAGGGTCGAGTGGGTTCAACTCGGAACCAAAGGCAAGCTCGTAACATACACAGTAGTCCATGTCGCGCCACCGCAATTCAAACACATGACTCCATACGCTGTCGGAATTGTCGATATGGAAGAGGGGGTCAAGTTGCCTAGCATTATCAGAACATCGCGATTAGAATCTTTGAAGATTGGGATGGAGCTGGAGGTTGATTTTAGCCCGAAATCTCAGGAGACGAGCTGGCCCCACTGGCCGCGCTATTTCTTCAAGGAAACTGAATAGTCAGCGCTTAAATACGCCGTTCTTCGCCTCCTCTATCAACGGGGAGCTGGGATAAACCCGGCTGAGAGGATGGCTTCGCTTGCCATCGACCCTTTGAACCTGATCCGGGTAATGCCGGCGAAGGGACGATACGAAGCCTGACTCCTGCCTTGTTTTCCCTTCCTCGAAGAATGGAGAAACAATGAATCAATATCCAGAGTGGTCAGCGCAGAATTCACTTCCTCCGTCGGCATCAGCTCCCATTCGGAGAAAGCTTCAGACGAACAATCTGGTCTTGGATATCGCTAGAATCGGCGCTTTTTCAGCTCTCGTGACAGTTGGTACCGTACTATCGAATGTCTTGTTCGGGATCACGCTTCCGGCACCGCTCGGAGAAATTACAGCTGCACCTGCATTCTACCTAGCTCTCGCGGTTCTGTTTTCGCGTAAAGTCAGTTTCTGGTCTACCGCAATCGGCTCTGGTGTGGGAGAAGCCATAAGCATTTTCGTTTTTGGCCAGGTTCCATCGGTATTCGCGCTGACATTTGTCCCTGGCATAGTCCTCGCGCGTGCACCTGAGGTCCTCATTGTTTACAGATTTAGAGATAAAACGAGACGTCTTCTGAGCCTCGGAATGGTGCTAGCAACGATATATGAGACCGCAGTTTTCTTTCTGATTGACTGGCCGGTCTACTCCTTTACGGCTTTCTATTGCACCGGTCCAGGGTGCAGTTCGTCGGGGTTAGTTCAAGGGTTTTGGCTCGCGTCTCTCGACTTCGCGACGCTCGTCGACATCTTGTGGATACCAGTGGCCTTGGTACTGATAGTTGCTGCGCAGAGAGCCTTTAGAGTCCAGCACTTCAACTAGACCCGAATTCATGAGAGGGCTTCCAAGGCTTGGCAAAGTGGGCCAGAGCATCTTAGAATCTGTCATCTACCGGTCCTTGGGGGCTTCATCATCGCAACTAATCGTTGGCCCTGCCTTCGGTGCTGACAATTCAATTCTTCGACTTAGTCGCGGCCGCGTTCTGGTCGCGACTTCTGATCCATTATCGTACATTCCGTCATTGGGCCCGGAAGCCTCAGCGTGGTTGTCCGTTCACCTGTTAGCTTCCGATCTCACGACGAGCGGATTTTCGCCTCAGTTCGGACTTTTTGATTTCAACCTCCCACCGACCCTAAGTGACGCGAACTTTGCGAAGTATTGGAGATCTTTCCACAAAGAATGCAAACATCTGGGGCTCTCCATCATCGGTGGCCACACTGGAAGGTATCCGGGCATAGACTATACGATAGTTGGAGGAGGCGTAGTTATGGCCACGGGTCCCGAGGACCGTTACCTGACGTCAGGCATGGCTCGAGCTGGAGACGATATCATACTAACAAAAGGAGCGGCGATCGAGACAACCGCAATCTTGACGCGGGCTTTCCCAAAGAAGGCGAGGAGGGCTCTCGGAAACAGCCTCTTTGAAAAAGCCTGGAACTACCTCTACAAAGTGAGTACAGTGGCAGATGCTCTAACGGCTTCATCAGTAGGGGTCCGACGGCATGGTGTAACAGCAATGCATGATGCGACGGAAGGCGGGGTAATCGCGGGCCTGATCGAACTGACCACAGCGTCTAGGCTCGGTCTAAAGGTGGATTTGGAACAGATTCATGTCAGCGAGGAGACCCAACGCCTTTGTGAATTATTCAGGATCGACCCGCTGGTTTCCCTGAGTGAGGGCTGTCTCATCATCGCAACCAAACCAACAAGAACAAAAGAGATCCGCTCCAAGCTGGCCTCTCGAGAGATTTCCTCATCTATTATTGGGAGCTTGACGTCGAAGTTTCGAGGGTGCAAGGCCACTACGAGGAACGGGATGCGAAGTCTCAGCTACCCCGACGTCGATCCTTACTGGAAGGCGTATTCAAGAGGGATTGACGGAGGCTGGTCATGAACCGCAGTAAATGAACATGTTAAGAAGACTCGCAATACACGCGCCGAATTCCTCCGAACAAGGACAAGCTTTCCAGGAGTTCATGGAGTTCAACAAGTTTGTTCGGCAACTCGACGAGGGTCTGATGCGGAAATACAGCGTGAACGTTCCAGAAAGCTTGGAAAAGGAGGCTCGAACGCTAAGGTATCTTACCATAGTATTCTGCAAAAAACAGAGGGTGTGTTCTCGGACTAAGTTGGGATTGCTTTTCCGCCGCCTCCGCCGCCAGAGCCAGGAGGATCTACTAGTCTTACCCCGATTGTGACTGTGTGAGTGATCGAACCACTGGTGGCAGTCACGGTTACGACATAGGACCCTTGAGGAGTCGCGGCCGTCGTCGAAACTGTAACAACAGAGTCAGCTGTTCCGCCGCCCTGCAAAGTGATATTCGACGGGTTAATGACTCCAGTTGGTCCTGAGGGCGAGATTGATACTGATAGAGAGATTGTCCCCGCGAAGCCGTTGAGGCTTGTGACATTAATCGTCGAGGTTCCCGAGGATCCCTGGTCTATCGTGATGTTGCCGGTGCTTGCAGAGATCGAAAAGTTGGGAGCCGTAACCGTGACCGAAACGGTAGCCACGTGTGACAAGGTGCCGCTTGTCGCTGTCACTGTTATGCTATAGGACCCAGATGGCGTCGACGGGGTTGTGCAGACTGTCAATGTGGTCGTTGCTGAGCCGCCAGCGGGCACCACCAAGGACGATTGGCCAAGTGTCGGGGAGAGGCCGGTCGGTGAGCTCGAGGAGGTCAGAGTTACCGTCCCGTTGAAGCTGTTTACGCTCTTTGCTGTGACTGTTGAAGTGGCGCATGTGCCTGCTGGAATTCCTAAACTGCTTGGAGTTGCTGATATGGTAAAGTCAGAACTCGTTGAGAGGATTGTATAGCTGACTGTTACCGTGTGCGATAGATTTCCACTGGTTGCGTTTACCGTTACACTTCCTGAGGTCGGATTTCCTCCCGCGTATATCGTTAGAGTGGAGGTGGCTGTTTCATTAGACGAAAGAGTCACGGTCCATGGATTGATGGCCCAGCTGGTGCATGCTGGGCACATGGGTGATGGTGGTACTCGGAGGGAGACGTTGCCCGCAAATCCATGAAGACTAGTGACTGCGACGGTTGATGTGCCTGTCGTGCCTGTTTGGACTTGTAGGCTTGCCGGATTTGCAGTGATGCTGAAGTCTGGTGTCGATGAGACTACATTGAAGTATGCGGTGACTTGGTGGGAGAGGCCGCCACTGAAGCCGAACACTGTGAACTGGTAATTCCCTGGTTTGATACCCGTGGTGGTCGTGATGATTAGTATTGATGTGGCGTTTCCTCCAGCGGGGACGTTAACAACTGTTGGGTTAACGCTCCAGCAATACGTAGAACATGGCACAAGCGGAGTCTGGAGACTAACTGTACCGCTGAATCCATTGATGCTTGTCACCAGGAGTGTGTACGTTGCCGTCGCGCCTGGCTGGGTCGTTTGAGGGTTCGGATACGCCGACAGAGTGAAGTCTGGAGTCGAGCTTGTTGTGAACTTTACAATCGCGGAGCGAGTCAAGTTGCCGCTCGTCCCGGAGACGGTGACGTTTACCCCGTTTCCGGGAGTTGGCGAGCTTGTCCCTGCTGTTATGGTGAGGGTGGATGCTGCTGTTCCGTTCGGGGGCAAAGTGACACTCGTCGGATTGATTGACCAAGTGCTGCAGTTGGGCGATGGGCATAGAGGCGAGGGAGACGTGCTGAGAGAGACTGTCCCAGAGAAACCATAGAGGCTAGTCAAGGCGATCGTGGATGTTCCTGTAGCTCCTGGGTTGATCGTTAGACTGCTAGGATTGGCTGTTACAGTGAATTCCGGGCCCGGACATGCCGCTGCGGACGGGACAAGAAATCCGAGAAAACCGTGCTTCGCACCACTCGCTAGTTGCGAGCACGGCGCTGTGCCCGGGACACTACTGGGCACGTACAGAATCGCCAACAGTAACAAGGCGACTAGAGGGAGGATCTTGATTCTGAAGCTCATGCTGGTATCTGGCTACTATGTTTGCTGTCTCGGATAAATACTCGTACTGACAACAAAACGGAATTATTGTCAGCTACTTTAAAGTAGCCAGGTCAACCGGGATAGTTGATCGTGGAATTATTCGATCCACGACTGATGAGCCTCCTATCATACTTGACTAGGAGACAAGCGTGGCTTTCTCCCACACAGATCAGTAAGGAGTTCGCGCTCAAAGGATCTAAGGTATCCGCCAGAACTATTCATCGCTGGTTCTCTGTTCTTCGAGAGAAGGGAGGCCTCGTTTACTATCCGTATCCACGAGCGAACGTTCTGGGACTCGGGGATGTGCTGGTGACGGTTCGCGGGCTACGTGACGCAAGAATTCTGGGAATTATTCCGTTCGGAGCATCGTTCACAGTCGAAATCGGTCTCGACAAGGGTGAACCTCTCGTCAGGCAGGGCTACTGGGTCCCTGCCAATGCGTTAGAAGAGTTTAGAGATTTCTGGAATACGGCGCGAGACCTTGGCCTCCTAAGAGATTTTGAATTGTACTCGAGCAGGAATACCCACTTCATCTTCTCACGCTTCGAAGAAATGACAACAGCAGATGGCTCCGCAATTTGGACTCGCCCATCAGACAATTCGTATTTCCGACATCTGATTCAGAGGGGTCTACTCGAACCCTTCAGGGTACAACTCGCTGAACTGATGGCTGAGGCGCCCTTGACCATCCCGATGGTTGTCGAGCACATCTGGGGCTACTATTCCTCCCGTCAGGTATGGGAAGCGATAGGAAAGAAAGATCTCAGCCAAGTATGGAAATACGCAAAGGGGCTACGCCCGAGAGACCTCCGAAAACCTGGCGCGGCTCTTCATCTTCTCCAGGACCAATGGGACCATTTACTGCAGAATTTTGATGAAGTCTTCGTGCAACCGAGAGTTTTCTTCGATTGGCCTATTCTGAGGAATTCGGCGTTTTTCACGGTGATGATGCAGGCATCGTCCATCGATGCAATGCTTGACGCAGTTTTGCGAATGTCAGAACGAGCAATAGTCACCGCGCTAAAACCTAGTGTCGACATGGATGGGACTTGTCACGTGTCCTGTTTCCTTCCTAGTGACCAGATCCCGCGAGTTGCAAAGGTTGTCGGAGAATATCACGCTGGCCCGACTGCTCCTGAGTTTTCGATCCAGGATCGAGCCACCACGCTCGAAATGTTTCAACCATTGTTTTGCAAGCTGGACTGGAGCTACTTCGAACCTTCCAACCTCTCCTGGACGTTCGATGGAGAACAATATCTAGAACGAGTGAAGACGATGAAACCGCCAGCCCTAGCTCAGTCAGTTTTGAAAGAGTCCGCATAGGCCCGCATAGTGCGCTGGCACGTAGCCATCCGCCATCGACCCGGCGATCAATAACAAGTGAAACAGTCCATCTCCCCGTCGTGCTAGTCTCAACACCCTCCTTCTCCGCCGGGGGCATACTCCGAGCAACATCCCTTGCCCAAAGCAGCAGCGAAGAATAGATCGCGATGGGATTTCTAGAGGAGCGAGCGAAAGCTACGCAGGTATTTTCAGTTGTTCGTTCTCGTGTGAGTAAATGTAGACGGGGTTCTGTATCCTTCGTAAGAGGTCGATTGATTCCAATCCTTGGGCTGTACTGTAGATCATTCCGGTGATGTTCCGTTTCTCGATGTTCTCTGGCAAGGGAGCTGCATCCCCTGCATAGACGATGTTCCGGTTCTTCCACTTCACCACAACTGACTGATGCCCTACAGTGTGACCCGGTGTTGGTATAATCTCCACTCCGTCCTCAATCGTGTATCTTCCTCGTAGCGGCACGATTTCTCCTTCTGTATCGAAGAATTCACGCAGGTAGCTTACCCGCATGAATCGGTCTGGAAAGTATGCGTACCGGACCTCGTCTGTTTGTTCTAGAAACTTTGCGTTGGGAAAGAGAAGATTGTTTCCGCAGTGGTCAAAATGCAGATGAGTATTTACCACCAGAGTAATGTCGCTAGGTTCCAGTCCAGCTTTCTTCAGCGATAGCCGGAGTTGTTCTTCTTTGGTCCTGATGACTTCGTGGAATTTCTCGTATCTGGGGGGCAGTGTCCCAATTCCGGTGTCGACTAGTATAGTCTCTTTTTCTGTTCGTATCAGTAGCGGTTTGAGGGCTGCTTTGTACTTGGTTCCCTGATACTTGCCAAACACGAGAAAGCTCTTGTCGAGCGTGAAAAATCCATCTGTAAGCAGTCTTACGTCGACGACCGTCAACTAGATTCAGCTTTGAAGCATGATTGAAAGGCTATAAGTTATCCAGGTCGAAATCCTTCAAAGCGAGTCCGGACAAGTTATCGAGTGATTTTTGGAGCGGGTTGGCCGACTTGGTTGGAACGGGTCTCAGGCGAAAGCCTCTCTGGATTCCTTCTGGTGAGCGAGTAAAACAGGCCAATCTCACTCGATTTCTAGCCTTTGTCAACAAGAGGTATCGTCTGAGTCTTGGATCTTATCCGGAACTTTACAGGTGGTCCATCGAGAAACCTACCGAGTTTTGGTCCGCAATGTGGGACTATACAGGAATCGTATCCTCGAAAAAGTTTGAAGCAATTGTGGATGATCTTGGCCGGTTTCCCGGGGCCAAGTGGTTTTCTGGGGCGAGACTCAATTTCGCCGAGAACCTTCTGAGATTCAGAGACGAAAGGATCGCCCTCATCTCGCGGTCTGAGCGACGAGAACGTTCGAGCCTGACCTACTCCAACCTCTACAGAAAAGTCGCCCGCGTGGCGAATGGTCTACGTGAGACAGGCCTACGACCCGGTGACCGAGTCGGAGGCTACCTGCCGAACATAGAGGAAGCAGCGATCGCAATGCTGGCTGCGACCAGCATCGGAGCAGTCTGGGCGTGCTGCGGCGCGGAACTAGGCTCAGGCGCCGTCCTGGATAGACTTGGCCAAATCAAACCGAAGGTATTGTTTGCGGTTGATGGATACGTCTACAAAGGAAGGAAATTCGACATTTCGGCTAACGTCAAAGATGTTGCAGACGGGCTCCCTTCGCTCGAGAAAATAGTGACGGTTCCCCTTCTGGACTCCGAACCCGCCCTAGGCAAACTCGTCAACTCCGTTAGGTTCAATGAATTCGGATCAGCGAGTACGTCGGGCGAGATTCGGTTCGAGCAATTGTCCTCAGATCATCCAGTATTTGTCATGTTCACATCCGGGACGACTGGGAAGCCGAAATGCATGGTTCAAGGAGCTGCGGGAGTTTTGGTAAACCAGTTGAAAGAGACGCAACTCCACGCTGATCTAAAGAAGACGGATCGGATCACATACATTACGTCGCCGAGTTGGATGATGTGGAACTGGTTGATGAGCTGCTTAGCAGCAGGCGCGACCCTCCTTTTGTATGATGGAAATCCTCTCCATCCTGACTGGGGCACAATGTGGAGGCTGGTTCAGGAAGACAAGATAACAATCCTGGGATGCAGTGCCAGCTACATCAATCACCTTAGAGGAATAGGCGCGAAACCGGGCAAAGATTACGATCTATCATCCCTCAGAGAGATTTCCCAAACCGGATCGCCTCTCTCCACAGAAGGGTTCGAGTGGGTGTACAAGGAGGTTAAGGCGGATTTGCATCTCAACTCGATCAGCGGAGGCACAGACATCAACGGATGCTTTGCCGGTGGAGTGCCAATTCTCCCCGTCTTTGGAGGCGAGCTGCAAGGACCGGGGCTCGGGATGAAGATCAACGTATACGATGAGAATGGGCAGCCAGTTGTTGACAGGATGGGCGAGCTTGTCTGCGAGGCTCCAACTCCATCTATGCCGCTATACTTCTGGGATGACCCCAACAATGTGAGATACCGTGATGCCTACTTCGAGTACTACCGGGTCAAAGGGAAGAACGTCTGGAGGCACGGCGACTACGTGCTCCTCCACGGCGATACAGGAGGTTACACGTTCTATGGACGTTCTGACGCAGTGATAAAAGCCTCAGGGGTCCGTGTTGGAACGTCAGAAATCTACAATGCAGTTGAGAAACTGGCTGAGGTCGCAGACAGTCTCGCTGTAGGTCAGAACTGGGAGGGAGATCAGAGAATCATCCTCTTTGTCAAGTTGTTCCCGAACCACAAGCTTACGGAGGAACTGAAAGAGAAGATCAAGAGAGTGATTCGGGCTGAGGCTTCGCCCAAGCATGTTCCAGCTCTCATTCTGGAAGTACCTGATATTCCCTACACTCTCAACATGAAGAAGGTTGAGGTGGCTGTTGCGAATATTGTCAACAATAGGCCCGTTACGAATCGTGATGCTCTGGCGAATCCCGAGTCTCTCGATTTCTACACTGGTCTTCTTCCCTTAATCCAGAAGAATTGATCGTACGATTGTCATGCGACTAGGCATAACTGTTCCCCCGCTTTCACCAAAGCCCCGGGTTTGACGTAGACTTCCCTGACGATCCCCGTCTTGGGTGAAGCTATCTCATTCTCCATTTTCATCGCCTCAAGGACAGCTAGCGGTTGGCCCTTAGTTACCGATGAGTTAGGAGACGCTTTCAAGGATACGATTCTCCCGCTCATTGGCGCCACTATTACAACCGGCCCAATAACAGTTTCAGATATTCCCGCATCTTGGGATAATTGCTCTCTTCCCCCTAAACTCACTTTGAGCAGTCTTCCGCTTAGTCGAATAACATAGTCGCTTCCATCGCGCTCTTCCTCTCTTCTCGCGATGAGAACCTTCCCATTGATATTCGCAACCAGATCTGGTTGGTCATCTGTTGGCTCTCGGAGAATGCGAACACTCACCTCTTCATCGTTGATTGTGATCTTTTGAGCTAAGCCCTGCTTCTCGACCTCTGTAACGGTCCAGGTCTTTCCGTTGACAGTGAGGTGGCGAATCTGTCTAGAGTCCTTCGACAAACAAAGGTTGCCTCGGTGATGGTTCCGCCTGGAGAGTGTTTCGCCATCTTGTCTGAGTTCTCTCTAGTTGCGAGTTGCTGATTCCTGAGAGTGGATAGTTTGCCGTCAAATGCAGCATTGCGACCTCCTCCTTTGACAGTAGTGACTTGAAGTTCCACGTTGAGATCTTGTTGTCGAGGAGCTGAGTATGGTAGTCGCCGCGGACGAAGCCCTTGTCTTCAAGTATGGTCTGGTGCAGAGGAATCGTGGTCTCGACCCCGATAATAATCGTCTCGCTCAAGGCGCCTTTGAGTCTTTGAATCGCCTCTTTTCTAGTTCGGCCGTATGAAGCAATCTTCGCGATGAGTGAATCGTAGTATTCTGGGATGATGGCTCCATCGATCATAGCCGTGTCGACCCTGATACCGGGGCCTCCTGGCGGGACAAACTCTTCGATGCGACCGGGCGAGGGGGCAAAGTTTCTCGACGGATCCTCAGCATTGATTCGACAGTTCATTGCAGCGCCGTTGAACTCGACCTCTTTTTGAGAGAGCCCGAGACCCTCTCCATCAGCGATTCGGATTTGCTGCTCCACAATATCTACCCCCGTAACCATTTCCGTGATGAGATGTTCGACTTGGATGCGCTTGTTTATCTCAAGATAGTAGAACTCGCCTCGTGCTGATCGAACAAACTCGACAGTTCCCGCATTTTCGTATCTTGTTGCTTTGGCGATTTTCAAAGCAAGCGAAACTAGCTTCTTCCTTGGTGTAGAATCAAGCTGCGGCGCGGGGGTCTCTTCGAGGATTTTCTGGTGTCGTCTCTGGAGCGAGCATTCTCGCTCACCCAGGTGGACGAGTTGTCCTCCTGGCCCGGCGATTATTTGGACCTCAATGTGTCGAGGGTTGATCAGATGTTTTTCCAGATACAATTCTGAACGGCCGAAGGCTCCCTTTGCCTCGGAAGCAGCAAGATCGAAGGACCTTCGCAATTCACTCGCTGTCTTGACAATACGCATACCTCTCCCGCCCCCTCCAAAGGAGGCCTTGATCAATACGGGAAAGCCCACGCGACGGGCTTCATCTTCAGCCTCGTCCGCGTTCTCTAGTTGACGTTTCGAACCGGGAATCGTAGGGACGCCGGCTCGAGCTGCAGTTTCTCTTGATGCGAACTTGTTTGCGGCCGAGGCCAGAATCTTGCTTCTTGGTCCGATGAAAACGAGTCCTGCTTCTTCGCACTCTCGGGCAAACTGGGAATTTTCCGCTAGGAACCCATACCCAGGATGGACTGCTTCTGCTTTAGAGACCTTCGCAGCCTTGACTATCTTCGGGATGTTGAGGTAGCTTTCAGAGGGCTGTCCGGGCCCGATGTTGTAGGCTTCGTCGGCACGGATGACGTGCTGGGATTCTAGATCCGGATCTGAATAGACTGCAACGGTCTTGATTCCGAGTTTCCTGCAGGTTCGTATGATTCTGACAGCGATTTCTCCGCGGTTTGCGATGAGGATCTTTCTGAACATCTGTCGGAGGCCCGGACTAGAGCGGAATGTTGCCATGTTTTCGTGGAGGGCGTGCTTCCCTCTTCGTCTTCACCGATTCAAGATATTTGATCAATACTTCCCTAGTCTCCGAGGGCTCGATAACATCGTCAACGTATCCTCTTCCCGCAGCGATGTATGGATTGCTGAATTTTTCACGATATTCCTTCACAAGCTTCCGTTTTTCTGTAGATGCGTCTTTTGCCTTGGCGATTTCGTTGCGGAAGATAATGCTGATCGCTGCCTCAGGACCCATCACGGCTATTTCGGCTGATGGCCAGGCAAGGTTCACGTCGGCCCTGATGTGCTTGCTTCCGAGCACGTCGTAGGCTCCTCCATACGCCTTTCTTACGATTAGGGTAAGTTTGGGAACAGAGGCTTCACAGTAGGCATAGAGGAGCTTTGACCCATGCCGAATTATCCCGTCGTGCTCCTGATCTATCCCCGGCAAGAACCCAGGCACATCCACCAGAGTCAGGATTGGGATGTTGAAAGCATCACAGAACCTGACGAAACGTGCAGCCTTGACGGAGGAATCAATGTCAAGGGTCCCAGCGTTAACCTTGGGCTGGTTCGCAACGATCCCAATCGAATAACCGTTGAGTCTAGCGAATCCGATGACGATATTCTGAGCCCATAGAGACTGTATCTCGAACAGTTCGCTTCCATCAACGATCCGGGTTATGACATCCCGGATGTCGTAAGCCTTGTCCGGGTTGTCAGGCAGGACACTGTTGAGCTCACTCTTGTCCCCGAGGGGAGGTTTTAGCTTGGCTCTAGGCGGGTCTTCGGTGTTGTTGGATGGGATGAAGCTCAAGAGTTTCCGGATTTGCTGCAATCCTTCCCGCTCGTTTTGTGCGAAAAAGTGCGCGACTCCGCTCTTAGTGTTGTGGAGTCTTGCGCCTCCAAGCTCTTCGAAATCAACCTCCTGATTGAGAACGGCCTTGATGACGTCTGGTCCCGTTATGAACATGTAGCTCGTCTTGTCGACCATTATTGTGAAATCTGTCATGGCGGGGGA
>WNGM01007187.1_pt1 | contig 14697 bp, 4 predicted proteins | sample 5400571 | NCBI WGS metagenome assembly WNGM01 (sample SAMN13153378, study PRJNA577476) | soil metagenome | isolation source: 100 cm soil or saprolite under Garry oak tree replicate 2 | place: USA:California | collected 2016-06-15
TCCGTTCCGGACGTGCGGGTGCAGGACCGGGCCGCCGAGGTGGCCGGTCCCAAGACCCCCCTGCGGGGGGCGCTCGTGGTCGGGTCGGAATCACCGGCCGGGCTCGCAGAGCGCCTGCGCGGGGTGAAGGCCGAGGTGGAGGCGGGGCGGGTCGCGCCCCCGGCCCCGCCCGCCGCGGCCGACCTCCGCGCGCCCGAGCGGATCGCGGTGGACTACGCGGACCCGGCCGAACTGGCCACCAAGGTCGACCTGGCCCTGAAGGCGCTGGAGGCGGACGACCCGGGGACGTGGAAGGCCCTTCGCGCCCGCGGGGTGTTCCGGGGAAGCGGACCCGCTCCGAAGGTCGCCTTCCTGTACACCGGCCAGGGGTCCCAGTACGCGAACATGCTGGCCACCCTGCGGGCGGAAGAGCCCATCGTGCGGGAGGCCTTCGAGGAGGCCGACCGGATCATGGTGCCCCTGCTGGGCAAGCCCCTGACCGAGTTCATCTTCGTGGACGGCTCCGACCCGGCTGCGGTGGCCGGAGCCGAGGCGGACCTCATGAGCAGCATCACCGTCGAGGACACCGGGAAGATGGCCGCGGTCTTCGCCCCCCTGGCGGAGATCGAGCGCGTGGTGGGTGAGCTGGACGGCTATGCCGTGATCGCCAACATCAACAGCACGGGCCAGGCCGTGGTGGGTGGGGCCAGCGACGCGGTCGAGCAGGCCGTGGCCGCATTCACCGAAGCGGGATACCAGGCCGTGCTGCTGCCGGTGAGCCATGCGTTCCACACCCGGATCGTGGCGCCGGCCAGCGAGCCGCTGCGGCGGGCCCTGGAGCGGCTGAAGCTCCGGCCGCCCCGGCTGCCCATCGTGGCAAACACCAGCGGCGAGTTCTACCCGATGGGGGAGGACGTCGTCCCGCAGATGCTGGACATCCTTTCGGACCAGGTGGCGTCGCCGGTGCAGTTCGTGAAGGGGCTGGGGACGCTGTACGAGGCGGGTGCGCGCGTGTTCGTCGAGGTCGGTCCGAAGAAGGCCCTGGCCGGGTTCGCCGAGGACGTGCTCGGACCGCGAGGGGACGTGCTGGCGCTGTTCAGCAACCACCCCAAGGCGGGCGACGTGGCCTCGTTCAACCAGGCCCTGTGCGGGCTGTATGCCGCCGGCCTGGGAACGGGGGTGGAGGACGCGACGGCGGTCCAGGTGGCCGCGACGCCCGCTGCCATCCAGGCGGTGCAGGCGCCGGCACCTGCGCGGGGCGACGACCTGGAGCGGCTGTTCGGCGAGTTCCTGGAGCGGGCCCGCGGACTGGCCGGAAGCGGCGGCGAGGGGCCGCCGGAGCCGGAGGTCGTCATCACCGGGGCCGCGCTGGGGCTGCCCGGAACGGAGCGCGTGTTCGACCGAGGGAACCTGGGGCGGCTCCTGGACGGCGAGCAGCTCATCGACGTCCTCCCCACCCGGATCCGCCGGGCCATCTTGGACAAGCACATCACCCGGCTGGTGAAGCGGACCGACGGCGAGCCGACCTTCGAGGTCATCGACGACCCCTCCGAGGTCATCAAGCTGGCCGGACGGGCCGGCCAGTTCGACCTGGAGGAGGAGTACGGGGTCTCCGCCGATCGCATCGCGGCCCTGGACCAGGCCACCAAGCTGGCCACGGCCGCGGGGATCGACGCGCTCCGTGACGCCGGGATCCCGCTGGTCATGCACTACAAGCCGACCAGCACCGGCGGGACGCTCCCGGCGGGGTGGGCCCTCCCCGACGACCTGCGGGACGACACCGGCGTGATCTTCGCTTCGGCGTTCCCCGGCCTGGACGCGTTCACCGACGAGGTGTCGCGGTATCACCGGGACCGGGCGCTCCGCGACCAGATCGAGGCCCTGGAGAGCCTTCGGGACCGGTTCGTCGAGAGCGACGGTGTGCAGCCGGTCGTCGTGGAACTGGACCGGCGACTGATCGAGCTCCGCGCCAAGCAGGAGGCTGAGCCCTACCAGTTCGACCGGCGGTTCCTGTTCAAGTGCCTGTCCATGGGCCACGCCCAGTTCGCCGAGATCGTCGGGGCCCGCGGCCCGAACACCCAGGTCAACTCGGCCTGCGCCAGCACGACACAGGCCATCGCGCTGGCGGAGGACTGGATCCGGGCCGGGCGGTGCCGCCGGGTCCTGGTCATCGCGGCCGACGACGCCACCTCGGATCACCTCATGGAGTGGCTGGGGGCGGGGTTCCTGGCCTCCGGCGCGGCGGCCACCGACGACTCGGTGGAGGACGCCGCGCTGCCGTTCGACCGCCGGCGCCACGGGATGATCATCGGGATGGGCGCGGCGGCCATGGTCCTGGAACGGGCCGACGTCGCGACCGAGCGGGGCATCCGCCCCATCTGCCAGGTCCTGGGCGCGGTCACCGCGAACAGTGCCTTCCATGGCTCCCGGCTGGACGTCCACCACATCGGCCAGGTCATGGAGGAGCTCGTGGCGGGGGCCGAGCGGCGGTGGGGGATCCGGCGCGAGGAGATCGCGCCGCAGACCGTGTTCGTCTCCCACGAGACGTACACGCCGGCCCGGGGCGGCAGCGCCGCCGCCGAGGTGGAGGCGCTGTGGAAGGTGTTCGGCGCGTCGGCCTCACAGATCGTGGTGGCAAACACGAAGGGGTTCACCGGCCACCCGATGGGCGTGGGCATCGAGGACATCGTGGCCATCAAGAGCCTGGAGACGGGGATCGTCCCGCCCGTGCCCAACTTCAAGGAGGTCGACCCGCAGCTGGGGAGGCTGAACCTGTCGAAGGGCGGCGTCTACCCGGTGCGGTACGCGCTGCGGCTGGCCGCCGGGTTCGGGTCGCAGATCAGCATGACCCTGCTGCGGTGGGTCCCGTCGTCGGACGGCTCACGCAGGAGCCCCGGCGATCTGGGGTACGCATACCGGATCGTCGACCCATCGCTGTGGGCGGGCTGGCTCCGGGACATCACCGGCCAGGCCGAGCCGGAGCTCGAGGTGGTGCAGCACCGGCTGCGGGTGAAGGACGCCGGGCACGTGGCCGGTCATGCGCCGGCGCCGGGTCCGACCGCGCCGACGGTAACGGAGCCCGCGCCCGTTCAGGTCGCCGCCGTCGAGGTCGCGCCCGTCGTCGAGGTCGCGCCCGCCGTCCCGGTCGCGTCCGAGCCGGTGCCGGAACTCTCGGCGCCCGTCGCGGAGCCCGCTGCGGTGGTCGCAGCCCCCTCGGCGGACGACATCGCCCAGGAGGTCCTGGCCCTGGTGGCCGAGAAGACCGGCTACCCCCAGGACATGCTGGAGCTCGACCTGGACCTGGAGGCGGATCTCGGCGTGGACACGGTCAAGCAGGCCGAGATCTTCGCCACCATGCGCGAGCATTACGGCATTGCCCGCGACGACTCGCTCAAGCTCCGCGACTACCCGACGCTCGCCCACGTGATCGGGTTCGTCCGGGAGCGGGCACCGGGGGCGGCGGCGACGCCCGTCCCACCGGAGACCGCTGAAGTCTCCGAGCCTGCGGCTCAGCCGGCCGTCGATGCCGTCGAGGAACCGGCCGCCCCGCTGGCGCCTTCAGCGGACGACATCACTGCCGAGGTGCTGGCGCTCGTCGCGGAGAAGACTGGCTACCCCCAGGACATGCTGGAGCTCGACCTGGACCTGGAGGCCGACCTGGGCGTGGACACGGTCAAGCAAGCGGAGATCTTCGCCGCGATGCGGGAGCATTACGGCATTGCCCGCGACGACTCGCTCAAGCTCCGCGAATACCCCACGCTCGCCCACGTGATCGCGTTCGTCCAGGAGCGGGCGGCAACGCCTGCCGCTCTGGCGGAACCCGAACCCGCCACTGGCCAGACCGCGGCGGGTCCCGTTCCACAGGACCTGGGCAGGGCCAACGAGGTCCCTCGGCGCGTTCCGGTTCCTGTCCTGCGCCCACCGCTCGACGCGTGCAAGCCGACCGGGGTGGAGCTCGCGGCGGGGTCGCGGGTCGTCGTGATGCCGGATCGGAGCGGCGTGGCCACGGAGCTGGTCACCCGACTGGAGTCCCGAGGGGTCGACGTGGTCGTTCTCGATCCGACCGCAGACGCGGAGGCGCTTCGGACCACGTTGGCAAGCACGCTGGGAACCGACCCCATCCATGGCCTGTACTGGCTCCCGGCACTCGACGCCGAGCCGCCGGTCGATGAGATGGATCTTCCCGCGTGGCGGGAGGGCCTCCGCGTCCGCGTGAAGCTGCTGTACGAGACGGCTCGTGCCCTGTACGAGCAGGTCGGCGATCCGGGGACGTTCCTGGTGTCGGCGGTGCGCCTGGGCGGCCGCCACGGCTACGACGAGGCCGGCGCACCCGCGCCCATGGGCGGCGCGGTGACCGGGTTCACCAAGGCCTTCAAGCGGGAACGGCCCGAGGCCCTGGTCAAGGCGGTCGACCTGGAAATCGGGATCGACGCCGGCGCTGCAGCGGACGTCGTCATCGAAGAGACGCTCCGCGATCCCGGCGCCGTCGAGATCGGCCGCCACAAAGGGCTGCGCTGGACCATCGGGCTGGAGGAGGTTCCGGCCGAGGGCCCGGGGCTCACCCTCGGCCCCGAATCGGTGTTCGTGGTGACCGGCGCCGCCGGGAGCATCGTCTCGGCCATCGTCACCGACCTGGCCACGGCCTCCGGAGGGACGTTCCACCTCCTCGACCTGGTGCCCCAGCCCGATCCGGACGACCCGGACCTGGCCAGGTTCCTATCCGACCGGGTTGGGCTGAAGCGGGAGCTGTTCGAGCGGCTGAAGGCGCTGGGCGAACGGGCCACACCGGCCATGGTCGAGCATGAGCTGGCCGGGCTGGAGCGGGCCGCCGCAGCCGTCGCTGCGATCCAGGCTGTCGAGGCGGCCGGTGGAACCGCGCGCTACCACAGCGTGAACCTCATGGACGCCGAGGGCGTCGCCACGGTGGTCGACGAGATCCGGGCCGCGCACGGGCGGATCGACGTCCTGCTGCACGCGGCGGGCCTCGAGGTCAGCCACATGCTTCCGGACAAGGAACCCGCCGAGTTCGACCGGGTGTTCGACGTGAAGGCGGACGGCTGGTTCAACCTCCTGCGGGCCGCCGCGGGCATGCCCATCGGCGCGACTGTGGCGTTCAGCTCCGTGGCCGGGAGGTTCGGCAACGCGGGCCAGACGGACTACAGCGCCGCGAACGACCTGCTGTGCAAGTCCACATCCGCCCTGCGGTCGGCGCGGCCCCAGACCCGCGGGATCGTCATCGACTGGACCGCGTGGGCGGGGATCGGCATGGCCAGCCGCGGGTCCATCCCGAAGATGATGGAGCTGGCCGGCATCGACATGCTGCCTCCCGAGGTGGGCATCCCGGTGATCCGCCGGGAGCTCACCGTGGGGGGCGGAGGCGAGGTGGTGATCGGCGGACGACTGGGCGTGCTGGTCGACGAATGGGACGAGGACGGGGGCCTCGATCCGTCGGCGTGGCACGGCGCCTCGCCGCTGGTCGGTGACGCGACGGGGCCGGGCATCTTCGGCGGCCTGGTGGTGACGACCACGCTCGACCCCACCGCCCAGCCGTTCCTGGATCACCACCGCATCGACGGCGTGCCCGTGATGCCGGGGGTCATGGGCGTGGAGGCGTTCGCGGAGGCCGCCGTGCTTCCCCTTCCCAGCTGGCACGTGGAGGCCGTGGAAGACGTCCGGTTCCTGGCACCGTTCAAGTTCTACCGGGACGAGCCACGGACGTTCACCGTGGAGGCACAGTTCTGCGCGGACGGGGAGCACGTGGTGGCGAGCTGCCGGTTGGTCGGGACGCGGACCCTTCCGAACCAGCCCGACCCGCAACGCACGGTGCACTTCACCGGCCGGGTTCGCCTGTCGCCGGGAACGAAGGCACCTGCTGAGCCGGCCGACCCGCTCGGGGTGCCCGCAGCGGGTCGCTCCGTGGCCGCGACGGACATCTACCGCGTGTATTTCCACGGGCCGGCGTTCCAGGTGCTGGAGCAGGTGTGGCCGGAGCCGGCCATCGGCCTGCTGTCCGGCGATCTGCCTCCCGACCACGAGTCGGCGGCCGCCCCGCTGGCAACGTCGCCGCGCCTGCTCGAGCTGTGCTTCCAGACGGCGGGCATGTGGGAGATCGGGGCCATGGGCCGGTTCGCGCTGCCCGAGGGGTTCGACCGGGTTCGGTTCCCCGCCGCACCGGCGACACCGGACGGGCGCCTCGTGGCGCTGGTCACTCCGGCCGCCGAAGGAGATCGCTTCGACGCCGAGGTGCGCGACGAGGCCGGGAACGTCCACGCCCGGTTGGATGGGTACCGGACGGTGGAGCTTCCGGGGTTCGCCACGTCGGAGATCCTGGCCATCGTGCGGGGGTCGTGATGCGCGGGGCCGGGGGCGGCCGGCCGCCGTTCGCCACGATCGCCATCGCGGACCGGGGGGCGGGGGCCCTCCGGCTGATCCGCGCCGTCCGCGAATGGAACGCCGAGCTCCCGCCGGGGTCGCGCCCCACGGAGGCCGTGGTCCTGCACGGCGCCGCGGACCGCGACGCGCTCTTCGTGCGGGAGGCGGACCGTGGGGTCGAGGTCTCCGGGCTGTCGCCGCGCGCCGCCGACCTCGAGTCATTGCGGGCGGCGCTGGAGGCGATCCGCCCGGACGCCGTGTGGACCGGGTGGGGGCCGCTGGCGGGCGCTCAGGAATTCGCGGAGGCGTGCCACCGGCTGGAGGTCACCCTCCTCTCCGAGGCGCGGGCGGGGTCCCGGGCGGAGCCCCCGGCCGGCGCGACGCGCCCCCTGGAAGGAGCGCGGCGCCTGCTCGCGGCCGTGCTGGCCGACGGCGCGGGCGGGGTCGTGGTGGTCGGGGTCCGGGACGCCACGCTGGTCACCCCATCCGAAGCCGGCGCGGACGCCGGCGCCGTGCTCGAGGAATCCGCCTGCCCGGTGCTCTCGCCCGAGCAGGAGGATGCGATCCGCCGGGCGGCCACGGCCACCTGCCGCGAGATCGGGTTGCGCGGCGCCGGGACCGTCGAGACGTGGTTCGTGCCCAAGGACGGCACCATGGCCACCGGCCGCGTCCTCCCGGGGATCGGCCCCGGCCACCCCGCCACCGAGGCCGCCACCGGGATCGACCTGGTGAAGGCGGAGTTGGGGCTGGCCGCGGGTGACCTCCTGCCGGTCCCGCCGACGACGTTCGGACACGCCGTGACCGCGGTGGTCAGTGTGGGCGACCCCGGGGGCGGGCTCGAGGCGGGGGGTACCGGGGGGACCGGGGCGACGATCGACCTCGTCCGGTTCGCCGCCGGCCCGGGCATCCGGGTGGATACGGCCGTGGCCGAGGGCGAACGGCTCCTGGCCGGGAGCGACCCGACGCTGGCGTCGATCACGGCGTGGGGGAGGGACCGGCCCGAGGCGCTGGCCAGGCTCCGCCGGGCCCTTTCCGAGAGCTCCGTGGTGATCGGCGGCCGCGCCACCAATCGCACCCTCCTGCTCGACGTCCTGGACCGTCCCGAGGTGGCAGCGGGCGATGCGGACGCCTCGTGGATCCGCTCGCTGGATCCGCTCGGCGGTCCCCGGCGACACGCCGGCGCCGCGCTGCTGATGGCGGCCGTCGAGGTCCACGACGACGAGGTGGCCCGGGACCGGGCCGGGTTCCTGGAATCCGCGGCTCGGGGGCGTCCCCAATCAGCGGGTGGCGCGGGGCGGACGGTGGTCCTGGGCGAGCGCGACGCAACCTATCGGTTGCGGATCCTCCAGCTGGGCCCAGGCCAGTACGGGGCGGGCGTCGACGGCTCCACGGTCTCGTTCCGGGTGGAGCGCCTGGGCCCGTTCCAGCGGCTGCTGGTGCATCCCCGCGAGCGCGTTCCTGCGGTCGTGTCGGTGGAGGACGGAGGCTTCCTCGTCGAAACAGGCCGGGAGTCCTATCGGATCCGTCGGGACGACACCGAGGTGGTCACGGCACCGGCCCCCGCGGTGGTGGTGGCGGTCCCGGCACGGCCGGGGGACCAGGTGGAGGCCGGTGAGGTCCTGATGGTCCTGGAGGCCATGAAGATGGAGATGGCCGTCCAGGCCCCCGTGGCGGGGACCGTGCGGGAGGTCCTGGCCCGGACGGGGATGCAGGTGGACACCGCCGCGCCGCTGGTCCGGCTCTCCCCGTCCAGCCTTCCCGAGCCCGCAGTGGAAGGGCTCGATCGCGTTTCCTTCCGGTCCCTGGCCGAACCGAAGGAAGCGAAGCAGGCCGGCGCCTGCCGCCGCCACCTGGACGACCTCCGGCGCCTGGTCCTCGGGTACGACGTCGAGCCGGAACAGGTCAGACGGCTTGGCCAGGGCTGGCGGACCGTCTGCCGCGGGCTGACGCCGGATGATCCCGAGGTGCTCCGCGGGGAGGAGGAGGTCCTGGAGTCCTTCGCGGACGTCTCGGCGCTGGCGGCGATCCCGTCGGGCGAGGAGGAGGGCGAACAGGCCCACGCGTCGGAGGAGCACTTCCTCACGTACCTCCGGTCCCTGGATCCGGACCACGGGCTCCTGCCGGCCACCTTCCTGCTGGGGCTGGCCAGGGCTCTCCGCCACCACGGCGTGGAGAGCCTGGCCCGGACGCCGGCGCTGGAGGAAGGCGTGTACCGCATCCACCGGTCGCTCCAACGGGCCGACCTCCAGGTGGGGCCGATCATGTCCATCCTCGACCGCCGCCTCGAGCATGTGGAGGCCATCCGGCCGCTGGTGGGCCCGGGATCCCGGGCCCTGCTGGACCGCGTGATCGCCGCCGCGGAACGCCGGAACCCCGGGGTGGCCGATCTGGCCCGTGAGCTGCGCTACCGGCTGTTCGACCAGCCCGTGGCGGAGCGGGTTCGTGACGAGGTCTATGCCGGCATCGAAGGGCACCTGATCGCCCTAGCCGCCGATCCCACCGGGCCCGACCGCGCGCAGCACGTGGAAGCGCTGGTGGAGTGCCCGCAGCCCCTGAAGGGCCTGCTGATGTCCCTGCTCCAGGGGGCCGAGGGGGAGGTGGGCGAGGTGCTGCTGGAGGCGCTGGTCCGCCGGTACTACCGGATCCGCCCGATCGAGGCAGGGCCGCCCGGTGGCCACCGTGGAGTACGACCACGACGGCACGCGGATCAGTCTCGCCGCCGTCTTCGCCCTCCGCGACGACCTGGAGGCGGCGGCGCGGTCCCTGGTTCCGTTCGTCGCCGACGCTCCTCCGGGACATGACGTCATCACGGACTACTACCTGTGGCGAGATGGAGAGGGCGCTTCGGCGGGCGATCCCGACCGCACCGCGAGCGACATCGCGGCCGTCCTGAACGGCGTCGCGTTCCCCCGGCGGCTTCGCCGGATCGTGGTGGCCGCGGCAGGGACGGGAAGCGCGCTCGACGCTGCGGCCACCGAGCACTTCACGTTTCGCCCGGGGGACGGCGGATACACCGAGGAGGCGCTGTACCGCGGGCTGCATCCCATGATGGGCAAGCGCCTCCAGCTGTGGCGCCTGTCGAACTTCCGCATCGAACGGCTGCCGTCCGTGGAGGACGTGTACCTGTTCCGCGGTGTCGGGAGGGAGAACCCGAAGGACGAGCGCCTGTTCGCCCTGGCCGAGGTGCGAGACCTGACGCCGGTTCGGGATGACCGGGGCCGGGTGGTCCAGCTGCCGCACCTCGAACGCATGCTCACCGAGGCCGACGAGGCCATCCGCCTGCACCAGTCGCACCGGCCGGCGGGACGACGGCTCCAGTGGAACCGGGTGGTGCTCTCCGTCCGGCCGCCGGTCGATCTGACCCCGCTGGAGCTGTTCGGGATCGTCCAACGCCTGGCCCCCCAGGCCGACGGGCTGGGGCTGGAGAAGGTGGTGGTCGTGGCGCGGATGCGCGACCCGGAGACCGGCGAGCTGCGGGACCGGGTTATGCACGTGTCGAACCCCGTCGGGCAGGGCCTGTCCCTTCGCATCGCGGACCCCGCCCCCGAGCCCATCGCCCCGCTGACCGAGTACCAGCAGAAGGTGGTCGGGGCGCGGCAGCGGGGTGTGACCTACCCGTACGAGCTGATCCGCATGCTCACTCCGCAGGAGGGAGCTCAGGGAGCCTTCCCGCCAGGCGAGTTCGTCGAGCACGACCTGGACCCGGAGGGCCGGCTGGTGCCGGTGGACCGTCCGTACGGCCAGAACACCGCGAACCTGGTGGTCGGGCTGATCTCCAACCGGACGGAGGCGCATCCGGAGGGGATGACCCGGGTGGCCCTGCTGGGCGACCCGACCCGGGCCCTCGGGGCGCTGGCCGAGCCGGAGTGCCGCCGCATCGTGGAGGCGCTGGACCTGGCCGGCCGCCTGGGGGTCCCGCTGGAGTGGTTCGCCCTGTCGGCGGGGGCGAAGATCTCCATGGACTCGGGGACCGAGAACATGGACTGGATCGGCCGGGTCCTCCGGCGCCTGATCGAGTTCACCCAGGCGGGCGGCGAGGTGAACGTGGTGGTGGCCGGCATCAACGTCGGCGCCCAGCCCTACTGGAACGCCGAGGCCACCATGCTCATGCACACCCGCGGCATCCTGGTGATGACGCCCGAGAGCGCGATGGTCCTCACCGGGAAACAGGCCCTGGACTACTCGGGCGGCGTGTCCGCGGCCGACAACTTCGGCATCGGCGGCTTCGACCGGGTCATGGGACCGAACGGGCAGGCCCAGTACTGGGCGCGCGACCTCCACCAGGCCTGCCGGATCCTGTTTCGCCACTACGACCATACGTACGTGGCGCCGGGGGAGCGGTTCCCGCGGCGGGTGGCCACCACCGATCCGGGCGACCGCGATGTTCGGTCGTTCGAGCTGCACGACGCGGCCGCCGATTTCCGGTCCATCGGCGAGGTGTTCTCCGACCAGGCCAACCCGGGCCGGAAGAAGCCCTTCGACATGCGAAGCGTGATGCGCGCCGTCTCGGACCAGGACCACCAGCCGCTGGAGCGGTGGGGCGGGATGCGGGACGCCGAGATCGGCGTGGTGTGGGACGCCCACCTGGGGGGGATGCCGGTGTGCCTGCTCGGCATCGAGTCGCGCCCGCTTCCTCGCTACGGCACGCCCGCCGCCGACGGGCCGGACCATTGGACCGCCGGCACGCTGTTCCCGCTGTCGTCGAAGAAGATCGCCCGGGCCATCAATTCGGCCAGCGGCAACCGGCCGGTGGTGGTGCTGGCCAACCTATCGGGATTCGACGGCTCGCCGGAGTCGCTCCGCAACCTTCAGCTGGAGTACGGCGCGGAGATCGGCCGGGCTGTGGTGAACTTCCGCGGCCCCATGGTGTTCTGCGTGGTCTCGCGCTATCACGGCGGCGCGTTCGTGGTGTTCTCCGCGGCGCTGAACGAGCAGATGGAGATCGCGGCCCTGGAGGGCTCCTACGCGTCGGTCATCGGGGGCGCCCCGGCCGCCGCGGTGGTGTTCTCCCGCGAGGTCGACGCGCGGACAGATGCCGACCCTCGGGTCCAGGAGGCGAAGGAGCGGCTCGCGTCGGCGGGGGAGGCGGACGCGGCGGCGCTGCGGGCGCGGCTGCTGGAGGTGACCGAGGCGGTGCGCACGGAGAAGCTCGGCCAGGTGGCCGACGAGTTCGACCACGTCCACACCGTCCAGCGGGCCCAGGAGGTGGGATCGGTGCACCGGATCATCCCGGTGGAGACGCTTCGTCCGTACCTGATCGACGCGGTGGAACGGGGGATGCGCCGGGAGATGGAGGGGTCGTGAGGGTGGGCTGGTTGCTGGTGGGCGCGGCCGATGTGCCGGAGGGCGACGGCTGGCTGTCGGCGGGCGAGCGGGACGTACAGGCCGGCCTGCGGTTCCCGAAGCGGCGCTCGGACTGGCGGCTCGGCCGGTGGACGGCGAAGCGAGCGGTCGCTGCGTTCCTGGGCGGGCCCGAGCCGACGGCGGTCGAGGTCGTTGCGGCCGGCGACGGCGCGCCCGAGGCCCTGGTCGACGGCCTGCCCGCCGGAGTGGCCATCTCCATCTCGCACCGGGACGGAAACGCCCTGTGCGCGGTGGCCGGGTCGGACGCGTCGTTGGGGTGTGACCTGGAAGCCGTCGAGCCCCGGAGCGACGCGTTCGTCCGGGACTACTTCACTCCGGCGGAGGTCCAGCTGATCGACGGCGTCCCTGCGGGGGAGCGGGACGTGCTGGTCACCCTGGTGTGGTCGGCCAAGGAGAGCGCGCTCAAAGCGCTTCGCACGGGGCTCCGGGTCGACACGCGTTCGGTGGAGGTGGATGCCCTGGACGGGGATGGATCGACATGGGGCCCCGTCAGTGTTCGGCAGGCCGCGGACGACCGCTCGTTCGCCGGATGGTGGCGGCGGCAGGACGACCTGGTGATGACCGTCCTGGCCGGTTCCGCGGCAGTCCATCTCGAACCGATCGGCTGAGGGGTTCCGGTTGCCCGTGCCGGCGGGCCTGTTCCATGCTGGCACGCCAACCCACGAGAGGACCCGCTGATGAGCGACCGAGCCTGGACCGGCACGCCTGTCCGTCCCCATCCCGAGGCCAGCGCCAACGGAGCCGAATCCCTTCCATGGGGCCGCCGTCGCGAACGCCTGACCCTCCGCTGGCCGTTCGCCCAGGCCGTCGATGGGTTCCGGTCCAAGGCCCTGGCCAACCCGGACTACGACCCGGCTGCGACCTTCGTGTGGGGGCAGATGATGGCCGTGGGCTTGATCGAGTTGCTCAAGGCGCTGGAGGACCGGTTCGGCGCGGACGGCCACGACCTGGCCCGCGACGCCCTCCGCCGGGTGGGCGACCGCATCGCCACGGAGATGGTCGACGATGTCGAGATCCCGCCCGACCTCGCGCCGAACGAGGTGGCCAGCCTGTTCGCGTCGTGGGTCAACGAGGTCTGCTACGCCTCCGTGGAACGACCCGCCCTGACCGAGGAGGGCGCGGACTTCGACATCCACTACTGCCCGCACGAGGACGTCTACGGTGCCTTCGACTGCCGGGTGCAGCGCTACCTCGTCCAGGGGATGCTCGACGCGGCCCGCCGCCGCCTGGGCTGGGAGGACTTCGACGTGGCGTTCCGGACCACCATCCCCTCCGGGTCCGCCACGTGCCACTTCGAGATCTTCCATCGCCGGGACGGCGCGGAAGTCGGATGGGAGGAGTTCTCGGACCGCCTGCGCGCCAAAGCTCTCCGCATCGTGGACATCCGCGGTCCGGAGCGTTCCTGAGCGCCTGTTCGATTGCTGGCCCGCCTGGATTCGAACCAGGACTAACTGATCCAGAGTCAGTCCACGAGGTTTCTATGACCAGGCGAAATAGGCATTGTCCCTGGTAGAGGCTACCGGACGGTATCAGATAGTGTCGCCCAGTCCGTCCACTACTGGCTGGTCTGTTGATCAGCGTTGATCAGGCGGAGCCTCAGGGCTGGCAGGTACCCCCAAGAAAAAGTCATGGCTCCATCCCTCTCAGCACACGTCGGGCGCTAGACCGAACCGAATTCAGGGTGGGAAGGCCAGGTGGCAGCGCAAGGCCTCGCTCGCGCCGGCCGTGGCTGGACCTGCCAGTAAGCAAATCATGGTGTCTGGCCTCCTCCAGAAGTCTCTTCAGATTCGGCACACCGTGGCCAGGGCCGAGCTGTTTCGCCATCCACTGAAGAGGTGCAGGTCCATGAGCTACGCCATGCAAGTACAGCTGCGCGATGGGCGTGAGCCGCTTGATTCGTTCTTCCTCGTCTAGACGCGGCCTTCCCGGAGGCCTTGGCGTGTAGCGGATTCGATCCTGCCAGGAACCCTGAATAGCTTCTACTGCCTGGGTCACGAGCCGACCGAGCCGGAGATGACCCAGGGCCCTCGCGGTGAGTTCAGGGGTAGGTCCACCTCCGCTCAGCGGAGTGATGTGCAACTGCCAGAGGCGAAGCTCTCCTCGCTCAAGGACCTCGGCGTACGGATCGGCGGTCCCCACGAACACCATCTTGATCTGCCATCCGGGGAGGCCCGGGAACTCCGTGTCCCAGAAGGCTACGTCCGAGAACCCCCAGGGGAGTCGCGGCTTTTCCATGAATGAACCCTATCTGGCCACACAAAGCGTCGACCCATTCAAGCCAGCGGTGCTGGCATGGAAGGGTTCCCGACAGCATGAGTCGCACCCAGAAGCACAGCCTCGACGACGCGGTAACTGCCCCCGCTGACTTCCTTCGGACCCGAGCGACGCTCACGGTCACCCAGGCCGCAGCTGTCATCGGCGTGGGCAGAGGAACTGCCTACGAGCAGGCCCGGCGCTTCATCGCCACCAAGGGTTCCCAGGGGATCCCCGCCATCAGGGTAGGAGGGCGCCTGCTCGTGCCGACGCGTCCTCTCATGGCGGTGCTGGGGATGCTGGATGGTGCGGAGGAATCGGGCGTCGCACTTGACTCTCGGTCTGGGAGTCCCACTGGTAGTCCCAGAACGCGGGAAAGTTTCCCCTCCGGAGACCGGCGAGGTGGTGATCCTCCATGATGGGAGGACCCCCGGCCCTCATCGACACCTCGGCCATTGGGTTCTACATCTGTCCGGACCCTCATCTCGGGCCCTGGAGTCATCGGCGGTACACCTATGAACGCCGGTTGAAAACTCGAACACCCGGCGGCTGAGAAACGCCGGTCGAAAAGTCGAGCACCCCTGAAATCCGGGACTCCTCAGGTTCCCGTGGGTGATGTAACCCCCGCGTGAGCCCAGTGGGGTGGTCCTGACCAGTGCGTTCGGGCCCAGCAGGCCCCCAGAGAGCGGCAACGGAAGACGCGCACGTGTCGCTCCCGCGGTAGGTTCG
>WNGM01002523.1_pt1 | contig 14696 bp, 11 predicted proteins | sample 5400571 | NCBI WGS metagenome assembly WNGM01 (sample SAMN13153378, study PRJNA577476) | soil metagenome | isolation source: 100 cm soil or saprolite under Garry oak tree replicate 2 | place: USA:California | collected 2016-06-15
CGGGTCGCAGCATAGGTGTGATCATAGCTCCGTAGCCGCCACTTGACTTGCCCGCGATGCCACGATGCTCGCACCGGGGCAAGGTTCGATACTGGGAATCGATCCAGGGCACGATCTCGTCACACAGGTAGGTGTGGTAACGCCCGGTGGCAGGAGAGTCCACGAACTGGCTGCCCCCGAGCGAGGTCCAGCAGTCCACCCATACCAGGATGCAAGGTGGAGCTTCTCCCCTGGCAAACAGCTCATCGGCCAGTTCAGGGAAGTTCTTCCTGAAAGGCGAGCGGTTGCGCCACATGTCGAGCTGGCCGGTCAGGCCCTGTATCATGTAAACAGATGGGTAGCGCCGCGTTGGCTCCTTGTCGTAGCCAGGCGGCAGGTAGACCCAGATGGGCCGCGTGTATGGGTCGCCCAGGGGGTTATTTTTGAGGACCTCACTTGCGAAGATTCTCTCTTCGTAACGTCCGCTAAGTTCGAAAGACCATGGATACATCTGTTTCGTCCTTTCCCTATCTTTTCAGACTGCACACAGAAGCAGCATCTCTCGGTTCCGTACCATTACCCCTCCAGGATATCACATCAAAAAGCTACCTGCCTTCTGACACAATCTTGTGAACGCACAGGGCGATTTACAAGTCGCTAAAGCGGGGTTGCAAGGGGCAGCAGGCCCCTTGCCGGGGTGCGGGGTGTCCCCCACGTCCTGTTTTTCGTTTGTCGCCTGCGGCGACAAACGAAAAACAGGACGTGGGGGACAGAGTGCCACAATTTTTAAATGGACCTGGTGAACACAGCCTGCTTGTCGCTGAGTATGGCCAAAAGTGGTATTCTGAGAAGAAGAGAACGCTTCCCTCTTCACCGTGCGCAGTTTGATGAAGGACGAGAAGAACCAGTATGAATCACCTACCGGCAGGAACTGTAACCCTGCTTTTCACCGATATCGAAGGGTCCACCCGCCTGCTCCAGCAGCTAGGTGACCGCTACGACGGTGTCCTGGCCGAGTGCCGGCAGGCGTTCCGCGCTGGCTTTCAAGCCCATGGGGGCTACGAAGTCGACACACAGGGAGATGCCTTCCTTGTGGCCTTTGCTCGTGCGACCGATGCCGTCCTGGCGGCAGTAACGATCCAACGTTCCCTTGCCAACCATCCCTGGCCAGGAGGCGTGTTGGTACAAGCGCGCATGGGCTTGCACACGGGCGAACCCAGGATTGCCTCCGAAGGCTACATTGGCATAGATGTCCACCACGCCGCACGCATCATGAGTGCGGGGCACGGCGGCCAGGTTTTGCTCTCCCAGACGACCCGCGATCTTGTTGAGCACGACCTGCCGGAAGGGGTGCACCTGCGAGATATAGGCGAGCATCGCCTCAAGGACCTGGGACGCAAGAGCCATCTCTTCCAGCTGGTGATCGCCGGCATGCCTGCTGACTTTCCACCGCTCAGGACACTTGTCGCCCACCCCAACAACCTGCCCATTCAACCCACTCCGCTTGTTGGACGAGAGCAGGACGTGCTGGCCGTCAAGGATTTGCTCTGCCGCGAGCAGGTGTGTCTCGTCACCCTGACGGGTCCAGGAGGGGTAGGTAAAACGCGCCTGAGCCTCCAGGTCGCCGCGGAGCTCTCAGAGCACTTCAGCGACGGTATATTTTTCGTCTCGCTGGCTCCCCTCAGTGATCCTGTTCTAGTTGTGCCCACCATCGCCCGGACCCTGGGCATCCGAGAAGCGGCAGGTTACTCTCTCCTGGACCGCCTCAAGGAGGAGTTGCAACAGAAGCAGCAGTTGCTGCTCCTGGACAATTTCGAGCAGGTGGTAAGCGCCTCCGTGCAAGTAGCGGACCTGCTCACCGTCTGCCCGCAACTCAAGTTGCTGGTAACGAGTCGACAGGTGCTCCACGTGCATGCCGAGCACGAGTACGCCGTCCCGCCTCTGGCAATGCCCGATCTGACCCATCTTCCTGATCCGCACACACTCGCACATTACCCGGCAGTGGCCCTCTTCCTCCAGCGCGCCCAGGCGGTTAAGCCTGAGTTTGCATTGACGGACGCCAATGCCAGAGCCGTTGCGGAGATTTGTGCCCATCTAGATGGGCTGCCACTGGCGATCGAACTGGCAACGGCCCGCATGAAACTGCTCCCCCTCCAGGCCTTGCTCGCACGACTCGGCCAGCGATTGACATTGTTGACGAGCGGAGCGAGGGACGCGCCAGTGCGGCAGCAGACGCTGCGCAACACTATTGAGTGGAGCTATCACCTCTTAGACCCCAGGGAGCAGCGGCTCTTCCGGCGACTCGCCATCTTCGTCGGAGGGTGCACGCTCACATCACTTGAAGCGGTTTGCAGGGCTCTTAATGACGACGCGGAACCAATTTTGGATGGAGTAGCCTCGCTCATCGACAAGAGCTTACTGCTCCATATAGAGCAAGAAGGGCAGGCGAGGCAGGAGCCTCGCCTGCTGATGCTGGAAACGATTCGTGAGTATGGACTGGAGACTCTCGCCGCGAGTGGAGAGATGGAGTCCACCCGGATGGCACATGCCGACTACTATGTGCTCCTGGCCGAGGAGGCAGAACCAGAACTCGCAGGGGCACAGCAAGTCGTGTGGTTGAAGCGGTTAGAGCGCGAGCATGACAACCTGCGGGCGGCCATGCAATGGTCCCTGGAAGGAGGGGAAGCAGGGAAGCGTATAGAGAAAGCCTTGCAACTGGGCGGTGTGCTGGAGCGCTTCTGGGTGGTGCGCGGACATCGAAGTGAGGGACGCAGCTTCCTGGCTGAGGTGCTAACAAGAAGTGCAGGGGAAAAGACGCCGCTGCGTGCAAAAGCACTCATTGCAGCCGCGAGGTTGGCTTTTAGCCAGAACCGCTATGAGCAGGGGGAGGCGCTAGCTCAAGAGGGCCGGGCGTTGTTCCGGGAGCTGGGAGATAAACGAGGAATTGCGCTCTCCCTCGACCGGCTCGGCATGGCAGCCTGGAGAAGAGGCAACTTCACCATGGCGCGCGCACTGATGGAGGAAGACTTGGCGCTCTTTCGAGAGGTGGGTGACCAGCAGCGCGTCGCCTGGTCGCTCTTCACTCTGGCATTGTTGGACAGCAAACAGGGCGAGTACTCCCGGGCACAGATGCTGCTCGGGGAGAGTCTGGCGCTGCATAGGACGCTGGGGAACACGCGTGGAATTGCCGCTTCGCTTTCCCAGTTGGCATGGGTGATCTTCGTGTCCCAGGGAGATAAAGCGAGAATAAGCACGCTGCTCGAGGAAGCCAGGGCCCTCAATAAAGAAGTGGGCGACAAGGAAGGCATGGCCGTTTCATGCACACTCTCTGCATGGTTCGCCCTCTCTCAGGGTGACACTGCCGCAGCTCGTTCACTGGTGGAAGAGGGCCTCATCCTCTACAGAGAAATGGGGCATCAAGAGGGAACGGCCGAGTCGTTGACCATGCTAGCACGAGTGGAAGCATACCAGGGGAACTACGCCACAGCCCGCACGCTCTACGAGGAAAGCCTGAAGATCGCACAAGATATGGATGATAAGGAGTTGATCGCCTCGAGTCTGGAAGGGCTGGCAGGTGTGGGCGCAGTGCAGGGAGAACCGGCGCGGGCAGTCCGGTTATGGGGAGCGGCAGAAGCGCTGCGAGAAGTCATCGGTGCCCCTTTGCCCCCGATCGAACGCGTTGACTATGAGCGCCTGGTAGCGAAGGCACGCGTCCAGCTTGGAGAAGAAGCTTTTACCTCCGCGTGGGCGCAGGGACGAACCATGACGCCAGATCACGTCCTGGCCGGAGAGCTGGAGAAGACATAGCAAGTCCCTTCCGCTATGGATGAGCGAGGGGCTATGTTATAATCTTTTCATCACTATCCAACAGAGGAGCAGCGTGTCCGATACCCACGATCCCTACCAGGCGCTACGTTTCAGTGGTTTCCGTCTCTTACTTATAGGTATTTTTATTGCCGGACTTGGCGAGAAGATGATCGATGTCGCCATCGGCTGGGAGCTCTACGAGCGGACAGGCTCCGCGCTTGTGCTTGGCGGCGTCGGGTTGGCGCTGGTCATCCCCGTTATTCTCCTTTCTTTGCCGGCGGGCCATATCATTGACCGCTTCAACCGAAAATACATCGTCATCATCTCCCAGTTCGTCCTGGCGCTCGTCTCGCTTGGTCTGACGGCGTTATCCTTTACACGTGGCTCGCTGGTGTTGATCTACGGCTGCCTGGTGCTGTATGGCTGCGCGGCAGCCTTCAATAACCCGGCCGCTTCTACGCTGGTTCCCCAGGTCGTTGAGGAGAACGCCTTCGAGAATGCTGCGACGTGGGATAGCAGCGTTGGGCAACTGGCCTCGGTGTTTGGCCCGGCCCTGGGTGGCATTCTGATCGCAGTACTGGGAGGCGCGACACTCGTATATGCGATCAATGCCGGGGTCGTCCTGGTCTTCGTGTGCCTGCTCTTCTTCCTGCGAGAGATCAGGCAGGCGGCTCCCAGGCTTGAGACCACCACGCTGCAATCGCTGGGAGAGGGTTTGAAGTTCCTGCGCAGCACCCAGGTCATCCTGGCCTCCATCACGCTCGATATGTTCGCGGTACTGCTGGGCGGCGCTACTACGTTGCTGCCCATCTATGCGAAGAATATCCTGCAAGTTGGCCCCGCGGGCCTGGGCTGGCTGCGAGCCGCGCCATCTCTCGGCGCCTTATGTATGTCCTTCGTCATCGCGCATATGCCGCCGTTCAAGAGGGCCGGGAGAACGCTCCTCCTGGCTGTGACCGGCTTTGGGGTGGCGACCATCGTCTTTGGCATATCGCGCTCCTTCTGGCTCTCGCTGCTGATGCTCGCCTTTCTAGGCGGGGTCGACAACATCAGCGTCGTCATTCGCAGCACGCTGTTGATGACGCGCACGCCCAATGCCCTGCTTGGCCGCATTTCGGCCATCAATTTCATCTTTATCGGCGCATCCAACGAACTGGGTGGCTTCGAGTCCGGCCTGGTGGCGCAGTTCTTCGGCCCGGTCATCGCCGTAGCCGGCGGTGGCATTGGCACGATCCTGGTGGTCCTACTGGTCGTGCTAATCTGGCCCGAAATGCGGCGTCTAGGCGCCATGAGCCCAGGTAAATAAGCACGCAGCCAGCAGGGCAGGGACAAGCTGTCAAAAAGACCATAAAATGGCTCATGGCCACTTGTGGTGAATCAGTATATTGATGGGCTTTTCCGACTCACTCTCTGAGCACAATATTGAAACATGGCCATTCTGATAAGCTCATCTATCACCAAAATTGGGCAAGAGCCCAGAATTGAGACAAATCACACAGACTATAGCCTCGCGCAGCGACTAACTTGTTATGGCCTATTAGGCCCTATGATACTAGAGCGGCTCTGAAAAACGGCTTGAAAGCAAAAATTCTGGTATACTGGCGCAGTATATTTATGAAGACCAAGCTAGTCTTGATGCACAAGGAGGTCCAACTATGGAGGAGCATAGTATCGTAGGGTTAGAAGCGTCCCCTTCCAGGGTAGGCCCTGAGGAAACTCACGCCGCTGTACTAAAGCCAGAGAGACCACGCCCTCTGATGCACGCTCTTTCTCAAGGGCTGATCAGAGATTGGCGGACACACAAATATTTCTTCTTTGGCGCACTTCTTCTGTTGCTAACCATCATTCTTACAGTGATCTATTATGCCAACTATCCTCGCCCTGAGACTGGACCAGATTCACCCGCCTATTTTTGGGTAGCCTACAAGCTACGTTTACACCCAACCTGGCTGGTCGATGCCTGGCGCCTGCCTGGTTACCCGCTCTTTATAGACATCGTTTATCTGCTCGCTGGACAGGGGAACCTGATGGCTGTCGGTATAGCGCAGGCTATGCTCTTTGTCCTGGCAACACTGGAGATTTATGTGCTGGCGATACTCATCTTGAAGCGTACCTGGATGGCTTTCCTCATTGGACTCATTGTCGGAACCAATGTCATCTTTCTTTCCTATATCAAGCCCATGATGACTGAAGGCCTGGCGCTCTGGCTGGTCACCTCGCTGGCATTGGCAATTGTGTACTTCATCCGTACTTTGCACATCCATGCCTTCTGGCTGATGGTGGTGTGTTTCGTTCCATTACTTTTCACGCGTCCTGAGTGGTTGTATTTACCGGTCCCGTTGTTGGCCTACCTTCTGCTTGTCGCCTGGCGTCGTGGCTCTGCTCGCCGCGTGCTGTTCAATGCCCTGCCTGCCCTGGTCTGCATCTATGCCCTGGTGGCAGCATATATTGGCATCAACACCCTGAGGAACCAGTACCCTGGGATGACGGCGATCGAGAATTTTAACTACTTAGGGAAAGTCCTGCAATATAATATGCAGGATGAGGCACCCCCTCAATATGCGCAGTACAGCCGTCGACTGGACATTCTCGTGGCACAAACAAATCGCAGTCCTTACGTGGTCTTGCGCCATATGCCAGATCTTTCAAAGGATAATGCCCTGCCGGCCGGGAACTTTGCGCGAACGATCATCCTGCATCATCCTTTCGAGTTTCTTGCCAAGTCAGTCCCCTTGTTTTTACCATCGCTGACACATTACTATGGGAGGGAGACATCTGGTCCCTTTAGTGTTCCTCTGGCGTTTATGACATCGTTCGACCGCATCCTCTACCGAGCGAATGCGTTCTTTCTGCTTTGTGTTCCGTTCTGGCTGCTCTTGCTCTGTTGGCGCAAGGTAAGGTCTCATCCCCTGGTCCTGGAGATGGGAGCCATCATCCTGCTGGCATTCTACGCTCTGGTCATCACGGACCTGGGTGGGTACAAGTTCGAAGATTATATGCGAGTGCATATTGTCTTCGATCCGCTGCTGATACTTGTCGTCTGGGGCAGCTTCTTCCTGGGTGCACGTTTCCTTGTGCACCACGGTCCTGCTCTCTATACACAACTCGCCAGTCATATGCGTAACCATTGACCGAGCATCTTCATCTAAGCTCATCTATCACCAAAATTGGGCAAGAGCCGGGTAGTCTCAAACGTCAATTGGGGGATCTCGACCGGGTGACGGCCTGGCTGAGAGCGTTCGGCATGGTGAACTGCACACCAGATTTTAGCAAGCAACCTGCTGTCATCAATGGGTTCTCCGACCTGATCCTGACGGTATATGGAGATGAGGCTGGAACGCACGCCCGTTCAGCGGTGGGCATGGCATCATTGCCCTTCACTATCCCAGTGGAGATCGAGGCCGAGGTGGAGATCGATGGATAGGGGAAGCGGGGAAAGAATTTGGTTACGCTTTGCACATTCGAGGGAGAGAAGAAGAGGATATAATAAAAGAATAGATGCAAAATTCATAAGGAAGAGATAAAGGATACTAACGATGCAACTACGGAAACTGGGTCGTTCAACGCTAGAGATTTTTCCCCTGAGCCTGGGTACCAATGTGCTCGGGAGGAATATCGATGAACCCACCGCGTTTGCTGTGCTCGATGCATATATGGAGGGCGGCGGCAATTGTATCGATACCGCTGATAGCTACAGCGCGGGTGAGTCCGAACGCGTCCTCGGACGCTGGATGAAGGCCCGAGGGAATCGTGACCGGGTGATCATCGCTACCAAATTAGGCAGCCAGATGGCACCTGGGAAGCAAGGCCTGTCGCGCAGGTATATGTTTGAAGAGGTAGAAGCGTCATTGCAGCGCTTGCAAACCGAGTATATCGATCTCTACCAGGCGCACCAGGATGATACCCAGACGCCCCTGGAGGAGACGCTGCAAGCCTTTGATGAACTGGTGCGCCAGGGTAAAGTGCGCGTGATCGGGGCCTCCAACTATTCGGCGGCACGCCTGGCTGAGGCCTTACAGGTTAGCCAGCAGCATGGGTATGTGCGCTATGAGAGTTTGCAACCGCTCTATAACCTGGTTGACCGCGAGGCCTATGAACGCGAGCTAGAGCCCCTGTGCCGTGAGCATGAACTGGGGGTGATTACCTACTTCTCTCTGGCAAGGGGGTTCCTGACCGGCAAATATAAGCCGGGCAAGCCGTTGCCGCAGAGTCGGCGTGCCCAGCAGGTGCAGAACCTCTACATGAACGAGCGAGGCTTCCGCATTCTCGCGGAGGTTGAGCGAGTCGCTTCGCGCACCCAAGCAACACCGGCCCAGGTAGCGTTAGCCTGGATTATGGCTCGACCAGGAGTGACGGCTCCTATCGCCAGCGCTACCTCGGTCGAGCAGGTAAGAGAACTGCTGAGGGCCGTTGAACTGCAACTGGATGCGGAGGCGATCACTGCCCTGAATACGGCCAGCGAATGGCAGCATTCTTGACAGGAGTTCAAGCAACTCGAAATCGCAGTGACTAGGGCGACCGCAAATGGTCTCCCCTGCTATACACGAATCGGCCCCTGAAGGCCGGGTATAGTAAGGAACGATCCTGGGCCAGTTGGAGATTGAAGGGCGTGAATAACTCCACGAGCTTTTGGGTATTGGCGGTCCTGACCAGTTTGGTGTTTTCGCGCAATTGATACCAGACCAGGCCAATGGAGACGACGAAAAGAAATCCTTGAACAACAATAGCGAGACTCGCCAGATCGCTTAATGTCATACTGTTTGCTCCTGTTTCAAAATGATGGTGGATTGAGTCATTTAGCTCTCCCGCAACGGTGGTAGTAAATTGGGCTAAACTGCTGCGAAAATTTGGGTGAAACGCAGGAAATCAGCGTGAAACCCAGGAATGGATCGGCTCTCGCCCTGGAGAAACTGCTCTCCATCGAGAGAAACGATATGGAATACTGGAAATACGCTGCCTCTGAGACCGTGTTTTGGAATGCGCGGCGGCAGCCCTGCGTGGCAAGAAGAGCAAGATCGAAGAAGTTTTTTTCGATGAGAGCGAGTAAGCTTGTGAGATAAGAAACGATTCCTCATTTTCTGGAGGTGCTATGGGAAACGTTATTATCGGGGCGACGATGTCGCTGGATGGGTTTATGAATGACCGCAAGGGCGATGTGAGCCGGCTGTATCCTGATCTGGAAGCGCTGCGGCGAACGGAGATGTTGCAGGAGGAAATACGGACGACGGGTGCGGTGGTGATGGGCAGGCACTCGTACGACATGGCAGAGGGAGATTTGACGGGTTACGAATACCAGGTGCCGATCTTTGTTTTAACGCATCACATTCCAGAAGATGGGTCCCGACAAACATGAAACTGGTAGCTTTTTTCACAGCAATTATCCTGGTGGCAAATGAGTTGAGAGGTCATACTCGCCAGGATCATTGCTGTATTTTATCAAAAGGAGGAAGAAATGTCTGATTTGAGTATTCAGGAGATTGCTCCGGGAGTGAATGCCGCCCTTGGAGGAATTTGCAATCGCGGTTTGATCTCTCAGGGTGGAAGCGTACTCGTCGTTGATTCTGGGATTGCTGTGGCCGAAGCAGCTCCTTTACGTGCTGTCGCACAGGAACGTCAGAAAGACGGGGCGTTGTACCTTTTTAATACGCATCCCCATAGCGATCATGTGTATGGGAACCAGATATTTGCGGATTGTCCTATCATCGCGCACGAAGGTGTACGGAATTTTTTGGTTGCCCATGGAGAGCAGGCGCTTGCTGGTTGGCGCCAGAATCCGCATACGGCAGCATTGGTAAGCGATGTGGTCATTACTCCTCCCACGCTGACCTTCCAGGATCAGATGACCTTGTTCATTGGTGATACTGAAGTGCAACTGCTCTATCTTGCCCGGGCGCATAGTCCGAGCGATAGCGTCGCGTGGTTGCCCCAATCGCGCACCTTGTTTACAGGCGATCTCCTCTTCAACGCCATGGTTCCAGTGATGCCTCCCGGCGGGAGCATGGCGAACTGGATCCAGGCGCTGGAAAAGCTCGAAGCTCTGGAAGTTCAGCACGCCATTCCTGGTCATGGTCCAATCCAAACGGCTTCGGCTCTGGCTGACTTACGACGTTGGTTTCTCTCCCTGCGTACTCAGGTTGGAGAAGCGCAGGCTCTCGGATGGGACCGGGAGACCACCATCACACATGTCGCACAGCAGCTCCAGAAACTTGCCCCTCGCGGAGATGAAGAACGTCTTCCAAACGTGATAGGGCAAGCCTTCGATGAATTGAGCAGAGCATGACTTTGTACTCATTTCTCCCTATGATTCCCGTGATATTCTGCTTGGGCTGTAAATCCCAACAGTAAACTGGTAGCTTTCACAGCCATTATCCTGGTGAGTAAGACCTCTCAACTCGTTTGCCCACCAGGATACTTGTTGTATTTTCGCGAATACTGTTGGGGTTTCTAGTCAAGATGTGGCGGAGCGTTCCCGATCATCCTGTCGTGAATGTACAGACGATGTGTGCTGTGAGCCGCTTCTGGAGCCGAGTGTTCAGGTAGCTGATGCCCGATTCCTACGTCGATTCATTCATTCCCATTTTGTAAATTGAGGCTCCATGCGGTGAGAAAAAGCAGCTACTTGTTCACCATTGCCCAGATCATTTCGCGCCTGACCGAGCGCTGGTTCTGTTAAAGTTGAGCGCGTTTTGCGCCGCTTGTGAGGTTTAAAGTGGAGGATTCCCTTGTGCGGAGAAAGCGCGCTGGTGCTGGTACAATCGGGGCATTCCACCAGGTGAACGCCACTGTCCAGGAATTGCTGGAGGTCAATGGGAACTTCCCCAGAAAATGTGCATTTGACTGATTTGGTTGGCTGCATCACTACCGAATGCTCGTCATTGCTGCTAGCACGCTCTTCTGTCTTCTGGTCTGCTTGCTCCTCTTGCGTCTCACTAGCCTGGACTTCACCTGTGGGTTCCGCTGGGGGGATATCATGGCTTGGTCCGTCTCCGTCAATAACCCGAAAGGTATCGCGGCGAAGGACAAGCAGTGAAGCTGCTGTAAACGTCAAGGGGATAGTGAGCCATGCGCTGATGGAAAACTGAGCCACCGAGCGCGACGATGACAACAAGGGCAAGGAGACGGGCAATCGTCACAATGGGTTTCATCAGTTGATCCTCACTCTAGAGATACGCACAACATGAACACCTTTTTCCTCTCTTCCTTGAGAAATACGTTCTAGGAGAGAGCGGGTTACAGCCTTGACCACATCGGTCAGGACGAAGGCCGCGAAGCGGTGTTGCAAGGAGGAACTTCCTCTCTCCCTGGTGAAGGATCTGGCCCAGCCAAATTCCTGTTCAAAAGGACAGGACCATTCTGGCTAGAGGGACGGTATATTCGAACAGAAAGATGAGATACTCTCTCAAGAGAAGCAAAAACGTTTGCTTCTCTTGAGAAAAAGGAGCGTGAAAATGTCTCCTTCCGGGAAGGTATAAGGTGAAGTGTGAGTAAGTTTACCGAAGCAGAACTGGAATACTTACAGACGCAACGGCTTGGACGACTGGCAACCGTGAACGAGCGTGGTGAACCACAAGTCGCGGCGGTCGATTTTCGCTATAATCCTGAGTTCGATACCATTGATATCGGGGGCTATGACCTGGCGAACACGCAGAAGTTTCGCAATATTGCCCGCAATGGCCTGGCGTCTTTTTTGGTAGACGATGTGCAGCCCCCGTGGAAGACGCGGAGTTTCGAGATACGTGGGCATGCCCAGGCTCTTCCCGAGGATGGGCAGTCCATTGCACCCAACAGAAGTCCCGCAGTGATACGCATCACTCCCAGGCGCATTATCTTCTGGAACGCGACCACTGATCCTCCTGTGGGTTCAAAGCGCAATGTGGAATATTGAGCAGCCTACAGCACTATGCGGAAGGATTGAGCCATTACGCCCTTGGAGAGAAAACTATGCCAAATTGCTCAGCGAGGACGGTTCGATATTCCTGATCGGTGAGCAAACGTTCTGTTCGCTCACCTTCGCTTGTTGTTATCAAGCACTGATCGCTCAAGGTGATCCTCCCAGGGCGTTTTGCCAGAGAACAGACACGTTGCTGGGTAAAATGCGACTCTGGGGAGGTTTGGTGATAGCGGCACATGGCGGCAAAGTCACTCAACTCATGTGGCTGTAAGGTAAAACGGTAGGCAGGCTTCCAGACGCCGTCCCACTCCTGATAGATCCAGGATACTCCTTCGCGTTCCAGGCGATAGCTGCCCCCATCCTGTGGCTGGGTCAAGCCAGCTTGCAGCCGTAACGGCCGGCGAAATGCTTCCCCAAAGCCCACGTCAGCTACCCACTCCTCCTCAAGATGGACCAGCAGCGTCAGGTGGTCAAATTCCGAGCCGAATCCGCCCGTCTCGTTGGCGACAGCAGCCGAGAGCATATCCACCTGAAAACCAAGTGCGCGCAGCAACAGCGCGAACAGACCATTCAATTCATAGCAGAATCCACCGCGGTGGTCTTCAACGATCTTCGTCCACAAGGAGGCTTCATCGAGAACGATTTCCCTTCCCAGGGAGATATCCAGGTTTTCAAATGGCACGGCCAGCAAATGGGCCTCGTGCAAGGTCTGCAAGGTCTGCAATGTCGGTTCAAGTGAATCATGATAGTTTATTCGCTCAAGGTATCTCGCAATATCCACTGTTCTCTCCGCGCTCTCTTTTTTCCTACTCTACTCTCAGGATGCTACATTTCATCAGCACGCTTATAACTTCTTCCAGCTCATGGTGTAATCTCGCCACAGATGGTAGCCGAGCTTGCCATACCAATTGATCAGCCAGGTGTAGCCGATATAGCTGGTCTCGATGCCACGCGCATGGAGTAATTCTGTGACCCGGGCGGCGAGGGCGAGTCCGATGCCGTTCTCGCGCATGGATTCTGCGACTCCGAGGGGTCCAATGCCGCCGGTGTTCTCACCAAGCAGTTGCCTCCAGACGATATCATGCCGCTGCCAGGAGGCGTGGGGATGCATGACACATGATGTGCCAACAATTCCCTGGCGGATGTCTTTTGCTACCACCACATCGGCGTACCCATTGTGATCCATTACCCGCTGGTAGTAGGGTAGCCACCTGGGGAAGTGGCGGGATTCAAATTCCAGGACCGCAGGCACATCCGTTTGTAATGCAGGCACAATCGTGATGCCTGGGGTGCGAATACGTTCATAGATGCCCGGTGGAGTGACATAGTCACCCAGTTCTCTGACGAGATCGAAGCTGCGTTCGCTGCCGGTCCAGCCGCATGCCTGGAAGAACGGCCACGCGCCAGGCAGGTTGGTTGGTACGCCAGGCCAGAAATAGGTGAGTCCGCTATCGCCCAGTTGTACCTCTTCTACCCCTCGCTGCTTGAGCGCGGCGAGCGCACGATCAAGTAATGCTCGCCCGATGCCCTGCTTTTGATAAGCAGGGGCCACCAGAACGAGCATGAGTTCACCTCGTACTGGAAGCGCGCCTCGAATACGGGGCCCCTGGCTTCCAATAAAGCCCACGACGTCGTGATCGACTCGAGCAACGAAGTGATCCCCCTGCTGGTATGCCGGGTTGGCGACGGTAGTGTAGTGAAAGGTTTCGTAGGAGAGAGGCCAGTGGTGGCTGAGCACTTGCTGCCATAGAGCATAGACCTGGCTTTCATCCTGCTGCGGTTCGTATGGTCGAATTAGAATATTATTGTTCATATCTTCCTCACTGAATCCGGGCTGGCTTATGCGGGCCGATAATGAGTTTTCCAGCCTGGCCTTTGGCTCCAGCCCTGTCATGCTGAGCTTCCTTTCACTAGCCACAAGCGAGGCATCTTCCTTGCATGAGCCACAAGCGAGGCATAGCGGAGACGTGGCGTAATGCATTTCAAACCTGACGAGACGTGGCGTAGTGAATTTCAAACCGCAGCGAAGGATCTCGCTGCCCATAGAGCCAGATCCTTGGCTGCGCGGTGGCATGACCATCGGGGCACCAGCTAGATCCTTCGCTGCGCTCAGGATGACATTGGTAGGTCACTTAAGTTGATGCGTATTTGAGCCGATAAATCGGCGGTGCGCACGATAAATCGGCGCCTACTCTTATTTGCCTACCACTTCATACATCCTGGCCTGGTGCCCCGATAGCCAGCGCATAGCATCTGCTAGCGACGACCAGACGGTGCAAGTCTGGCAGGCAATCTAACTCACCATTCTCAGCACCGGTATCTCTTTCCTGATATCGAACTTCAACAGGTTATGCGCCTGGCGAATGGCCTCCTCTACCTGGGCAGGTGTATCTCCTCGGGCGAAGATGAAGCCGAGGTAGCTGGCGCCTTCGGGCAGGGGTACCAGGGAGTGATTGAGTTTGGCGGTAATCTGGACTCCTGTGATCAGTGGCACTGCCTGGGCCTCTTCGATGCCGTGTACGGCTTTGAGCATGCCTGCTGTTGGGATAGGAATCATCATTACGCCGGCAGCATGGTTCTCGCGCTCGATGGAGGTGATTTCCTGGCCGATGGCGTGACGCAGGATGAGTTCTTCCAGGCACATGCCGGAACCAAATTCCAGTATGGTTGAGCAGAGGCCGCCGATGGAGCGGCCCGCAATCTCTAGCATCCAGGTGCCTTGCTCGTTGATGCGCAGTTCGGCGTGAACGGGGCCCTCGCGTAGTTCGAGGGAGGCTGCGGCAGTCGTTACACACCTGGCAATGGCTTCTTGCACGTCAGTGGGCTGGCGCGAGGGGGTTACATAGATGGTCTCTTCAAAAAAGGGGCCATCCAGCGGGTCAGGCTTATCGAAGAGGGTCAGTACCTTCAGTTGGCCGTGGGTGAGGATGCCTTCCAGGGCAACTTCAAAGCCGGGGATGAAGTCTTCGACCAGCAGAGAGTCTTGCTCTGTATAGCCTTCGGAGAGCAAAAGCCGCTT
>WNGM01008013.1_pt1 | contig 14696 bp, 12 predicted proteins | sample 5400571 | NCBI WGS metagenome assembly WNGM01 (sample SAMN13153378, study PRJNA577476) | soil metagenome | isolation source: 100 cm soil or saprolite under Garry oak tree replicate 2 | place: USA:California | collected 2016-06-15
ACGCGCTCACCTGCTTTCAGGCCAAGATCTTCGATGACCGGGGTTGCGAGCATTTCTGTAATCTCGGATGCAGGGGCGAGTTTGACGCGACGACGACCCGGCTCTCCATGAATACCAATGCCGATCTCCATCTCGTCATCGCCCAGTTCGAAGGTGGGCTTACCAGCAGCCGGAACGGTGCACGATGTGAGCGCCATACCCATACTGCGGCCATGGTTGTTGACCTTGCGTGCCAGTTCAGCCACCTGTGCGAGTGGAGCGCCTGTTTCTGCCAGGCCGCCTACAATCTTCTCCAGCAGCACAGTCACACCGACGCCCCGCCGCCCCGCCGTATAGAGGCTATCTTGCACTGCGACATCATCGTTGGTCACAACACTTTCTACCTCGATATCTTCGGCCTGCGCCAGTTCCGCTGCCATCTCAAAATTCAGTACGTCACCAGTATAGTTCTTGACGACATGCAGCACGCCTGCGCCGCCGTTGACAGCACGAGTTGCGGCAAGCATCTGATCCGGCACCGGCGAGGTAAAGACTGCTCCAGGACAGGCAGCATCGAGCATGCCACGACCGACAAAGCCGCCGTGCATCGGCTCGTGACCACTGCCCCCACCCGAGATGACACCGACTTTACCTCGCACCGGAGCATCGGCACGTACAATGATTTGATTTTCGAAGTCCACTCGGAGGAGTTCTGGATGCAGCGCTTGCATGCCTTCGAGTGCCTCTTTTACTACGTCCTCTGTTTGGTTAATGAGTTTCTTCATAGCTGGTCTCCTTCTTTAAACGAACCTGGCGATTAGACGTGATGCTCGACAGCCGACTCGGAGATGCCGCCGAGTTCAGGACTGCCTGCTATCGCCCGTCCCCGCGAGATGAAATCATACGTAAAAACGCCTAGAACGCCGCCCAGGAGGGGTCCTACAAAATAGACAATCAAATGGGAAAGGTCATATGTACCGCCGAGCAGGACTTGCACAAGCGCAGGTCCAAAGGCGCGTGCAGGATTGAGAGCCACGTTGGTAATTGGACCAAAGGCAAAAATCTCACCCGCGACCATCAGGCCGATGATGAAGCCTGCCCAACCAGAGGGTGCGCGACCATCGACAGCGGTTCCCATGATGACCAGGAGGAGGAAGAAGGTGCCAATAGTCTCCATAGCAATGGCGACAATCCAGCCACCACCGGTTCCGTAAAGGGTTAATGCGGCGCCAAAGTTTGTTGCGCCAAGGCCAGGGCCTTGCGCCGCAGCCGTCCAACCAAAGGCGAGGGCAATGACCAGCGCGCCGAGGATTCCACCAAGGAATTGTGCAACCCAGTAGACTCCTGCATCGCTCCAGCTAATGCGTCTGGTGACAGCCAGGGAGAAAGTAACTGCCGGGTTAATGTGACAACCAGAGATGTGACCAATAGTGTAGACCATCGCTGCGATGGCAAATGCGAATGCCAGGGCGATCATACCGAGATCAGCCATCGTAAATGCAACGGCAGGTTTGGTACCATTGAGAAGAAAAACCGCCGCTGTAATAGAGCCTGCGCCAATCCAGGTCAGAAAGGCAGTTCCGAGCAATTCAGCGACAAACTTCTGAGCGAGTGTTGGTGTCCTATCCATAGTTCAATTGTCTGCTCCACAGAGCAGACGTCCTCCTTTCGAGTAGGCAAAGTTCGACACAGATAACAAGATGATCTCCGGGACCTTCAGTTTTGTTTTCACCTCCTTTCATAGATGTTCTATCTATCTCTACTGCAATATCCGTGCCAAATCTGAGGAATGGATACGGGATGAGAAGCCAGGAAAGCAGTGAAAAGGCCAGGGAAGGGGAACAAGGAATTATGAGAAGGCAGAAAAACAGAAGAAGATGGATAAAACAGGAGATTGAGAAGAAGGAATCATACTCTAGACATGTTTCAACAATGAAACAAGTGGTTTCATTGTTACGCTCTTGCAACATCGACTGTTTCAAAAGTGAAACAGCCGTTTAGCTCTTGTGCCTGTTTTCAATCAAGCCGTATTTCACTATCTTACGCCAAAGGGTCGTACGGCTAATACCCAGGAGAGCAGCTGCCCGAGCGGTATGACCATCACCGGCATGCAATGCTGTGATGATTGCCTGGACTTCGGCATTGACGCTCTGCTCTTTCAATGCTCCCTTTTTCGAGGCGATGGCTGTTGATGGGGGTTCGGTTTCTTCAAGCTGTACGGGGTGATCCAGGGGTTGTTGCATGTCAATGGGAAGGTCATTGACGGTAATCGTGTCATTTGGCATAAGATAGGTGATGCGCTCCAGCATATTCTCAAGTTCGCGTACATTTCCCGGCCACGTGTACTGCCGGAGTCCGGCCAACGCTTCGGGAGTAATCGTAAAGGTGCGGCCCAGAACGCGGCTTTGGCGCAGCAAAAAATGCTGTACAAGCAAGGGCAAATCATCGGGGCGTTCACGCAGTGCTGGGATTTTGATGGCCAGCACATGCAGGCGATAGTACAGGTCGGAGCGAAAGTTGCCGCGCCGCGCCTCCTCACGCAGGTCTATATGGGTGGCTGCGATGATACGCACATCGGAGGGGATGATACGATGGCCGCCAATACGCACAATGGTGCGCGTTTCGATAGCGCGCAGCAAGCTCGTTTGCAGGTCAAGCGGCATATCACCAATTTCATCGAGGAACAGTGTGCCGCCATGCGCCTGCTCAAACTTACCCGGACGCCCCTGGCGGTCTGCGCCGGTAAAAGCGCCGCCCTCGTAGCCAAATAGTTCGGTATTGATCAGTTCACGGGGAATAGCAGCGCAGTTAATCGCAACAAATGGCCCATCGGAACGGGCACTGCTGTTATGAATGCTCTGGGCAAAAATTTCTTTGCCTGTACCTGTCTCACCCTGGAGCAATACCGTAGAAATGCTATTAGCAGCAAGTCGTGCCAGGCGCAGCGCTTCTTTTAGAGCAGGGCTTTCGCCTACGACGTTGGCAAAGGTTAACCTGGCACGAGCGCCGGTCATGCGGTGCACCAGTTTTTGCACCCGTTCGATGCTACGCAGGATCATGACAAAGCCATCGGCCGCACCCGGCTCCGAGACCACGAGACCAGCAGAATTCACAATGCCCTCTAACCCTGTTTCTGGACGGTAACTGGTGAGAGGTTTAAGCGTACAGAGGCAGGTTACGCGCCCATGCACAGTATCGAAAACAAGCTCCTCATCCGAAAGAGATTGGTGCGTCGACAAGGCATGGGCGAGGACGGTAGGAAGGGGCAGTACATCGCGCAGGCGTCTCCCTGTCACCCTTGCAGGCGTCAATCCTAGCATTGTACCGACGGGAGTATTCATTTGTGAAACCACCCCATCGCGCCGCAGCAAGAGAATTCCTTCGGGTAAAGTTTGCAGGATGGTCTTCAGTTCTGATAAAAGGTCATTGGCGTTGCCCAGCCAGACCTGCATTTGCAACTGGTTGCTGATGGCCTGGGCAGCCGCGGTGATCATGCTAAGCGTGTGCGGATGGGCATGTTCGTGGCGACCAATGGCAGCTAAGACGCCAACTGCCTGGCCCAGCAAATCATGTATCGGAGCGGCTGAGGTATAGAGTGTATGTAGCGCTGCCAGGTAGTGCATTGCACCTACAAGCTGTATGGGAAACGACTCTTGTAGAGCCAGTGCCAGGGCATTAGCCCCCAGCCGTTCTTCGCTCCAGCATGTTCCTATATGTAAGCCCAGGCGTTCAAGTTCCTCCCGCACAGTCTGGTCGCCGACCATATCAATGAGACGCAGGTCAGCGTCAGCAAAGATGATGACACACTCTGATCCTTCAGCGAATTGATACAGATCTTCCATTGCAGGGCGCACCAGCGAGAGGATTGATTGAGAGACTGGAGCAGGTGCCTGGTCAGAGGCATCGTGTGATCCTTTTTCTGTATAGGGATCGAGACCAAGCGATACACAGCGGTGCCACGACTGCATGAGCGCGGGAGGAAGCACATCTTCCTGCATTACGCCATGTACAACAAACTGCTTCCACACCGACCAGTAGTCATCTAGAGCGCTTTGCATGGTCATAGGTTCCTCATTTTGAGAAAGCGTTTGCTGGAATAACCTTACATCTATCCTTAGTAACTCCCGCGAAATTATGACAGGTACCCTTATCTGCGTTTGAAAGTATCAAGCGCTCCACCGACCACCACAGTATAGCCCCCTGGCAGTGTTGTATCCATGGCCGCGCTGGCAATCGCCTCGCCCATTTCGGTAACCGAGGGGAGCTGGCCACTTTGGCTCTCTTGCCGTCGCTCTTCACTGAGACCCGGAGCCCGGCGCTCCATCATTTTTGCCATGATCGTTCCTTCGATCAAATCACCAGTAACGACGAGTAAACGAATACCGCGCTCGGCCAACTCTTGTTGTCGTGCCCGCAGGGCCTGTTCTCCTGCATGTTTGGTTGAGGCAACCGGAGCATAACCGGGCATATAGTCCACCTGGCCATGCAGGTGCGCCCAGTGGCTGGTGACGTAAATAACTGTGCCGCCTTCGAGCATAAGGGGGAGCGCCCCGTCTAGAAGGGCGAGTTGCGCATCGCGATTGATACGCATGGGATAATGCGGGTCGTCGGCCACAAGGTCGCGTTCCAGTCCGCCGGCGGCATTGAGTACCAGGAGGTTCAGGTGTCCACTCCACTCTCCGAGCGTGGCGAAAAGTCTGTCTACATCTTCAGACTGTGTTATATCGCACCCTACAGCAAGCGCACGCACACCGAGGCGTGTGATTTCAGAAGCAACCTCATTAGCCCGTGCAGCCTTATTACGATAGGTAATGACCACGTCATAACCATGCTCTGCCAGGGCGAGGGCTGTAGCTGCTCCAATGCCGCGAGAAGCGCCGGTGACGAGAGCCACCGGCCGTCCGAGTGTATCCATTACTCTCTGTTCCTCACTGGGTTTCTACTGCCACCACATCGACTCTAAAGCTACTCTTCAAAACGTTTAAAAATCAGGCAAGCGTTGTGACCGCCAAAGCCCATAGAATTGGATAGCGCGATATTCACTGCTGCCGGTCGTGCCTCGTTCGGTACGTAATCCAGATCGCATTCAGGGTCAAGATGATGGAGATTAATTGTTGGCGTTATTACGCCTGTCAAAATGGTCATAATGGAGATAATCGCCTCAATGGCTCCAGAAGCCCCAACCGTGTGTCCGGTCATTGATTTACTGGAACTGATTGGCACGCGATAGGCGTACTCTCCGAAGCAAGTTTTGATAGCTTGTGTTTCCGTCCGGTCATTGTAAGGAGTCGAAGTGCCATGAGCATTGATGTAGTCGACCTGGTCGGGTTGCAGTCCCGCTTTTTGCAAGGCGCGCCGTATGGCTCGTACCAATCCGACTCCCCCTGGCGCAGGCTCGGTCATATGATGAGCGTCAACAGTTGTGCCGTAACCGACTAGTTCCACAAGAATCTTTGCTCCACGTGCCCTGGCGAAATCCAGCTCCTCCAGAATGAGTATACCTGAACCTTCGCCCATGACAAAGCCGTCGCGTGTTGCATCGAAGGGGCGGCTGGCTCCTTGAGGGTCATTATTGCGGCGCGAGAGGGCATGCATATTATCGAAAGAGGCCATAGCAATGGGTGTAACCCCTTTTTCAGACCCGCCAGTAATCATTGCGCGGGCATCGCCGCGGCGGATCGTTTCCCAGGCCTCTCCTATAGTGTTGCTACTTGTGGCGCAGGCGGAAACAGCTGCCCAGTTCGGTCCCTTCGCTCCTGTCATAATGGAGACGATGCCGGGGGCTCCATCAACGATTATCATGTTCGGGAAGTGTGGACTGATACGCTCCGGCCCTTTTTCGAAGAGGACTTTGAACTGGTCATGCCAGGTCGATAAGCCTCCGACGCCGCTGCCAATATATACCCCAATGTCGTCAGCGTTCTCTTCTGTAATCTGCAATCCTGACTGAGCCAGTGCCTGTTTGGCTGTAGCTATTGCGAACTGCTCGTATGGATCGGTGCGGCGCATTTCTTTACGGTCCATATAGAGAGAGGGATCGAAATTTTTGACCTCTGCCCCGAAATGAACGCGAAAGCGACTTGAATCATAGGAGGTAATCGGTCCGACGCCGGATTTTCCCTGGCACAAAGCCTCCCATGTTGAGGCTAGATCGTTACCCACTGGTGTGAGTAATCCTATACCCGTTACAACTACACGCGGCTGCATGCCAACTCCTTAAATGTACCTCCGCTAGAAAGAGACTAGCGAAAAAGGAAACAAGTCTTCAGTATCTCGATATTGTACCACCGCTTGCATTTATATTGCCACCGGGGTTATGTACGAAAGAACTTGACTTTTAGCGTTTTTTCTAGCAAAATTGTAAGAAGCCTTCTCCCTTTGATGCTTTATACCTGCGGAACGCATTAAAGGCACGCATGAGAGATTTTTGTTATGAGAAACGTATATCCTCTATGGGAAGGCGAGTGCACCACCGATCAGGTATTGTCATAATTTCCATATGGGAATCCCTTGTTCAAGATCGTAGATTTGGTCTGGATCTCATATGTAAAAATTGCTGGAGAGGCAACCAGCAATGAAATTTGATGGCATATACTGCGGTCTGTAAGGAGCTAGCATGGTGCGACAAGAATGGTCGGATGACGACCTTGTTCAGCGGCTGCACGAACGTGACCCAGAAGCTTTGGAAACGCTCATCTCCCGCTATTCTCGGGAAATATTTTATTTTATTCGTTTAGTCTTAGACGGTATTGGCGTCGCGCAGGATGCCGAAGAGTGCGTCAATGACCTCTTCGTGGCAGTCTGGCAAGAGATCGACAGCTTTGATCCTGGGCGAGGGACGCTGCGCACCTGGTTAACGATGCGAGCGAAATATATCGCACTGGACCGGCGCCGTCAATTATGTCGCCGTCAAACACATAATGTACAATCGGCGGATGAAAACCGCCAATGGGCATCATCAGACAGTGGTGGGGGGCGGAAAGGATATGGTTGGGGAGGCTATGATAGTGATAATCGTGTCACTCTTCCTCCACATCCAGAAGCCAGCATGGAAAACCTGCTGGAGCAAAGTGAGAGGCGCGAAGAATTGAGCCTGGCCTTGGCGACGTTGCCTGAGCTTGACCGCTACCTGATTTACCAACGCTATTTTAAGTTCGCCAGCACCGAGGAACTGGCAGCGAAGACGGGGCTTACCCGCCATGCTGTTGATACGCGGCTCTGGCGAGCGCGGAAAAGCTTGCGTGAGGCGCTCAAGGAGCATGCACATGAGTATGAGCGAATTTGACAAACAACAGAATACAAAGAGAGAAAACTTTTCTTCGCTTTCTACACTAGGTCTACCTGATGATTTCAGTGATGAAGATCTAGCCTTTGCCCAGGAGTTAGATACACTCTTTGCACTTGACGAAGAAGAGTTACCCCCCTACTTTGTGCAAACTCTGCTGGATTCTGAGGAGTCTCGTTTCCAGCCGATTGAGCTTGGGTTCGAACATAAAACCCAGGTTCGTGTCTTTCGCCGTCTCAAATTGCGCCGGCGTCTCGTTTACTCCCAGCGACCTTCTCTCCATTCATTGGTCCAGGTACTGCCTGCGCGCCGTTCGCTTATAGCCTGTGCATCTCTCATGCTCTTTATTTTCCTGACCCTGGTATTTACTGGTCCATCCTTTGCTTCGGGCATGCAGATTATACTGCGGGGTGGTAGTACCGGGGTTATGGGGGTGCAGAAATATCCAACTGGACTCAAATCCGTTCCTTCTAGCCCTAAGCTAAACTACCCTGTTTCTCAACCAAAGATAAGCTTGCTGGACGCACAACTTCAGCTTCATGCCTGGAATATGTACTGGCCTCGAGTAATGCCTGCTAATTACACTATAGATAATGTCACCTTATATCAGGAGCCTCAGCAGAGCTGGATTGATGGTCCTTTTATAGAACTCAATCTCTCTCTCTCTGCAGTGACAACTCATGGTACGGGTGAATTGGCCATCCGTGAATTTAAGCTCAAGCAAAATGTCAAGGTGCTTCAAGTAGTGAAAGATGGCGCTGCCCAGGCCGTAAAAATCGATTCGAGTGGTCGTGCTCAGGCTATCTACGTCGATGGTCAGTGGGTTTTGCATAACAAGATTTTCCCCAGCTGGACTTATGGTCTGGATTGTGGGTGATCAGCGAGACGGTATGAACGAGGCTGCCCTACTCAATATTGCTTACTCACTTCAACCGTTCCATATAAGTCAAGCTATGCATATGGGGCTTGAAAGCGATGCAAATTTTGTATCCCTCCTAACTCAGGAGGAGGTGAATGGACCATTTACGGGTGATGTTCTTGCAATTTTCCCATATGATACTGTCGATGATCCATACTTAAGCGTTGTTGGCCCTTCTCAACCTCTTCCCAATAATCCTTCACCTAAAGCAACGCGTATTCACTGATTGGTGAAGTCTCTGCATCCTTTAGGGGAGCCTCAGCAGGGTTCCAAGGGGCGGCAGCCCTTTGGCGGGGTGTGGGGGTGTCCCCACTTTTCCTCTTTTCCCCTGGAAGGATGGAGAACCTTGGTGAATAGCACATGGCAACCTCGCTCAATCTTATGTTATAATTAGCGTAAATAAGTTGCTGGTAGTTCTGTGTAGGAGCGCGAACTATTGCGCTGTTAGGGCCCGATTTAACCTGTCTTAATGTGCCTTAAGGAGTAGCTATGTTTGAAACTTTGAGTCTCTTTCTAGGCATCTGGCTGCTATTTCTCTTGTTGGCCATCTACTACCTATCACAATCTCCTGATGGCCGCGTAGGCCGCTTAAAAGATACCGTCAGCGAACATCTCTCCGCTGAGAGCCGCGCTAAAGTCCTGCTGCGGGAAATGCTCTCAGACAACCAGTATCAGCAACTCATTAAATCCGGCTACCTCGAAGTAGCAAGCCCCAACTTTGACAGCCGCATCTATCGTATTCCTGGTTCCGGTGGGCTGGTAAAAGTGTTTGAGCGTGGCAATGCGATAATGGAACCGGTATTATCTCCCTGCGCTGCCAATACCTATAGAGTAGATAAACACCGCCCAATGCCTGGTTCTAAGCGGTGTTTATCTACTCTATAGGTATTGAACTTTCCCCCATCAAATACGTATGTTATCAATGAGGCTCATAATTTATTTTATGGCTCTATAGTCTCTTGCCAGGAAACAACGTGATTTATATTGATTTCATGGCTGTATTGTAGACTCTCGCCAGGAAACAAAGTATAATTTGCTGAGATAGGTCTACAGGCACAATACTATGTTTGATGTCTAGGGAAAAAGGCAGGCAATGAATTATGGAATGTCCCTATTGTAATGCAGAGAATCGCGATGGGGTTCACTTTTGTAGCAATTGTGGTAAACCACTGACCCCAACCATTACAGCGTCATCAACCAGCGCTGGCAGCGCAAATATCAACTCCCGTACGCTCACGCCTGGCTCACGTTTACAGGGTGGTCGTTATATCGTAAAAAAGATGCTCGGACAAGGCGGCATGGGTGCGGCAATGCTGGCAACCGATATTCGCCTGGATAGTAAGTCCGTGGTTATCAAAGAACTGATTTCAGATAACACCGATCCAGCCAGGCTGCAAGAAGATGTGCGCAACTTCAAACGTGAAGTGGCAACATTGGCACACCTCGATCATCCCCTTATACCAAATGTGACCGACCACTTCCAGGAGGGCTCCCGTTACTTTATGGTGCAGGAGTATGCGGAGGGAGAGAATCTCGAGGAACGCATGGATCGTGTGAATCAGCCCATGAAGGAGCGCGAAGCGCTCGGTTATACCTCAGAGGTGCTGGATATCCTGGACTACCTGGCGCAAGAAACGCCACCAATTGTCCATAGAGATATCAAACCTGCGAATATCATTATCGGAAATAAAGATAAGCGAGCGCACCTGGTAGATTTTGGCATTGCCCGTGCGGATGTCGCTCGCAATGCCCAGCGCAAACAAACTTCGGCCCTGGGCACGCCCGGCTATGCGCCGCCGGAACAGTACCAGGGGAATGCTGATCCGCGTTCGGATCTCTATGCCCTCGCTGCGACATTACATCACCTGTTGACCAATCGCGATCCGCGCAATCACCCGCCTTTTACCTATCCACCGGCGCGAACCTTGAACCCGCAGCTTTCACCGGACATAGAACGGGTACTTACTCGAGCGCTTAACAATGATATCAATCAACGTTACCAGAGTGCGGCAGCCATGAAGCGCGATATCGATGACATTTTACTCTTACGCTTCGGCGTATCGGGCAACGTCAGTAGCTATACCCTGGGAACCTCCGGTCCGATGAGCACTGTTAGTGCCGCAAGTGCTCCAACTGCGCCGTATCAACCTGCGCAGAGACAGCAGCAATCACCGCCGCGGCAGGCCCCCCCATTATCCTATCCCCCTCCGCCTCCTCCTCCGCCACAAAGCATAAGGAGTAGGCCAGCACAACAGCAGCGTAGGGGCAGCAATTACTTTGTACTCAGTTTAATTCTCCTCCTGCTAGTCGTCTTAGTGATTGGAGCTGGCCTTTTTGCCATTCCCTATATCACGAGCCGCAACAGTCAAAGTACAGGTACACCTGGCAGCACTGCCGTTGCCACAGCAACCGGCTTGCCTGCTAATGGCATTGGAGCCTTTAAAGCGCCGGATGGCGAGTTCATTGGCGTGAGCGATGGAACCATTGCCTTTGCTGTCAGTGGGACGGGTGGTACTTACAAGAGTCAAGCTGCGGACAAACTCAAAGCTGGTGATGCCGTCGGCGCCGAGTCGCTCTGGCGATTTGCCCTGTCAAAGGATTCAGGCGATGCTGAATCGCTCATCTACCTGGAGGATCAGCGTGTCCTGAACGCTCATAATACCTCTAACACTCCTTACATCACTATAGTTGTAGGCACAATGCTTACAGGTAATAATGCCTCCGTAGGACATGATGATTTGCAGGGGGCTTATGTATTACAAAAAGAGTTCAATGACGGTCGCAAGCTTACAGGTGGTACCCTGGTTCGTCTCCTGGTGGCCAACTCTGGCAACCAGACAGCCTATGCTACAACTGTGGCGCAGCAGATTGTGAATCTGGCGAACCACGATTCTACCTTTGCCGGGGTTATGGGTTGGCCTTTTAGTTCACGCGCGCAGGCTGTGATCAATACATTGGCCAGAGCTCATATCCCAATGGTCTCACAGACAGCTTCCAGTGACTCATTGAGTGGAATTTCGCCCTACTTTTTCCGTGTTGCTCCACCAAACAAAACGCAAGGGGTGATAGGTGCAACCTATGCTGAACAAAGCTTGCACGCAAAAACTGCCGTACTCTTCGTTGATCCCGCTGATCCTTATAGTCAGAGTCTGGCAAATGATTTTTCCAGCAAGTTCACCGCGGATGGCAATCACATTGTGAAAACAGAGGAGTATACGGTAGGGCAAAAGGGACAGGGCGCCCTGTCACAGTTATTACAAGATGCAGAAAGCAAGAACCCGGACATGATCTACTTTTCCGGCTATGCTGCCGATATCAGCACATTGCTCACAGATCTTCCAACCTCCGGGCCATATGCTACCCTACCGGTCATGGGTGGCGATGCTCTCTATGAGTTGGGCTATCCCAGCAATGCACGCGCAGGCTTTAGCCATTTAAGTTTTACCTCTTTTGCCTATCCTGACGAGTGGGACAATCTGCACCTGACAGCGCAGAAGCCGGCGTTTTTCAATGATTATGTTGGCGCTTTCGGTGGGTCGCATGCTGGCGGTCAGTATGGCTTCACGCGTGCTGATGGTGATGTCATTCTTTCCTATGATGCAATGTCCGCATTATTAACTGCGAGTAATAACGTTCTTAAAACGAAGCAGAGTTTTACGCCTGACGATATCCGACAAGCTTTGCTCCAGATAACAGGTGCAAAAGCGATACAGGGTGTGAGTGGGCAAATCTCATTCGGGTCGAATGGAGATCCTATCAATAAGGCCATTGTTGTCCTCTTCGTTGATCCCAATGGCCATATCCAGCTTAAAGCAGTGGAGGGGTGTTTCCTGGTCGGTAAATGTAGTTAATCAATAAAGAGAGGTGCTCCCGCACTGCTGCGGGGCACCTCTCTTTATTGATTGCCTTGTTCCCATTCTATGCCGTTCTTACTGCTGCGTGGTATAACTCGCACCAGCATGTTTTACCAACCACGAGGAAGAGCCTGCAGGAGCAGGACTTGTAACGTCTTCAGCATGAAGAAAGCTATAATAAATGCCATATCGAACATCCCGATGGGGGGTATGATACGACGAATGGGTTCGATAAAGGGATCCGTAATGCGTGCCAGGAAGCGTATGATGGCGTAGCGTTCATCTAAACGGAACCAGGATGCGAAGGCACGCACAATCATTGCCAGGATAATGAACCCTATGCCGTAATAGATGATCCAGCTCACTATAGGTATAGGCAGACCAAACATATGCACTACTCCTGAATTGTACGTACCTCAATAATAGTAAACCCCAGGATCTTGCGGCGGAAAATCTCTCCGATGCGCACTCCTTTAAGGTCGGGAAGGGTCGTAAAGTGTTTCTGGACGTATTCGCCAAGTGGGCGTGCTGCCATCCAACCGGCGACCGAGGATGCGGCTGCTGAGGCCACACGCGTACGTGTCTGGCTGGATGCCATACCGAGCAGGGTGCCAAGGGTTACCAGTGAAACGCCAACAACAAGATTTGTACCGCAATTAGGATGAATAGCAAGCTCTGCTTCACCTGCTTGCAAGCGACTGAGGGCTTCGTCGGCTGCACGCCTCAGTAGACCGAGGTCTACATCGCCAAAGATAACAAAACCATTTGAGAATGAACGGGCGCTCACAGTCAGGTTGGGAACCATGCCGCTGAGAATGGTAATTGTCGCATGTTCCAGGGCGTGATTCCTGCGCACACGACGGCTAAGCACGATATCTTCAATATTCATTTAGAAGCTCCTTTATAGATCCGCTCACCAAAAATCGCCCGTCCAATACGGACGATGGTAGCTCCTTCTTCAATAGCTACACGATAATCATCGGACATACCCATGGAAAGGTGTTGCCATGAACATAGCGGCAGCTCATCCAGTAATCGCTCTCGCAAGTTCCGTAGTCTCCGAAACACCGGGCGCACCTCTTCTGGATTCTCTACCAGCGGTGCAATGGTCATCAAGCCCTGTACCTCGATAGCAGGTAGCGCGGCTATCTGACGTGCCAGCATTGGTGCATCGTCCAGGGGCATCCCCTCTTTACTTTCCTCGCCAGACACGTTAACTTGAAGCAGCACCGGGAGACGTTTCCCGGCATGCCGGTTCAATGCTTGCGCGAGATGCAGGCTGTCTACGCTCTGCACAGAGTCAAAAGCGGCGGCAACCCTGCCCGCCTTGTTGCTCTGTAAATGCCCAATCATGTGCCAACGCATCCCTTGTGGATGAAACTCGGCAATCTTAGGCAACGCCTCCTGCACACGATTCTCGCCAAAGTCAGTCACCCCTAGATTATATGCTATTTTCACCAGTTCCACTGGAACAGTTTTTGAGACGGCCACAAGCGTGATCTCACCAGGCGATCGTCCGCTGCGTTGCGCAGCTTCAGCAATGTTCGAACGCACATATGCTATGTTGGCGGAAAGCCGTTCTTGATTGTTCCCTGGTTCATCATTCATAGCTTCACCTTATGCAATAATACGTTTGATTGATGCCTGTAGTTCTAGAAAGACGACAAAAGACCCCTTTTCCTTGAGAGTATCAGGTTCCTCCCCATGAACGAAGTAACAAAGGTAACTCCGCGAGATGGGTGATAGTGGCGGTAGGGACTATATGCTCTGGCCTGGGCCAGGGATAATCGTTTTTCTTCCATACAGCGCGCATACTCACTCCCAGGGCGCCGAAAATATCGTCGACCATGCGATCTCCCACCATCACGCACGCCTCCGGCTCAACGTCCAGGCGTGATGCCACCTCTAGAAACACCGATGGGTGTGGCTTTGAGTGGGGAAGGTCCGAGGTGTAAGCAACCTCGTCGATCAATGTATCAAGGCCGTGTGCGGCAAGGTCTGCATTATGCCATGCTGCTGCCCACCAGGTATTGGAAAGCAGGCCGAGCCGGTAGCCCCGCTCGCGCAGCAACTGTAATGTCTCTTTCGCATCGGGAAACACTACTGCCCAGCCATCAACTGCCCGGGCATAGCCATCAAGTGCACCCAGGAGCTCTGTTTCATTGACATGACGGTCTAAGCGGCGGAAACCGTCGCTAAGAAGAGCTGAAGGAGGGCCACTCCATTGTTTTTCCACTACTTGCTCCCAATGGGCTAGCTCGGCTTCCCGCATTGCCTCTACATATGCACCGCGTTCCGGCCAGCCATGGTTGGGCAGCCTGGCAACGAGAAAGTCATATGAGATGCTCCAGCGGCGGCTTACATCCTCATCCCAATCCGGCCAATCCACCAGAGTCCCCCCAAGATCAAAAATTACAGCACGTGGACGAGTCATAAATATGTTCCCTGCTATGCTATTGGTCAACGTCAACACTGTATCTTATGAACCGTAGTTTGACATCCTCCCATCGTCTAAAGACCGACGGGATTCCCACTCTCACGAGTGAGGTTTCCTCTTTCGCTGAGATGTGCCCGTGCGAGCTTTCGCCCGTCCAGGTCTGACCATCTCTCCGGAGGCAGACACCGCAAGCCCTGCGGCCAAGACATTTTTTGCAGCATT
>WNGM01002530.1_pt1 | contig 14680 bp, 14 predicted proteins | sample 5400571 | NCBI WGS metagenome assembly WNGM01 (sample SAMN13153378, study PRJNA577476) | soil metagenome | isolation source: 100 cm soil or saprolite under Garry oak tree replicate 2 | place: USA:California | collected 2016-06-15
CGCCGCCCGTGGTCGAGACGTGCGCGCCCAGGATGTCGTCCGGCGGGCGCCTCACCCCCAGTCTCCCTCCGTGAACGCTAGGCGGGAGATCAAGGGGACGAACCGCACGCCGCCCGCGCGGCGCTCTTCAATACCGCTGGGCGTCCGCTCGTAGATGACGAGCTCCTGCATGCTGAGATCGCCGATCGGAATGACGAGGCGTCCGCCGCTGGCGAGTTGTGCGAGCAGCGGCGGTGGCACGGCGGGCGCGGCCGCCGTCACGAGGATCCCGTCGAATGGCGCCTCCTCCGGCCACCCGGCGGCGCCGTCGCCGAGGCGCGTCTCGATGTTCGTGAGGCCGAGCCGGCGGAACCGCTCCTCGGCCTCGACGAGCAGGTCGGGGCGCCGCTCGATCGTGTAGACGCGCCGGGCGAGGTGCGCCAGGATGGCGGCCTGGTAGCCTGAGCCGGTCCCGATTTCCAGCACGCGGTCGCGGCGGCGCGGCGCGAGCGCGGCCGTCATCAGCGCCACGATGTAGGGTTGGGAGATCGTCTGGCCGCTGCCGATCGGCAGCGGCGTATCCTCGTACGCTTCCGCGTGCAGGTGCGGCGGCAGGAACCACTCGCGCGGCACTCGCGCCATGACGGCGAGCACGCGCCGGTCGCGGATGCCGCGCTGCGCGAGCTGCGCGGCCACCATGCGGTGCCGTGCCGCGCGCGTCTCAGGCGCCGGATTGCTCACGGGCCGCACTGCGTGCTTGCCGCCGCATCGGGTGAACTATACCTTGACACCCGCACGCGCGGGCAAGGTCCTGTGCCGGAGCAGTCACAGAGTCGCATCCTGCTGGTCGGTGATCCCGCCGCTCGGCCCGAAGGGCTGGAGCGGCTTTTAGTGCGTGGCGGGTTCCAGGTCACCGAGGAGGAGCGCGGCGCCCCGGAGCGCGCCGACCGGCCGCCGCCCGACCTGCTGCTCTACGCGGTCGCCGGCCGGGAGCCCCGGCTGACCGACCAGGTCCGGGAGCTCACGACCGGGCCGCGGTATGGCGGCGCCCCGGTGTTCGTCCTCGTCGGCGAGGGGGGGCCGGAGGCGGCCGCCGAGGCGATCCTCGCCGGCGCCCAGGACGCGGTCGCGAGCCCCGTCCACTTCGGCGAGCTCCGCGCCCGCATCGACGCCCATCTCCGGATCCGCGGCGACCTGCGAGAGGCGCGCGACGCGCTGCGCGCCCGCGACCTGCTGTTCGACATCTTCCAGGAAGTGTCCGCTGCGCTGCGCGCGGACGAGATTTTCCAGACTCTGGTCCGGCGGGTGGGCCAGGCGTTCGGGCTCACCCACTGTTCGTTCGTGCTCACCGCGCCTGGCGAGGACAAGGGGCGCGTCGTGGCGGTGTACGAGAATCCGGCCATTCGCGACTTGCGGGTCGATCTCGAGCGCTACCCGGAGATCCAGGAGGCGATCCGCACGGAGCGCCCCGTGATCATTCATGATGTTCAGGAGCACCCCCTGTTCGAGACGATCCGCCGGCGCTGGGTGCAGCAGCAGATCGAGGTCAACGTGCAGTCGGCGGTCGCCCTCCCGGTCTTCGTGCAGGGCCGCGCCGCCGGGGTGTTCTTCCTGAGGACGGTGCAGGGGGATCCGCAGCTCCGACCCCAGGACGTCGCGTTCGCGAACACGATCGCCCAGGCCGCGGCACGCGTGCTGGAGAACGAAGAGCGACGCGCGTCGATCTACCGCCGCCAGAGCAGCGCCGGCGTGACGGACGTCCTCACGGGGTGCGCCAGTCTCGACGCGCTGGACCGTCGCGTGCGCGACGAGTTCGAGCGGGCCCGGCGCTATTCGCTGCGCTTCGCGCTCGTGCTCTTGGACATCGACCACCTGCGCGAAGTCAATGACCAGCTGGGGCAGGCGGCCGGCGACCGTGTCCTGGGGGAGATGGGCTCGATCCTACAGCGCGAGATCCGCGCGCCGGATTTCGTGTCTCGCTACGGCGGCGACGAGTTCGCCCTCATCCTCCCCGAGACCGACGGCAACGGCGGCCGCCACTTCGTGGAGCGGCTGCGGCAGGTGTTGAGCCGCCACACCTTCCCCGATCTCGGTCCCGGGCGCGTGCCGGGCCTCTCCGCAGGGGTTGCGTCGTTCCCTCACGCCGAGGTGCTGCGGCCCGAAGACCTCTTCACGCTCGCCGAGGGAGCACTCGCTCGCGGCAAGACCGCGGAGCCGGACCGGATCGGCGTCACGGCGGGAGGAAACTAGACGTCAGACGACAGACGCCAGACGTGACGTGCGAGTTTTGACTTCTGATGCCTGACGTCCGATGTCTGTCAGTCCAGCGTCTTGTGGAACCGTCGCACGGAAGCGACGATCAGCACGACGGCGAACCCCGCGAGGATGAGCACCTCCCGCCACAACGCCTCCAGCCCGACCCCTTTGAGCAGGATCCCCCGCACCACCTTCAGGAAGTACGTCAACGGGACCATGAGCCCCAGCCATTGCGCGACCTCCGGCATGGCTTGACGGGGGAACATGAAGCCTGACAGCAGGATGTTCGGCAGCATGAAGCCAAAGCTCGCCTGCATCGCCTGTTGCTGCGTGCGCACCAGCGTGGACACGAACAGGCCGAACGCGAGGCTGGCGATGATGAAGATGAGGGTCACGCCGTAGAGGAGCAGGATGTTCCCGGTGAGCGGGACGTCGAAGACGAAGCGGCCGAGGATCAGGACCGCGGTCATCTGCAGCAGGCCCACGCCCACATACGGGGTGATCTTCCCGAGCATCAGCTCGGTCTTCGTAATTGGCGTGACGATGAGCTGCTCGAGCGTGCCGCGCTCGCGCTCGCGGACGATGGCCATGGCTGTGATGAGCACCATGGTCATGGTGAGGATGACGCCCACGAGGCCGGGCACGATGTAGTTGGGGCTGCGGAGCCCAGGGTTGTAGCGGGGACGGACGCGGGCCTCGAGCGGGAGGTTGGCGCGGCCCGCCGCACGCGTGAGGATCAGTAGGTCACGGGCTTGTGCGACTGCCACCGCCGCGGCGATGGCGGACTGCGACGCCAAGGGATCGCTCGCGTCGACGATGATCTGGAGCGTCGCCGTCCGGCCGCGCACCAAATCGCGGGGGTACTCATAGGGTACCACGATCGCCGCCTGCGCCTCGCCGCGCGCGATGGCTCGGTCGACCGCGGGCCGCCCGTCCACGTGCGCCACGATGCGAAAGTTGCCCGTGTTCTGAAACGCCTGGATGATGTCGCGGCTCTCGGGCGTGCGCGATTCGTCGAGCACGACCGTGGGGAGGTTGCGCACATCGGTCTGGATGGCGTACCCGAAGACGAGCAGCTGGATCACCGGAATACCGATCATCATCGCGAAGGTGAGGTGGTCCCTCCGCATCTGGATGAACTCTTTGCGGAACATCGGCCAAAAGCGGGGCATCATCGCTCGTCGCGCTCCTGCAGAATCACGAACGCGTCCTCGAGCGTTCGGCCGCCTACCTGGGCCGCGACCTCGGCGGGCGTTCCCAATGCGATGAGATGCCCCCGGCTCATCATCGCCAGACGCGCGCACTGCTCCGCTTCGTCCATGTAGTGCGTCGTGACCAGGACCGTCGTCCCGGCATGGGCAAGGTCGTGGATGGTGTGCCAGAAGCGGCGTCGCGCGGCAGGATCGACGCCTGCCGTGGGCTCATCGAGAAACAGCAGCGCGGGCCGGTGGATCAGCGCGCACGCGAGCGCCAGCCGCTGCTTCCACCCTCCGGACAGCTGCCCCGCGAGCTGGCCGAGTCGCTCCGCCAGCTCGAGGAACGCAACCACCTCGGCCAGGCGTGCCGTGGCCCGGCGGAAGCCGTAGATCCCGGCGTAAAAATCCAGGTTCTCCCCCACCGTGAGGTCCTCGTACAACCCGACCTTCTGGGCCATGTACCCGATCCGTTGCTTCACTTGCTCAGGCGCGACCGCCACGTCGATTCCCGCGACGAGGGCCGACCCTTCGGACGGCTCGAGCAGCCCGCACAGCATGCGGATCGTGGTCGTCTTGCCGGAGCCGTTCGGGCCGAGCAAGCCGAAGACTTCCCCCTGTTCGATGCGGAGGGTGAGGGCGTCGACGGCGGTCACGGCGCCGAACCGCCGCGTGAGGTTGTGGGTCTCGACAGCGCTCGGGCTCACGGCTCGAGCGGCAAGTCGAGCGTCACCGGCATGCCAGCCTTGAGCTTGCCCCCGGCGTCCCCGTCGGTGGGTTCCACTTTGACGCCGAACACGAGATCGGCGCGCTCGCGCTCCGTGAGCGCCACGCGCGGGGTGAACTCGGCGCGCGGCGCGATCTCGACCACGCGCGCGGCGAACTTCCGGCCCGGGTAGGCGTCCACCCGGATGACGGCGGCCTGTCCCAGCTTGAGTCGCCCGATGAAGCGGTCGCCCACGTAGGCGCGAATCCATGGGTGCCGCACCAGACCCAGAGAGACCACGGGCGTGCCGGCGGAGAGGACTTCGCCGGGGTCGGCGTAGCGCGTGAGGACTACGCCGTCCTCCGGGGCGATGATCGTCAGCTCGTCGCGGGTCGCGAGCGCGGCGGACACGGCAGCGCTCGCCGCTGCGGATTCGCTCGGCGCCGCCCGCATCGCGGCGAGGCGTGCGGCCGCTGCGGCAGCGGCCGCCTTGAGGGCGTCGTACTGCTGCTGTGAGATGATGCTCTGCTGGCGCAGCCGCTCACTGCGCGCCAGATCGCTCGCGGCGCGCGCGCTGTCGGCCTCCGCCGCCTGCACTTCGGCCACGCGGAAGGCCGCGGCCCGGGCCTGGGCGCGCCGCTGCCAGATCAGCGCGTCCAGCCCCGGCTGAGTGAGCACCGCCACGGTGTCCCCCCGCCGCACCGTGTCGCCCTCGTCCTTGAACAGCCGCTGCAGTCGGCCTGAGGTGAGCGCCGCGAGCTGCAGGTCGCGGATTTCGACCGTACCGGAGACCGTCAGCGTGCTTCCGGAGTGGTGGCAGGCTGCGACGGCCAACAACAGAACAGCGTCGAGGAGAACGGCGTCAAGGAGAGGCGTCGAGGGAAAACGTCCCTTCTTGACGTCGTCCCTCGCCGTTCTTTCTTGAGGCCTCATCGATGTTGCGGCATGAGCCAATTCACCGGATCGAGCGCAATCCCGCCCTGGCCACGGATCTCGAAGTGCAGATGCGGCCCTTCGTCACTCGACGCGCCGCCGACGTGCCCCACGAGCTGACCCTTGATCACGCGCTCGCCCCGTGTGACGGTGGCGTCGCTGAGGGAGCCGTAGAAAGTGTAATAGCCACCGCCGTGGTCGAGCAGCACGGAGGTGAGGTAGGTGCCGAGCGGGCCGGCGAGGCTCACGGTCCCGGTCGCCACGGCGCGCACGGGCGTGCCGGCCGGCGCGCCGATGCCGATGCCGTGCCAGGGAAGCCGCGTGTTGTTGGGGCCCGCCGCGGTGCCGAACTGGTAGATGACGCGCCCCGGCACGGGCCAGTCGAGCCGGCCGATGTCTGCCGTCGTGATGGCCGCGGCGCCGACGCCGGCGCCCCGGGCCTCGGCCTCGCGGCGCGCCCGCTCGAGCGCGGCGATCCGGTCGTTCAGCGTGCGCTCGTTGCGCTCGAGCTCGGACAGGCGTTGGGCTGCCGCGCGCGAACTCCGCCGGGTCTCCCGCAGGCTCGCCTGGTGCTCGCGCTCGAGCGTCTGATAGCGCTGCAGCTCCTGCGTCCGCTCCGCCTTGCGGCGGGCGAGCGCGTCGCGGGCATCCAGCAATGCCTGGCGCTCGCGCGCGATCCGATCCCGCAGCTTGAACATGTCGTTCGCGAGCAGCCGGTCCTGGCGGCTCACCAGATAGAGATACTTGTAGCGGGATAGCAGATCCCCGAAGCTCTCGGAGGCGAGCAGCACCTGGTAGGCGTAGAGCGGGCCGCGCTTGTAGATGTCCTCGAGCCGCCGCTCCAGGACGGCGCGCTTTTCCTCGAGCGCGTCCTGGGCGAGGATCAGGTCCACGGTGATCTGGTCGATTTGCCGGGACAGCCCGCCGATCTGCCGATCGAGCTCGTTGACGATGCGGTTCGTCGTCTCCCTCTGTCGCTCGATGTTCGACAGCTCGTCGGCGAGGGAATGCGCCTGGGTACGCAGCTGCTCGAGCTCCTGCTCGACCTGCGAGCGCTCGCGGCGGATGTCTTCGAGGCGACGCTGATTGTCCTGGAGCTGCTGCTCGAGCGGTTGGGGACGCTGGGCGAGAAGCGGGAAACGGGAAACGGGAAACGTGAGTACCGCGAGCATGACCGCCTGGCGCACCACGTTTCCCGTTTCCCGTTTCTCCTTTCCCGTCTTCATACTCGCCGCAAATGCCGGCCGACGCTCGCCGAGCTCCCGAAGAACCCGATCAGCGTTCCGAACGCCACGATCGCCGACGCTTGCTCGCGCGAGAAGAACGCCGCGTGGAAGAGCCAGCGGTTGATCAGCGTGTAGGCGGCGAACGACAGCCCGACGGCGACCAGTCCCCCCAGCATGCCCTTGATCGCTCCCTGGAGCAGGAAGGGGCGCCGGATGAAGCCGTCGGTGGCGCCCACCAGGCGCATGATGGCGATCTCCCGGCTCCGCTGCAGCACCGCCATGCGGATCGTGGTGCCGATGATGATGATGGCGACGACGGCGAAGGCAGCGCCAACCACCAGCCCGACCGCGGCGGCGAGCTGCCGCAGCCGGTCGAGCTTCTCCACCCAGTCCCGCCCAAACCGCACGTCGTCCACGAACCCGAATCCCCGCAGCCGATCGGCGACGTCGTTCACGTGGTCGGCGTCGCGAAACCCGGGCTTCAGCTTCACCTCGAGCGACGCCGGCAGCGGGTTCCGCTCGAGCTCCTGGAGCACGTCGCGGAATTCCACCAGCTCGGCGCGCGCGCGGGCGAGCGCCCGGTCTTCCGTCACGTAGGTCGCCGACTGCACCTCGGGGAACGCCTCGATGTCCTTCACCGCCATGGTCACCGTCTCGACGGGCGTTCCCGGCAGCAGGTACGCCACGATCTCGACCCGCTCGGCGACCTCGCTCAGGGCCTGCTGCAGATTCACGGCGACCAGGCCGAACAGCCCGACCACGAACAGCGAGAAGGCGATGGTCGTGACCGACAGCGCCGAGAGCAGAGGGGCGCGCTGGAAGGTGAGCAGGGCCTCGCGCAGGACCAGCTTCACGTGCTCGCCGCCTGATCCCGGGGCTCGTCGACGCCTGAGTCGTACACCAATGCGCCCTCCTGGAGCTCGATCACCCGGTAGGGTGCCTGGCGCACCAGGTCGAGATCGTGCGTGGCCATTACGACCGCTGTCCCGCTCGCGTTGATGTCGCGCAGCAGCTGGAACACGCCGCGCGTGGCACGCTCGTCGAGGTTACCAGTGGGCTCGTCGGCGAGCAGCACCGTCGGCTCGTTCACGAGCGCGCGCGCGATCGCGACCCGTTGCTGCTCGCCCCCGGAGAGCTCGCGGGGATAGGCCTTGGCCTTCGCCGCAAGCCCCACCTGGGTCAGCACGCGCATCACGCGCGCGGCAATGCCCGCGCGCCGCGCCCCGGTCACCTCCAGCGCGAACGCGACGTTTTCCTCCGCGGTGCGGTCCTCGAGCAGCCGAAAGTCCTGGAACACGATCCCCAGGCGGCGCCGCAGCTTCGGAATGTCGCGGCGCGAGATCTCGGCCACGTTGAACCCGGAGACGCGCACTTCGCCGCTCGTCACGGGCTCTTCCGCGTAGATCAGCCGCAGGACGGTGGACTTCCCGGCGCCCGAGTGGCCGGTGAGGAAGGCGAACTCGCCCTTGGCGATGTGGAAGGAGACGTCCTTCAGCGCCAGGCCGCTCTTCGGGAAGGCCTTGAAGACGCCGGTGAACTTGATCACTTACAGCTGCGCCAGCGCCTGCGCGAAGTCGGCAATGAGGTCGTCGGCGTCCTCCAGTCCGAGGGAAAATCTCAGAAATCCGTCGGGAATGCCAGCCTGCGCCCGCTCCGCGGGCGTGAGGGAGGCGTGCGAGGTGAGCCGCGGCTCGGACACGAGCGTCTCGACTCCCCCCAGGCTGGGGGCGTGCGCCGCGATCGTGAGGGAACGCAGGAACCGCTCCGCCGCGCGTGCGCCCCCCTTAAGCTCGACGCCCAGCATGCCGCCGTACCCGCTCAGGAGCCGCTTAGCCGTCGCGTGGTCGGGGTGGGAGGGCAGGCCGGGGTAGTGGACCGCGCTGAACGCCGGCTGCTGGCTGCACCACTGGGCGACCGCGAGCCCGGTGGCGTTATGCCGCTCGACCCGCACCGCGAGCGTCTTCATGCCGCGCTCGATCAACCAGCCGGCCATCGGATCGAGTGCCTGGCCCCACACCTGCATCAGCTTGCGCACCTCCTCGATCACCGACTCGGTTCCCGCGACGGCGCCTGCGATCACATCGGAGTGCCCGTTCAGATACTTGGTCGCGCTGTGGATCACGACGTCCGCGCCGTGCTCGAGCGGCCGGAAGTTGATCGGCGTGGCGAAGGTCGAATCGACGATCACCGCAAGCCCCTCCGACTGGCCCAGGATCTTCAGGGGCTCCAGATCCACCACGCGCAACAGCGGATTGGTCGGCGTCTCCACAAAGATCGCCCGCGTAGTCTTGCGCACTGCGCGCTTCCAGGTGCGGGACTCGAGGGGGTTCACGAATGTGACTTCGATGCCGAGACGGACGAATTCCTGCGCGAAGAGGCGGTGTACGCCGCCGTAGATCCACTCGCTCGAGAGGAGGTGATCGCCCGGCCGCAGGACGGCGAGGTGCGCGAGCGCGATGGCACCCATGCCACTCGCCACGAAGATGGCGGCCTCCGCCCCCTCGAGCAGCGCGAGGCGTTTCGCGATCGTGAGCTGGTTGGGGTTGTTGCCGTAGCGGGTGTAACGGACTTCGGCGGTCGACCCGATCGGGTTCGTGAATGTGCTGCTCTGGTACAGCGGCGCCGCGACGGGGGCCCAGTCCGGGCGCGCGGCGGGATCGCCGTGGACCGCGCGAGTCGAGAGGCCGTGCCGGCGCTTCACGCCCCGCTCACGAGCCGATCAGCGCGAACGTGCCTCCCGGGAGGCGGCCGGCGAGGCGCTGCGCCACGAGCTGCTCCAGCAGCTGGGCGGCCGCGGCGGGCGAGCCAAGGGGATCCAGCGTGCCGTCCGGCCGCTCGTGCAGCACCGCCAGCCCGTGCCCCGTGAGCACCGGCTCGATCGCCTCGCGGTGCGCGTCACTGATCCCCCAGAGCAGCAGCAGCACGACCCCTTCCCGCAGCAGCTTCGCGACGATCTCGTCGGCACAGGAATAGTCCATGCAGCCCACGCCGCTGAAGTCCATGCGCGCGACGGTCGGGCCGTTCCCCGTTCCATCGACCCCCGCCCCCGCCATCACCTGCGAGATCCGCTCCCGCACCACGCGCCCCGTGGGGCGGGTGACGAGGTCCGTGTATACGCCGGAGGACGATTCGCGCAGGACGGCATGGACGTCGATGTGCTGAATCACCGCGCTGTAGACCCCTGTTCGGGTATGATGATGAGCACCTGGGCGCCCGGAAAGGCCGGCAGCCCGTCTTTCAGCGGTACGTCGTCGTCCCAGCTCGGCACGATCGCGATCCGCGCGGTCCCGCTCCGGATTGCGATCTTCCCCTCCCAGCGGGCGAGATAGCGCCGGATGCCTGCGAGACCCTGTCCGCGCCCGGGGTCCCGGAACCGGCTCACTCCCTGGATCAGCGCCGCTTCGAGCGCCGCGGCGTCTCCCCAGCGATCCCCAAAGCGCTTGGCTTGCGTCGGCTCCAGGGAGTGCCGGAATCCCACGCCCGCGTCCGCTACCGCGATCACCACCACCCGCCGCGCCAACGTGCGCCGCCAGTGGTAGCTCTGCACCGCCACCCAGCCACCCGTGCCCGCGTGCTCTACAATATTCTGACACGCCTCCGAAAGCGCCATAGCGAAGCCCATCGTCGCCCTCGGATCGAGTTGCAGTTCGGACGCCAGAATGGCGGACGCCCGCTGCTGAATCTTGCTGACCACCTCGTGCACGTCCTCCGCCGCCCGCACCGGCGTCACGGGGAGCAACACGTCGCTCTCCTCGGCGGGCTTGCCCCTAGGGAGGCGACCGTGGATCTCGAACAGCTGCGTGGCCTCGCGAAAGAAGCCGGCCCGCGCCCAGTAGCTCAGCACGTCGGCTTGGGTGGGCGCAGTGAGCAGGGGCAGCTCCGCGACGCCGCTCCGCTTGGCCGCCTGCCCCGCCGCCAGCAGGGCCACGAGGCCGTACGGCGAGGCCCATTCCGCCGCGTGCGCGTCGAACAGGAGCCGCTCGCCGTCCTTGGTGGCCTCGGCGAAGGCGCCGGCGAACTGGTCGAATGAGCGGTCGTCGAACTGGGTCGGCACCTCGACGAGCCGGGTCATACCGACGTGAGCCGGCCGAGCAGGTGGTCGCGGAGCCCGGTGGCGCCCCGGTATGTGACGTTGCGGGCGCCCATGAGCGTCCCGAGTTGCAGCGCCTCCTTGAGGCTCGCCCCACCGAGCAGCGCCGCCACGACGCTCGCGCCGAACACGTCGCCACACCCGGTCGGATCGCCGCCACGCCCCGGGATCGAGGGACCGGCGGCGGGGATCCGGGCAGTGCGGACAGGCCGTCCGGTGAAACAGGCCGCACCCTTGCTGCCGAGCGTCACCACGAGCGTCCCGCACCCTTGGGCCAAGGCGCCCGCCGCGACAACGAGCGGGTCGTCCCCGAGCTGGCGCATCTCGTCCTCGTTCAGCTGCACGGTGTCGAAGCAGCCAAACCACGCGGGTGCATTCGGCAGTCCCTGAGGCACGCGCGTCCCATCGGGCTCCTTGCCGAGGAACAGGTTGTGGAGGTCCGCATACAGGAAGCGGGGGAACCCGCGGCGCAGGAACTGCGCGGTGCCGAGGTCCATCTCGTAGCCGGAAATGAAATTGAGGTAGAGGGCGTCGAGGTCCGTGACCATCGGGCCCAGCTCGGCCCAGGTCCAGGGGGGCACGCCGCCCGTGAGCTGTTCGCAGCGGCGCTCCGCCTCGAGGTATCGCAGCGTGACCCGGTTGTTCGGCTCCGGGACCTCGATGAAGCGCGCGCGCGGCGCGACGTGCCCCAGCGAGCGCAGGAACTCGTTGGCCCGCGCGGCGAGGTCCCGCCCCACTTTCACGAGCGGCACGATCTCCCATCCCGCGGGGATGGTGGCGTCGAGCGCGGCGAGTGAGTAGGAGATGCCGCCCCATTCCTCGACCGCGTGTTGCGCGGGCTCGCGATCGTAGATTGTGTCCCACACCATCGAGCCGAGGACGCCGAGGCGTTTCACGGACTGCCCCAGGTGCGGCGCATGAACACCGCCGCGGCGCCGTACACCCCGGCCGTGCCGGTGAGCTCGCCCGGGACGATGCGGCACGCGGCCGACGCCGGCTTGAACGCGCGCCGCTTGACCTCGCTGCGCAGCGGCACGAACAGCTGGTCGCCGGCGAGGGTCACCCCACCGCAGATCACCACGACCTGTGGATTGAAGATGTTGATGATGTTGGCGACGCCCGCACCCAGCACCTTCGCCGTGTCGTGGACGACCTCGCGGGCGTACGCGTCTCCGTCGTGCGACGCTTCGTAGATCACCTGGGCTGTGATCTTCGAGAGGTCGTCCTGCACGTACGCAGGGAGCGAGGTCTCGGCGCCGGCTTCGATGCCTTCCACCGCGCGGGCCGCGATCGCCGGGCCCGAGGCATACGCTTCGAGGCAGCCATAGTTGCCGCACTTGCAGCGGCGCCCCGTCGAGTCGATGGTCATGTGGCCGAGCTCTCCGGCGATGTCGGAGGCGCCGTGGTAGATCTCGCCGTCGAGCACGATCCCGCCGCCGATTCCCGTGCCGATGGTGAGGCCGACCACGTGGTTCGACCCGCGCGCCGCGCCGCGCCACCACTCGCCGAAGATCGCGCAGTTCGCGTCATTGTCGAGCGTTCCGGGAAGCCCCAGCGCCCCCGACAGCCGGTCGCGCAAGGGGAAGTTGGTCCAGCCCAGGTTCGGCGTGAGCAGCACCACACCGCGCGCGGTGTCGAGCGGCCCTGGCGCCCCGATGCCCACGCCGGCGATCTCCTTGCCGCGCGCCGCGGCGATCGAAGTGCGCACCAGCTTCGCGATGCGCTCGAGCACGGCGTCCGCCCCCCGCTCGGCGAGCGTGGGCTCGGACACCAGCCCCAGGATCTCCGACCCGTCCTCGGCCACCGTGCCGACGACGAGATTTGTTCCCCCGATGTCAATCCCGACGACGTAGCGCACCCGTCTCCTCGATCGTGGCGAGCACCGTCGCCACGCGTAGATCCTTCATGCAGCGGTGGTGCCCCAGCGGACATGCCGGCGGCCCGTGATCCGAGCAGGGTCGGCACACGAGCCCTGTCACCCCCAGCGTCGCGTCGTCCGCGGCGATCGGTCCGAATCCGAACTCGGGAATCGTCGGCCCGAACAACGCGACCACCGGGGTGCCCATCGCGGAGGCGAGATGGAGCGGTGCGCTATCATTAGTTACGAGCAGCATCGCCCGACGAATCAATACCGCCGCCTGTCGCAACGTAAGACGCCCGCAGGCATCGACCGCCCGACCGCCTGAGCGCGTGACCGCCTTGACGATAGCCTCCCCGAGCGCCGAGTCTTCCGGCCCTCCTACCACCACGACCGCGCAACGCGGCGCCAGCCGCCCGGCAAGCTCCTCATAGTAGGGCCAGCGCTTGCTCCCCCAAATCGAGCCCGGGGCGAGCGTCACGAACTCGTCCACTCCCCTGACCCCGGCAGCCGCTAGGAAAGCCGCGGCGGTCTGCTCATCCCCCGGCGTGGGGTAGATCCGGGGCGCGAAGGATCCGGACGGTGCCTCTGCTAGCGCGAGCATCCGGTCGATCTCGTGGCCGTCGACCGGCCGCGCGCGGGCCTCCGTGTAGAGCAGCGGCCAGCCGTCGGCGAAGCCGATGCGGCGCGGCACCCGCGCCAGGAGCGCGAGCAGCGCGCTGCGCAGCGAGCGGTGGGGAAGGAATGCAACCTCGTAGTGCGCCGCTCGCAGCGCCCTCCCCAGCCGCACGAAGCCGCTCAGACCCCGATCCTTTCCTCTCTTATCATAGGAGATCACGCGCCGGACCGAGGGCTGGGTCTCGACCAGGGGCGCCGCAGCAGGCGTCGTAACGACGTCCACCGCCCCGTGGCGCTGTGCGAGCGCCTCGAGCAACGGCGTCGTGAGCACGACATCGCCGAGGAATGCGGTTTGGATGACCAGAACCCGAGCGGTGGAGGCGTCAGGCATGAGAGCGTGGAATTTGACCGGGCGCGGGTACAGTCGGTAGGCATCCGCTCGCGAGGCGACAGCCTCCGCGTCGCTCACCCACCACTAACGCCGAATGCGGCCGACTTCGATCGGGATTATGAGCCTCAGGGACGCGACCAGCCCGTGATGCCGAACCGGCTGTGCAAAGGCGGGGGCGCCTGCGAAGCTGTATTGCACGTCTGGCATGAGCGCCACGCGTGCCAGATGCACCTCCGCGGCCAGGCCGGGCGCCGCCAGGAACTCAGTCTTGTGGCTCCAGACGCCCGCGGTGGTCTGCGCGAACCGCATGGCTCCCAGGCTCAGGCCCAGGAACATCTCCAGCTGCCCAACCGGGATCTCCACGCCAAGATCCACGGTAAACGCCTGACCGCGATCGGTCACGCTCAGAGTCGTCGCGCCAGCGTAATAGGTCCAGCGCAGTCCCACATACGCGAGACGACCCGTCGCCACCCCGACCACCAGACCAGCCCCCGGTCCCCAAGCCTTGCTGGTGCCGTAAGTCGCCACGGCCCCCAGCTGCACCTCACCGATTTGCGCGAAGATCGGGGACGGCGCGATGGACAGGGCGCGTACGACCAGGGACACGCGGCTGCATCGCATCACACCCCGTCCTTCGCGATCCGGGCGATGCGGCGGCGCAGCTCGCCCACCGGTGGGAGTAACCGGTCCAGCGTAGCCTGATCATCGACCCAGGTGACGGTGCCGACCATGAATACGAGATCCATGAGCGGCACAACGGACTCTGCGCCGGTGAACAGGACGCCGACCTCGCCGTCCATGAACATGCCGCGGTAGTCCTGGTTCTGTGAGCCCACGATCGCGAAGCTCGCGGCCCGCGGTGCGGCGTGGGCCGGCGCTACCAGGCGGGCGGCGATCTGCTCGAGCGAGTCGCGCGGCCCGCTGGCCTGGACGTACTCTCCGGCAGGCGAGTAGGTGGCTTCGCGGTACCGGAGGTACGCCGCCATGAGCCGTGGCCACTCCTGGGACGCGCTGATCGCGCGCCAGAATTCCCCGGTGGCGAAGAATTGAACCTTCTGATGGAGCTTGGGCACGAGGACGGCGCTCCGGGTCGCGCCGCTCGAGTCCACCGTGTCGCGAGCCGCCTCCGCGACCACCGGCGCGAGGGCTGGCGCGAACGGCAGGAGTGCTTGCAGGAACGGTGTGGTGCTGACCTGCCGCTCCCAGCGGTCGGCGCGGCTCGCGAACCCACGCCGGTCGGGGGGGAGCGCGTAGAGGCCGGTGCGAAGATCGCCACCCGCTGCGGCGATCGCCGGGCCCAACTCGCGGCGCATGAGGAGCAGCCGGGTGAGCAGCTCCTGCGCCCGTGCCATCTGTGGGAATCCGCTGCTCGGCGCGTTGGCCAGGGCCGGCGCGATGACGAGCACGTGGGCGCCCCGGAGGCAGGCTCC
>WNGM01002532.1_pt1 | contig 14679 bp, 15 predicted proteins | sample 5400571 | NCBI WGS metagenome assembly WNGM01 (sample SAMN13153378, study PRJNA577476) | soil metagenome | isolation source: 100 cm soil or saprolite under Garry oak tree replicate 2 | place: USA:California | collected 2016-06-15
CTTGCACTTGTGTACCATGTCCGCATCGCACACTCTTGTCGAAGGGTGTTTTTGATAATGTAATTGTGAAACCAGCAAGGTTTGCGCTTCGCTTTACAAACAGAGGTAGCAGGAAAAACCAGCTAGCCCTGCAAGTTATCGAACCGACCGGTAAAACCCCCGCATTCATACGCGGGGATATAAGGGCCGTTCCTAGTTTGGAGCTTGGGTGGGGTGGAACCCAGTTCCCAAGCCATCTCACTTGACATTTTCGGTGTCATCTAGTAAAATTGTTCTAGAGTAGTTCGTTCAGGAAGAGACAGAACTGGCGGGAAGTGGTGAGCACGAGCGCGAAAACGAAGCGGGCGTACCGCTATCGGTTCTACCCAACACAGGAGCAAGCCGGGCAGCTTGCCCGCACCTTCGACAGCAAGCACCCCATCGCCAATTGTTCTGGCGGCTTCCTCAAGCGTCTGGGCGTTGCGTCCCACGATGGCAAGTCTGGCCCCTTCTTCGTGAAGCCGTTTCGCTGTGGCAAGCCCGATGCCGCTAGTGCCTCCCGTCACCACCGCCACTTTGTTTTCGAATCTCTTCATCGCAAGCCTCCTTCATATGCTCCTTTGGTGTTTCCTTCTTTCCTCTCCCTCTTGCATTCGGGATGACTCACGCCGCTTTTCCTTTGCACGTCATGACAGCTGGCGTCGCACTGGGCCACGTCCTAATGAGTGACCATGCCGGCGGTCAGGCTGACGGTCGTTCCAGTCGTTGCGCCGGCGAGATCGGAGGCCAGAAAGGCCGCCATATTCCCCACTTCTTCCAAAGTCGGACCCCTGCCCAACAGATTGCGGCTCATCCAACGCTCTCCCCATGCTTCGGCGCGTTTCTCCAGCTCCGGGTTGCTCTGGGCGAGCGTCTTGTCGGCTGCGCCTTCCGACCCAGCCGAGTGCAGGCAGACGGTCCGAACGCCATGTGGCCCCAATTCTGCTGCGAGCAGGCGAAGCATCGCTTCCACCGCTGCCCATGCGGGACCAAAGCCGGCCGTATAGGGCAAAGGCATTTGAGACACCACTGCCGTGATGCCCATAATGACGCCCGCGTGTTGCTTGACCATGTACGGATAAACCGCCGTGGCCGTATGAAACGTGGCTTTCGTGTAGTCGATCAGTGGCATCGCAAAATCTTCATAGCTTACCTCCGTCAGCGCGGCGCCTTGCTCACCCCCCGGTTTGTGAGTCGAGGTGGCACAAAAGGAGATGTCCACATGGCCGGTCTGTTCGACGACGGCTTTGACAAAAGCCGCCACGGCCTCCTTGTCCAGCACATCCAATCGCTGGGTCTGGATCTGTTTGTCCGCCAGTTTGTTGAGTGCGTCCTCATGGTGATCGGCGACAAAGACCGTCGCGCCAGCCTTTGCAAAGGCCGCAGCGACAGCGCCGCCGATGGAACCTGCTCCGTACACCACTGCTGTTTTATTTCTGAGGATATTCTCCATTTCGATTCTTCCTTTCGCTCTCGTTGGGCGACGACCATATCTCAGGCTTTCGTCGTGCAATGAACTTACCTCTCTGTTCTTGGAGAGGAACGACAAAAAAGAATAAGACCCTCCCCCTTTCAATTAGGAAGAGGGGAGGTTATCACTCAACCGTCAGCACGACTTTGCCGCGAACGTGGCCACCCTCGATTAGCTTATGCGCCTGCGCCACGTCTTTCAGTAGGAAAACGGCTTCCAGGTGCGTTTTGAGCTGACCTGCCTCGAACAAGGGCGCCATCGCCGCCATCTGCTCCCCGGAGGGATGCACCAGGGGCAGTGAGAAGGCGACGCCATACTGGGGAGCGAGCTGCTCCCCAAGGGAGCCCACTCCCTTCTGGGCTGGGAGAGAAACAACCACGCCGCTGCGCCTGACCACCTCAAAGGCGTGCTTGAGCACATCCTCACCAATCGTATCCAGCACGACATCGACATTCTTTACGGCATCTCTGAAATCCTGCCGTGTGTAATCAATGACGACATCAGCGCCCAGATCCCGCACCAGGGCCACGTTGCGCGTCGAGGTGGTCGCAAAGACTTTCGCGCCCTTCCATTTCGCGAGCTGGACAGCATAATGACCGACGCCTCCGGAGCCGCCGGAAATGAAAATGCTCTGCCCGGCTTCTAGATGGGCTATATCGAAGAGTGACTGCCAGGTTGTCAACCCGACCAGGGGAACGCCAGCGGCTTCCTCATGAGAGATCCGCTGTGGCTTGCGGGCAAGATCCTCCGCCGGGACTGCCGTATACTGGCTGTATGCCTTTGCCTCACCGGGAAAGCGCGGCAGACCATAGACCTCGTCACCAATGGCAAATTGCGTAGCCCCCGCTCCCAGGGCCACCACCTCGCCGGAGATGTCCCAACCCAGGATGTAGGGCAAGCCTTTTGCGCCACTGGTAACAGGTACCGGGAACTGGCGCGAGATGGTATCTACCAGATTAATGCCGACGGCCCGTACCCGCACCAGGACTTCTCCAGCCTGCGGCTCTGGCCGCTCCACCTCCTCGTATGTCAAGACATCCACATCACCAAATTCATGGATCTGTACCGCTTTCATTGTTGCCATTCTGTTCTCTTCTCCTTATCTTATCGAGTAATGAAGATCACTTTCCTGTTGTTCTCCTGGTAGAACTGTCCAGGTTCCACTGTTTGCTTACTCACCAGGCCTCTGCTCATCTGTTCGCTTCTGCGGGACCAGCAGACCTACGACACAAGTGTGACCCCTGCGGAAGATACTAGCAACGCCTTTCCTGCTTTCTCTTGTGGATCGCTTGCACACTCGACCACAGCCCTGGCGACATCCTCTGGTGTCGGTCTCGCTCTTATGGTTTTGATAAAGTCGGCAGGTGACAGACCCAGAGAGGACGCGTACGCTTCGACCGCCACCTTGCCAAGGTCAGTCTCGGGCATCATCCCTCCCGGTACCAGCGCGAGGAACCACAACCCCAGATGCAAGCGATCGGATTCCTTCTGAGCGTACTTCGCCAGAAACATCTGCATGCGCTTGGCGCCAGCATAGCCGCCTGACAGCGGCGAATCTCCCATGGCTGCGCCGCTGGACATGAGGATCACGGTCGCCCCCGCGGGCAGCGGTGTGGTCAAGGCGGCCTGAGAGAAGAGCAACGATAGCTTCACATCGCTATTCCAGTTGCGGGAAAACTGCTCCCACGTTTGCTCCACCAGGGGCGCCATATGAGGGATAGAACCCGCGCACACGACGAGGACATCTGGGGCAACCGTCTCAAACACCTGTGCGGGAGCGCCCTCCGAAGTCGCGTCCAGCGCGAGTATCCGCACGCCTGGAAATTCAGCTGCTAGCTGCTTGAGCGGCTCAGCCTTTCGCGCAATGGCAAGCACCCGCGCGTCCTCAGCGTAAGCCGCGGCAACAATGGCGCGCCCCAAACCACGGCTCGCTCCAATGACGACCACGTTCTTGTCGTGGAAGCGTGGTGCCTCGATTCCTTCGTTCATACCTTCTTCTTCCTTCTCTACCAGCAAATGTAGCCCACAAAAACGAACGTCTTTTGAAAAGCTACTCAGCTTCGTGCGACGAAACTCGAACAAATCTTCTCGATAGACAGAGTATACCCTTGAATGCTGAGACAATCTATGATAGATTGTCTTAAATAGTTGTCTGATTGTCTCAAGATCTGTCTGATTATCTCAAGAGAGGAGAAGAGCATGGACGTGCTCACAGATGTACTGGATGCACTCGAACTGAAAGGGTGTATCACTGCGCGTAGAGCGCTTGTTCCTCCCTGGCGCTATAACTTTGCCGCCAGTCAAGATATGATCTTTCACCTGCTCAGCTCTGGTGGGGGCTACCTCTCCTTCGAAGGAGATCCAACACCTCCGATGCGGATCGAGGGTGGGGGTGTCCTGCTCTTCCCTTTTGGGCACGCTCACTCGATCAGCGATGAACTCACGTCACCCCTGACCGGGGTCTCGCATGTGGCGTACTCCGCACAAAGTGAGTTCCGAGCCTTCCCAGATACGGACGAGGGATCAAAGATGGTCGTGCTCTGTGGCGCGTTCCGTTTGGAGCATCCCGGAGCATTTCCCTTGCTGCACAGCTTGCCAAAAGTGATTCACATTCCCGCAGAACAAGGCCACATAGCGCCGGGCTTCACCGAGATTGTGCGTTTGATCGCACGTGAAGCAGTTGCACCTCGGCTAGGAACGGAAGTGATGCTCAGGCGATTAACCGAACTGCTCTTCATTCAAGTCATCCGGATCTGGGTTGAGCAGCAAGCGGGGGCCTCAAGAGGATGGTTAGCAGCGCTCCACGATCAGTCCATCAGCGCAGCTCTGGGCCTGATCCATCAATCACCTGAACGCGGGTGGAAGGTTGAGGAACTGGCGGAGGCGGTGGCTCTCTCCCGCGCGGTCTTCTCTGCTCGCTTTACCCGTCTGGTAGGTGAGCCCCCTATCACGTATCTTACCCGTTGGCGCATGCACAGAGCGACCTGTTTGCTCAAAAACAACGTCGATGTGGAAAAGATCGCAGAGCTTCTTGGCTACGAGTCAGAAGTGGCCTTTCGCAAGGCCTTCAAGCGAGAGGTCGGCATGCCCCCGGCCAGATATCAGAAGCTTGGGGAACCAGTCTCCACGACATGACAGATAACGTGAAAAGCGGTTCTGGCCTAATGTGGTGTGGGTTTCCCTCCAGAGCGCAGTTCTGCCAATCCCTTGCTCTATTTCTTGACCGATGCTCTAGCAATAGTTTTCCTAAACCGGATGAGGCAGTAAATGGATGGTCGCTTCATTGTGCAAAATGGCGTGACGCGGGCGGGCGTCGTTTTTGGCCTTTCCGGTTTTCCTTCGCGCAAAGAGAATGGACTGCTATCTTCTCGCGCGCCTCGCGAGAGAAACAGAACGATTGAAAGGAGTTCTGAGGATGAACGAACCCATCACCACACTCGACACCCGACACGGCGTACCACGCGGAGGGGTCACGCCATGGGAGGAGACGCGCCGGGTGTTGGAAACAGCCGAGCTGTTCTGGCTCTCAACCGTGCGGGCCGACGGTCGCCCTCACGTCACGCCGCTCGTGGCCGTGTGGCACGACGGGGCCATCCACTTTACCGCTACCGACACCGCGCAGAAGACTGTCAACCTGCGTGGAAACCCGCACGTCATTCTGACGACCGGCTGCAACCAGACGGAAGGATTCACCGTGGTAGTTGAGGGCGACGCCGTGCGGATCACCGACCAGGACGCGCTCGAACGCGTAGCCTCGGTGTGGGCGACCAAGTGGGATGGAAGCTGGCCATACCAGGTACGCAACGGGTATTTTTACCTCTACGATGAAGACGAACAACGAGTACTCACAGATTCGAACCTCGTGTTCTCCGTCAAACCCACCAAGGTCTTCGCATTCGCCATAGGCCTCAGCCAAACCCGCCACCAGTTCTAACTGCTCGCGTCGCGTCGCCACGCACGCGGGGGGGCTGGCGGGGTGGGGTGGTGTCCCCCAAGTTGCCAGAGCTGACCGGGGTGATCGTCGAGGCCTCGGCCTGGTCACTGATGGTTTTCATTTGCCCTGATTCCCCCTTTAGTCAGGGCAGCGGGTCGCCCCCGGAGGGGGAGCAGGCCGAATTAGGGGGACGCTCCTGCTGCTCGAATGTACAAAAACGCTCCACACATGTTGGCTTGTGGTGCGGCTTGATCCGCTATCAATGGCTGAACTGCTCAACCTTCGGTTCTGTCTCACATTTGGTGAGTGGTAAATGGCGTGAATGTTCGACGATTTTTGAGGGTCTTGCTCACTTTCGGTGGAACTGATGTGTTTAAAAACAATGATGGGAGATGAATCGGCTTCTTTTGAGCGTTTCCTCTTGGTTCCCTGAGATCTGTTGAGGTTTTCCACCGGAAATGAGCAAGACCCATTTTTGAGGTGACTGGTAGGAAATCGGCGCGAAACATGGGAAGCGACCTCGCAGGCCTCCATACAATGGCGAAAGTCAGCAGGTGACGGGACGCCATTTCTGGTCATTCAGGCAATCAGCAAAAAGAGTATCTGACGCTTGACCAGCATCTCACGGCTCGAAAAAGCGACGTGGAAAATCGGCACAGGCGCGCCTCCTCGAATTGCTGTTCACCAATCTGCCGATTTTCCCCCGTTCGCGCGTGATGTGCGGTCGAAGCAAGTGTGGGTTTGGGAATGCTCCTCGCGACCTCAGGGATGTCTGCTTCCTGACACCGTGTTGGTTGTAATCGCGCCGGCACGCTCGTAATTCACGATAATGACGCCACTTGGGGAGACTTTACAATCCGTCACCTTGAACGCCGCCGGGATGGTGCCCTCGGCAAACAACCGTTTTCCACTGCCCAACGTCAGCGGATAGATCTTTAGCCAGAACGTATCGACCAATTCATGCTTCATGAGTGTCTGAACGAGATTTGCACTTCCGTACACGTGCAAATCCGGCCCTTGCGTTTGCTTGATGTTGTTGACTTTTTCCACAATATCTCCGCCTAAAAACACGGAGGGCTGCCATTCGTGAGAAGTTATGGTATTCGAGGCGACGTACTTGGTTGCTGGATTGACGCCCGGCCATATGTCCGCATGGTGCGGCCAGTACGGTGCCCAAATTTCAAAGGTTTTGCGCCCTAACAACAGATCAAACGGCATGTTCATCTGCCTCTTCATGACTGTTCCAAGAACATCGTCGGAATAGGGAGCTTGCCACCCGCCATACGCGAAGCCACCACTGGTATCTTCCTCTGGTCCGCCGCCGGCTTGTATGACACCATCAAGGGTGATGAATTCAAGGACAATCACTTTTCTCATGACCGAGTTCCTCCAACATCTGGCGATCTTTGGTGCTGATCACGTGTGTTCATCGGTGGTTCCTTTCTTTTCTCCCCTTCTTGCCTTCGGTATGTCTGATGGAGAGCGTAGATTTTCTTGCAATTTGCACGTGCATCTATTCTACGAGCCGAGAAAGAAAACGGCTATTCGGATTTTGCTTTAATCCTTGGCCCGGTTCTCGCCTGGGCAAAATCAGCCACCGTGCCTAACCTGGCTTGACGAAAGCCTAGCTTGGGTGTTGCGGAAGTCTCTCTTCTACGAATGTACAACATGTACGTGCAACAGCCTGCTTCTCGCGCGTATTCTGGTTGAGAGCGGCCACCCGTTCCAAACATTCGCGCCGATTTCCTCCTTTTCACCTCAAAAATCGTCGAACATTCACGCCATTTACCTGGTAAATAGGCCGAAGGTTCGGACAAATCAGGCCCGATGATCGGATTTTGGGCTCAAGATTGGGACAAGAAGAATTTCCTTCGCCTCGCACCGCTTCTGGAGCGGAAGTTTCATGGCAAGGAGTCGAAATCTGTCGTGCATCTTTTGCTTGAAAAATGATGTGTACTCTACACAATAAGCCAAGAACTGGAAATCGTGTCGAACCTTCGCCCAATCATTTTTTGGCTGAAGGTTCGGACAAGAGGCTCTCAACCCAGTATTTGCGTCCCAACATTCAGCCAATTTACCAGTGAGACAGAGCCACATGGTAGGGCATTTACCATTTGCGCTGCCACATTCATCTCTCGCGCCACCTCGGAACCCGCCCGGGGAACTTTTCATCACCCAGCCGGTGGCAGACCTCTTTCAGCCGCGCGTCTGCGCCCTGCCATTCCAGATCGGCGAGCGTTTCCTGTAGTGGCACATCCTCGCGCAGGGTAGCCAGTGTGCGGAAAAGCAGCGCCTCAGCCCGGTGCTGCGCCAGGCTCTCGGCCAGCCGCACGGCACGGTTGGCCGGGAGCCCCCAGGTGTGCGGATCGGCGGGGATGGCCTCGAGGTGCTCGTATTTTGCAAGCACGGCCGCCGCGGATTTTTCACCCCAGCCCGGGATGCCGGGCAAGCCGTCGGCTGCATCACCCACCAGCCCCAGCCAGTCGGGGATCGACTGTGGGCGCACGCCAAATTTCTCCACCACGCCAGCTTCATCGATGAGCCTATCGCGGCGGCGGTCCCAGCCAACGATGCGGCTTCCAGAGACCAGCTGGGCCAGATCCTTATCCGGTGAGCAGAGCACGATCTGTTCGACCTCAGCTTCGTGCTTGAAACGGGCGGTCGCGCTGGACAGGGCATCGTCGGCCTCGAACTCCACCATCGACCAGACCACCAGCCCAAGCGCGGAAACGGCCTCTTCGGAAAGCTCGAACTGGGCGAGCAGGTTGGGGTCAACGCCCGCGCCGGTCTTGTAGCCGGGGTAGAGGCCGTTGCGGAAGGACTCGATCACGTGATCGAACGCGCAGGCCACGTGGGTGATGCCCGGCGTGGCGAGCAGCATCAGCAGGCTGCGTAACAGGCCCAGCGTGGCGCCGACCTCGCGCCCATCCGGTGCCTTGCGCGGCGGCGCGCCGAAGTGGTTGCGAAACAGCTCGTAGGTCCCATCCACCAGGTAGATCTTCATATGATAACCGGTGCTCCTCTCATCATTTCAGAATTGTCCAGTCACCAAAGCGGCCCAGGACGCCCCGGTCATTCATGCCGGGGAGGAATGGGCGTTCCTTGTTTCGGGGCTTGGGTGGGGTGGTCAGCATATCCCACTCCGATCTTGTAGCTATAGCCATCGCAGCGATGTACCGGGGTACAGAATCGATGGCTGATTCCCTGCACCCGGCCTTGTTTCGTTTGGATGTCGAAGGAGCCACTGGCTCGCACGAGTACTCGTCCCACGTAGATGCCTTGTTTCGAGCCTGTTGTGACGACAGCCCGCACCATATCCCCTGTCTGGTAGCCCTTGACCGATTTACCTCCTTTGGGTTTTGAGCAAGGGAAGCCAATCTCGTTGACATTGCACTTCTGCCGGTTGCCATGCCCCGTAGCAGTAATCAACAGGGGCATGATGCCAGCGATCTGAAGATCAGGCGGTGTACTCGTGCCAACACAGGCGGCATCAATCCAATGTGCTTTCGGCAGGTTTCTCTGTGTGCGGTTGAACTTCGTGAGACCGCCTGAGCCACACTCGATAGGGAGGCCCTCTTGCTTGAGTCTTTCGTACAAGGCCCAACGGGTCGTATTCACTGCAGCAACATCTTTGAGAGGAGCCTTTGCCTGAGCCAGAAGCCGAGCAAGCAGATCAGGTTTTTCAGCCAGAAAAACTCGAATATCCTGCGTCCCTTTGGCCTTATTGCAGGCGTCACAAGCAAGAGCCAGATTACTTACCCGATCTGTCCCCCCATTGGCTTTGGCTTGAATATGTTCGACTTGCAGCGGCATCTGCTTGCCTCCACAGTAACTACACGCTCGATCCCATTTCTCCAGGAGGTATTGCCTGATTTCGTAGCCAAAGAGCGTACCTTGCTGGTAGTGCACCCCGCTGATCTCTGGATTCTCCATCTGTTGCAGATCGAACTTGACGAGTTCCAGGCTCATTGCCTTAACGGGGCAGAAACGCATGAGCCGCTTGACCCAGGTGAGTACATTCGCGACTCGGCTTTCCAAAGAGGGGGTCAGCCACCCTGTGGGCCGGGCGCGATTGTTGAACCGTGGCTTTCTGTAGCGGGTTTTCCGCTGCCTTCGCCCTCGACGAACTGCTCGGCGCCGCTCAAGCGCTTTCTTAATGGCATCTCCCCGGTGTGAGAGTTCTAGCGCGAAGATGACGTGCCCTGTCGCGTCATTGACCAGCGCCAGCCCGGTTGTCTGACTGCCCGGATCGATCTTCAACCGCAAAGGATGACTCTCTTTTTGCTCTGGCGTGTCTTGTAAGATAATCGTAAAGGGATAGCGACGAAAGACCGCCGCTTTTTTCTGCGTTAACAGCAGACGAGCATAACCCGGATGAACCGGGTTGAGTGGTTTCCTGTTCGCATCAATGACAAACACGTAAGACATTGCTTGCTTGCCCCTTTCAGAGCCTCCTGTTGCCAGGGTAAAGGTGGCCTCGACAAACTTATCCAACGGTTTAACGTACAACACACTGGATTAACCCTCTAGTCCTGTTTAATGTTGCACCGTAGAGCAAGGGGCTGGCCGCGCACTCCTTGGTACCTAATTTCGTTGGTAAGGCAGGTTCTCTTGCAAACCTGAGTCTGCTCATGTCCAGGGCTTACAGGTCGGCGTGTGGCCTGCCTGTAAGCCCCCGCATTCGATGCGGGGGTTCATGACTGCTACAATGGTTCCTCTGGTGGGGAAGGGATGCTCTTCCTCCGCCATCTGCCGAGAAATTGGCTCGTCCTGGCCATAGGAAGAAAAACACATTCATCAGGATACTGTCAATCCCCTGCCGAATCGTAATAGAAGTTTTGCCTTGCTAAAAGCTAAAGCATGTTTCACCCCGAGGGCGAATCTTTTCTTGAATTTGCAAGTATCGGTAATCTGTTAGGGTCTGTGAACGTACCTCCGCATAGAATGCGGAGGCTTCTACGCCGTTGCCGACGTGGGCCGCGTCCCGACCAAAAGGTGTTTTCGTCCCAGGTCCAGGATGACCTTTGCCGATGCCGTATCCCGGTCCAGTTCACACCCGCATGGGCAGGAGTGCCACCGTTCCTCTAACGTCTTTTTGCGAATGGTTCCGCAATTGGGACACATCTGTGATGTTTTCGATGGATCGACAAAGATGACGGTACGCCCGGCCCATGCTGCCTTGACGCTCACCATCTCTGTAAACGTACTCCATCCGGTATCGAGAATCGACTTGTTTAACCCGGCTTTTGCTGCTGCCCCATTGGGGAGATACTTCCCGCTTTCATCTTGCTTTGGGGCTGGTGCCTTCGTCAGGTTCTTTACTCGCAAGTCTTCAAAGACAATGACTTGATACTGATTGACCAGCTTGCGTGAGGCTTTGTGCTGAAAGTCTTTCCGTTGGTGAGCGATCTTGCGGTGACAGCTTGCTACCGGTCGTACCGCTTTCTTGTGCCGGTGACTCCCACGCTTCTTTCGTGAGAGGGCTTGTTGTGCTGCTACTAACTTCTTCTCGGTTTTGCGGAAATACCGGGGATGGTCAATGAACTCCCCATTGGAGAGCGCGGCGAAGTGGATCACTCCCAGGTCAACCCCGACATCTTCATAGCTCATGGACAGGGGTTCAGGCTTGCCCATCTCACAGGTAAATATGGCGTACCAGTGCTCACCCTCGCGCTTGATGGTCACGGTTTTGATCGTGCCTGCCATAGTGCGGTGCAGGTGTACTTTGACGGTGCCGATCTTCGTCAGTTTCAGATTGACGCGGACGATCCCTTTTTTGTCTGCCGGACGCTCTTTTGCCTCCAGTTTCCAGCCCGCTCCATCAGGGTAACAGAACGAATCGTACCGATTGCGCCCCTGAAATCGTGGATAGCCTGGGTGCTCTGCGTTCTGCACGCGCCGAAAGAAGTTGTCAAAGGCGTGTTTGAGCCGTAAGATCACATCTTGCAGGACGTGAGAAGCAATCTCCTGATACTCCGGCCTCTCCTCTTTGATGTCTACCAGTGCGCGTTTTTGTTCATAGTAACCCACGGCATGGGCGCGCGTCAACTGCTTGCGCACTTCGTCATCGTAGTAGTTGGGATGACGTCTAACGCCTATCTCGTAGGCGTCGCGGCGCTCTTGCACGCCAGCATTGTAGAGTTCACGGCACCTGTCAAGTGTCCAGTGCAGTTTGTCAATTGTCGCTTTGTTTGCGTAAATACGGTATTTGTAAGCTTTAATACTCATCGAATACTCTTTTAAAAAAGGGATGGGGCCGCCCCCTATCTTGTTCCTGACTCATACCGTGACTGCACTACCAAGATATTCTTGTTGGACTTGCTCTTTACGGTAACGCTCTGCTTCAATCTTGTGCCAACTCGATATATGTAAACACGGTGTCCACGCTCATCTCTCCAACGCTGCCTGCGTAGTAGGATCTGGACCATAAGGCACTGCCCCAAAGCTGTTTCTTGATTTCGGGGAAACGTTGAATCACTTCACGGGCAGTAGTGCCTTTCAGGGTATGCGCAATCCGCGAGGGAGCAACAGATGGGGGAGCGGCTCTCGAAAGAGATGCACATGATCGGCCTGGACATTGAGCGCCCCTATCGTCCAGGTGTTGGCTTCACAGATGCGGCGAATTTCTTGTTCCACAAACGTAGCAAGCTTGCCAACCAGAATCTTCTTGCGGTATTTGGGACATCAGACAAAGTGATAAGCCAATTTATAGGTGACGTGTTTGGTGTGCTGTACATCCATACACAGCATTATAACAGGTGTTCTAGTCTTCCAGAAGTGCCAAGTCGGGCCGCCTTACCCCTACTTGAAAGAGAGGGGGATGCGGCGGCCTTGTTCTCAAGTATATAGGTGCGGAAAATATATATGTCCGAGAATGCCCGTTTTGCATCTTAAAGAATAACATGCTGCGAAAAGTTATGGTTCTGGCTCACTTCTGATGATGCCCGCTTGCTTCGCGGAGGTTTTCCGTCCCCTCCCTTTCCTTGTTTCGGTTAGGATCATGAGCAAAGCTTCGTCTTTTATCTTGTCTGCTTCACTCTGGAGAGCCAGGCGCGCATGTCGGGCTCATGCTCTTCGTGGAAGTGGCCGAAGATGAAGGCCCCGGTGAGCCGCTCGCCCTCTAGCCAGGGGAAGCGTTGGGGATCATTGAGCTGCTCATCGCTCAAGGCGGAGACTTCGGCGACCAGTTGCTGGAAGACCTCGCGCGAATCGTTGAGGACGTCGGCGAGAGGGCGATCCCGGTTGGCCTTGTAAATCCAGGCGTTGATCTGGTCAACCTCGTCGTCCTCATCCAATTCCGCTGGGTAGTCAGGTGTCATGTCCACAGTGGGATCGAGAGCTGCCCGGAAGCGCAGCACCGTTCGCCTGCGCCACCCGGTTATGTGGGCAACGATATCCTTGATCGACCAGCCGGATGCCGCCTCCGGCTGCGTCATGTTCTCCTCACCAATCTCGTCGAGCAATGCCAGCCATGCCGCCTGCTCGCTCTGCATCTCGGCAAGGAGCTGCTTTTTGCTGATGGGTCCTGTGCTGTTTCCGCTGTGATCCGTCATGAGCTTGCCTCCTGTTTTTCTGCTTTGTTTATAGGCTACCACAAAAAGCGGGAAAAAAGCGCCCTCTTCAACGCTTGGTGTGAGTCATGAATAGGCGTCTGCTCACGCGTGACGCTTGGCGCATTCATGCGCAATGCCCTCGTTGTAATTATTTCGACAAACAGCACTGATTCAAGCTAGTATCTCCACTCACGTCACTCCCACCGTGTCCTGATTGACCCAGGCTTCTAAGCTCACTGCTGGAGACGGGGAGTGCTTTCAGAGTGCTTTGGCAATCGAGATGAGGTCGGCCAACATCCCCTGGCCTGCCTGGAAGCGCCCTGCTCCTGGCCCAATCACCGTCACCTCGGCAGGCGTATCGGTTTGAATCTGGATGGCATTGAGCAGCCCATCAATGCGGGCCAGTGGATCGCTGAGTGGAAGGGCAATGGGCTCGACGCGCGCTTCTAAGTGTGTGGGGACGCTTCCGTTATCGGCGGTGGCTCGTGAGACTTCCCTTCCATCCAGCGACAGGAGACGCAAGGAGGCGACGTGTTTGATGCGGCTTCCCTGGTCCACCGCTCGTTGGATCTGCTCCCTGGTGAGGGTGGTGATGCCCTCGCGCATGACCTGCGAAGGCGCGAGGGCACGACCAAAGGCGACCGCGGCCAGGATGAGGGTTTTGGCGACCGTATCATCCCCTTCCACATCGTCGGTTGGGTCGGCTTCGGCAAAGCCCTGCGCTTGTGCTTGCGTGAGTGCTTCGGCGTAGGTGTGACCCAGCGCCATGGCGCTGAGGATGGAGTTCGCCGTGCCGTTGAGGATGCCGCGCAGCGCACGGATGCTGGTTCCTGCCATCCCTTCGCGGATGGTGCTGAGCACGGGCGTTCCCGACATCACCGTCGACTCCATGCGCAGTTGCACGCCCTGCGTCCGTGCGAGGGAGAGGAGTTCCAGTCCCGCCAAAGCCATGGGGCCTTTACTGGAGGTTACCACATGCATGCCCTGAGCAAGCGCGGCGCGAATATACGAGAGGCCAGGTTCTCCACGGCGCAGCGTGGCCCCAGTGGCCTCGGCCAGCACATCGCCGGAAGTTGCCTCTAGTCCCTCCAAGACGTTCGTCCAGTGGGTGACCGAGGGATGAGCAGTGAGCGGTTGTCGTGTCGCAACAAGATCGAGTAGGGCGGGGATATCCAGCCCCCATAGACATTAAGCTAAGGGGGTGACAAGGAAAGGCTCCATCTTCTATCATAGAAGAACACATTTTGCTAAACGTTCTGCATGAAAGAAGAAGGAGACCTCATGAACACTATAACACAGGTGGTCGAGACGCTGGAACAGATTTTAGAAGAAGAAGTCGAGCAGTTGGCCCGCGAGGTGGGTTTCGTCAAGCGCCACGTGGTGCTCAGTGGAGCCGATTTTGTGCAAAGCCTAATCCTGGGGTGGTTACAGGAGCCCGAGATGACGCTGGATGGACTGACGCAGGTGCTGGAGCGGCGGGAGGTGAGCATCTCAGCGCCTGGACTCAGCCAACGCTTCACGCCAGAGGCCGCCACCTTGCTCCAGCGGGTCTTGGAGCGGCTGTGCCCACGAGATGCGCAACGAGCTGGAGAGAGCTGAGAGAAGAGCTCGGTTAGCCAGTGAGAAGAGAAACGGTCGTGGGTCAGTCAACAACCCAGCATGCTTCCCTGAGGAGGGTGGGCAGGGTTCGTCAAAAGATGTAT
>WNGM01005435.1_pt1 | contig 14673 bp, 9 predicted proteins | sample 5400571 | NCBI WGS metagenome assembly WNGM01 (sample SAMN13153378, study PRJNA577476) | soil metagenome | isolation source: 100 cm soil or saprolite under Garry oak tree replicate 2 | place: USA:California | collected 2016-06-15
CGCCCTGCTCGAGAACCTGGTCGAATCGCGTGGCGTCCCGCAGGTCGTGCAGTTCCTGCGCGCCGCGAGGACCCCCGGCCACCTCGCTGACCTGGCCGGCTACTCGCCGGACCTCTCGACCGAGCAGAAGCTCGAGATCCTGGAGATGACCGACCTCGAGGAGAGGCTCACCAAGCTCATCTGCTGGACGAAGGGCATTCTGGCCGACGCGTCGCTCAAGGAGAAGATCCGCAGCGACGTCGCCGAAGGGATGGAGAAGACCCAGCGTGAGTTCCTTCTGCGCCAGCAGATGGAAGCGATCAAGAAGCAGCTCAACGAGGGGCAGACCGACGTGGTCTCGACCTATCGTGAGAGGATCGCCAAGGCCGGCATGCCGGAAGGCGTGCTCACCGAGGTCAACCGCGAGCTCGACCGCCTGGAGCGGACGAGCGAGCAGAACCCCGAGTACGGCTGGATCCGCACCTACCTCGACTGGATGCTCGACATCCCGTGGAACGTGCGCTCCGAGGACAACTACGACCTGAAGAAGGCGCGCGAGATCCTCGACCAGGACCACACCGGCCTGTCGGACGTGAAGGACCGCATCATCGAGTTCCTGGCCGTGCGCAAGCTTCGGCAGGAGCGCGGGCTCGAAGTCCTCAGCGGCCGCGGTTCGGGCGCCATCATCACGCTCGTCGGACCTCCCGGAGTGGGCAAGACCTCGTTGGGCGAATCCGTCGCGCGCTCCCTGGGCCGCAAGTTCACCCGCGTGTCGCTGGGCGGAATCCGCGACGAGGCCGATATCCGCGGCCACCGCAGGACGTACGTCGGCGCACTGCCCGGGCGGATCGTCCGCGCGTTGAAAGACGCCGGCACGAAGAACCCCGTGATCATGCTCGACGAGATCGACAAGGTCGGCAGCGACTGGCGCGGCGACCCATCCTCGGCTCTGCTCGAGGTGCTGGACCCTGCGCAGAACCACACGTTCCGCGACCACTACCTAGAGGTCGACCTCGACCTCTCCGAGGTGCTGTTCATCCCGACGGCAAACGTGTCGGAGACCATCCCCGCCCCGTTGCTCGACCGCATGGAGCTGATCCGCCTCGACGGCTACACCGAAGAGGAGAAGGTCGCGATCGCTCGCGACCACCTGCTCAAGCGCCAGGTCAGGCAAGCCGGCCTGAAGCCGGAGGAGGTCACCGTCGACGACGCCGCGATCATGAAGGTGATCACCGAGCACACCCGGGAAGCTGGTGTCCGCAACCTGGAGCGCGAGCTCGGCAAGATCACGCGCAAGATCGCGACCAAGGTTGCCACGGACCAGATGGCACCGCCCGTGGCGATCACGCCCGACCGGGTGCGCGAGTTCCTCGGCAAGGCGAAGTTCGACAACGAAGTGGCCGCGCGCACCGCGGTGCCAGGCGTGGCGACCGGGCTCGCCGTCACCGGGATCGGAGGCGATGTCCTCTTCGTCGAGGCCACGGCGACCGACAGCAATGGCCACGGCAGCACGCTGACCCTGACCGGCCAGCTGGGCGACGTGATGAAGGAGTCGGCGCAGATCGCCCTCTCCTACGTCAGGTCCCACGTGGACGAGCTGAAGGTCGACCACGACAGCATCAACAAGTCGTTCCACATCCACGTGCCCGAGGGCGCCGTGCCCAAGGACGGCCCGTCGGCCGGCGTGACGATGACGACCGCGATCGTGAGCCTTCTTACCGGCCGCCCGGTGCGCAACACCGTCGGCATGACCGGTGAGGTGACGCTTCAGGGTTTGGTGCTGCCGATCGGCGGTGTCAAGCAGAAAGTGCTCGCCGCTCACCGGATGGGCTTGACCGAGGTCATCCTCCCCCAGCGCAACGAGAAGGACCTCGACGATGTGCCGCAAAGCGTGCGCGAGGCGATGACGTTCCACCTCGCGAGCCGAGTCGAGGAAGTACTGAAGTACGCGCTCGAGCCCGCCTCCACGAGCAAGTCCAAGACCGCGGCGGCCTAAGCGCCGACAGCCTATTCCGCACGGGACGGCCATCTCGTGCGGAATCACTGTCCGGATTTCGCATCGGAAGGGCCGTAGCGTGCCGAATTAACAGGCAGGGTTTGCGCCGGACAGCCCTAGCGCGATGCTCAGCAGGTGGGTCGCACTCCAAGAGTTCCGCCCGAACTAAAGCTTGGTCCGTTTTCCCTCGAGGAAGCACGCGCTGCCGGAATCTCGTTGAGCGCGCTGCGAGGGAAATCATGGCATCGCATCGGCGCGCGACTCTATCGATGGAAAGGAGCGTCCGGGGAGACCTGGGCGCTGATCGACGCCTTCCGCCGAACCTTACCTGCCTCGGCAGTGTTTGTTGGGCGAACCGCGGCTTGGATGCATCGCCTCGATGTGCAACCGGCCAACCCGGTTCAAGTGGCTGTGGCAGACCTTGAGTCCCGTGAGGGGCTTGAGGTCCGGCAGTCCGATGTGGGTGGCGAAACCGAGGAGATCAGAGGCGTAAGGGTCAGCACTCTTAAAACCGAGGAGATCAGAGGCGTAAGGGTCAGCACTCTTAAACGGACACTGCTGGACTTATGCGCATGGTTACCTGCTGTCGAGGCTTTGGTCGTGCTCGATATGGCGATCCCTCGCACGGGGACTGAACAGATGCGCAAGTACGCCGATTCGGTGAATGGTCGGGCGGGCGCGTCGCGGTTGAGGCAGCTGGCTCAGGTTGCGGCGCCGGCGGAATCTCCGATGGAAACTCGACTGCGCTGGCTCTTGATCAAAGCCGGGCTCCCGTTGCCCGAGGTGCAGGTGGACCTGTACGACGACGCCGGCCAGTTTGTCGGGCGCGCAGATCTCTACTATCCGGCAGCACATCTCGTGATCGAGTTCGACGGCGGGGAACCGCCGCGACTGGGTCGTCAGCGACGACCGCAGGCAGAACTCTCTTGTCAGCGCCGGTTATCGTGTTCTCCGGTTCACCGTCGCGGACGTATACGGCCGCCCCGAAGCCATCGTCGGACAGGTCCGGGTGGGGTTATTCTCGCGCCGCCCTGCGGTAGCGATCAAGCCAAAGTCCACACGCGGTCTCTAGCGCTCGGGTCGGTAAGGCGCCATCGCTTCCAGGTTGCCGACGTATTCCGGCAAACGCCGCTGGCCGAGCATCTGACGGATGGCCAGGATCTCACCGAGGTGGAACCAGTAGTGGAAGGTCAGCCGGCGGATCGCGTCAGCGACCGTCTGGCCCGACGCTTTGCCGTCCCGCGGCAGGTCGCGCATCAGGTCTTTCGTCTTCAGCGAGTCGAGGTACGGTTCCCCCTCTTTGGTGAGCGTGTTCCACGCGGCGCGCATCGTTTTGAGCGAGGGCGTACTCATGGGCGCCCCCGAGGCGAACTCCGTGTTCAGGTGGGGAAAGAGGACCACTTGGCGCGGCCGCTGAAAGAAAGAGCGCTGCTCGTGCCATGCGAGGTGGCCCACGATCCAGCCGATCGAGTTCATCTGCCCGAGGTGCCGCTTGGCGTCCTCCTCGCTGACCCCACGCAGCCCGCGCAGCCACTCAGAACGGGTGAAACGCAGCTGATCGACGATCGGGTGCGCCATAGGCGCTATTTTGGCCGCCAGAGGACAATGCTCGCGCGATGAGCGATCAGATCCTGCGCCTCGCGCGCCTTGGCGTATGGGCGCTCCCGATCTACGCTGCCACCTTGTTCGCCGGCACGGTCACGCATCAGCCCCCGCCACAGACGCAGCTCGCCGACTGGTCTCGCTACGTGACCACCAACGAGTTCCTGATCGGCCACATCGTCTTCAGCATCTTCGGCTCGATCTTCGGCATCGCCGCCTTCGCCCAACCGGCGATTGGAAGGCTCTACCTCTCCGGCCAGACGCAGACCGCGCGCGACGTTTACTACGACGCGGCCCAGGGGACGCCAATGGTCGTCGTCGCCCTCGTCTTCATCGTCCTGCTGGTGGCAAGCTTCATCGTCTTCGGCGTCGCGTTCGCTCGCCTGGAGCTGATGCCGCGTTGGGCCGGAATCGGTTACGCGGTCTCCGGCCCGCTGTTCGCGGTCATCGGGTTTGCACTCGACAACTGGATCCAGAGCGTGGCGGCGATTCTAATGACCGCGAGCGCCGTCTGGATGGTCATTGCCCTGCGGCGTTTCGAATACCGACGCACCTCGCAAGGTTGAATTGAGCATGCCCAGGTCACCCCAGGCGGTTCTCGAGCGCGCGACGACGATCGCCGTGGTCGGCGCCTCCCGCGATCCGATCAAAGCCGGCGGCTCGGTTCCCGAAGGCCTCCAGCGCCGGGGCTTTCGCATCATCCCCATCAACCCTTTCGCGGACATGCTCTTTGGCGAGCGCGTCTATCGCTCGCTGCTCGACGTGCCCGAGAAGATCGATATCGTCGACGTTTTCCGGCCCGCCGTCGACGCACCCGAGATCGCGCGACAGGCAGCGTCTATCGGCGCCAGGGCGTTGTGGCTTCAGCTCGACATCAAGTCCGACGAGGCGCGACGCATCGCTGAGGACGCGGGAATGGACTACGTGGAAGATGAGTGCACCGCCGTGATCGCCTCGCTCTATCGAATCCGAAAGAGCGCGGCCTGACCCGCTAACCTCGTGGCCGTGGCACGGCGAAGGCTGCGGCCCAAGCGAGACCGCACCATCGAGTCGGAGCTCAAGTTTCGGGTCGCCGGCCCGCGTGACCACGCGACCCTGCGGACGATGCTTCGCAAACGCGAGGCCCAGCTGGTTGGACGCTACAAGGAAGAGAACTTCAGGTTCAGCGGACCCGGAAAATCCACGCGCAACACGACGCTCAGGCTCAGGGTGCTCAACGGCGGACCTCGCGGCGTGCTGACCGCGAAAGGCCCGGCCACGTTCGTGGGTGGTGTGAAGATCCGCGAGGAGACCGAGGTCGAACTCGCCGACGTGCACGCCACGCTGGATCTCCTCCAGCAGCTCGGCTTCCGGGTCGGCTGGACGTATCCGAAGACGCGGTCGATGTGGATGCTCGACGGCGTCGCGGTCACTCTTGACGTCCTCGAATTCGGATGGTTCGTCGAGCTCGAAGGACCGACGACCGTGCTACCCGAGATGGCGCGTAGTCTCGGCCTCGACCCGAACAAAGCGCTCCGAGACAGCTACTCGGTGATGGCGAAAAAGCATCAGCAGCAGAAGCAACCCACGAAAGCGAAACCGACGCCGGTGGTTACTCCGCCCGCGGCGGCGGAGGCGCAGGCTTAGCGCCGTCGGTCTTGGCCGGTCCCACCCACACCGTCTGGATGTTCGTGAACTCCTTGATCCCATATTCCGACAGCTCGCGCCCGTAGCCCGATCGCTTGACGCCGCCGAACGGCAGCCGCGCGTCGGACGCGACCATGCCGTTGATGAAGACCAGGCCCGCCTCGACCTTCTCGGCGAGCTTCTTCCCGCGCACGACGTCTGACGTCCAGATGTTGGAGCCGAGCCCGAAGTCGGTGTCGTTGGCGACCCGGAGGGCGTCGTCGGCGTCCTTGACGCGGATCACCGCGGCGACCGGGCCGAATGTCTCCTCGTCGTACGCGGGCATCCCCGGCCTGACGTTCGCGAGCACCGTCGGCTCGTAGTAATAGCCATCGCCATGGATCCGGTTGCCGCCCACGAGCGGGCGAGCGCCGAGCCTGATGGATTCGCGGACCTGTCGCTCGAGCTCGTCGACGAGGTCAGCTCGCGCCAGCGGCCCGACCTGGTTCTGGCGATCCATCGGGTTGCCGACCTTGAGCGCGGCGACGGCGCCTGCGAACCGCGCCTCGAACTGATCGGCGACCGACTCTTCGACGATGAATCGCTTGGCCGCGATGCAGCTCTGTCCGTTGTTCTGGTTGCGTGCCCTGCACGCCACCGTCGCCGCCATGTCGAGGTCTGCGTCGGCGAGAACGACGAACGGGTCCGAGCCGCCGAGCTCGAGCACGGTCTTCTTGAGCGCTCTGCCCGCCGCCTCGGCGACCGTCATCCCGGCCTTCTCGGAACCGGTTAGAGTCACACCGGCGACGCGATGGTCGGCGATGAGTCCCTCCACCCTTGCTGACCCGATCAACAGCGTCTGGAAGACACCCTCCGGCACGCCGGCCTCGCGGAAGACGTCCTCGATCGCGAGCGCCGACTGCGGCACGTTGGACGAGTGCTTGAGCAGCATCACGTTGCCCGCGCTGAGAGCCGGGAGCCCGGCGCGAAACGCCTGCCAGAACGGGAAGTTCCACGGCATCACAGCGAGGATCACGCCGAGAGGTTGGAAGCGGACGTAGCTCTCAGTCGCTGTGCTTTCGACGGGCTCGTCGGCCAGCAGCCGCTCCGCGTTCTCAGCGATCCAGCCGGCCGTCCACGCGCACTTTTCGACCTCGGCCTCGGCCTCGACGATCGGCTTACCCATCTCCGAAGTCAGCAGCGCCGCGTACCGCGCTTTGTCCGCGCGAAGGACTCCCGCCACCGAGCGCATGAGAGCGGCCCGCATCCCGACGCCGGCCTCCCTCCAACCGTGCCGCACGGCCCAGCCGCGCTCCAGAGCCGCTTCGATCGCGGCTTCGTCCGCCTCGGGGAACATGGCCAGCTCCCGACCTGTTGCCGGATCGATGGATTTCAGCACCCGCTCGAATCATGCCACGATTTGATCTGTGGCCCGAGCACCCGTGAAGAGGCGCGCAGCAGGCGCGTCCGTGAGGCCGGCAGGCAGCCCTTCCGTGGCCCCGGCCACGCCGACCGACGGGCTGAGGCGGGTCGCCATGGAGGCGGTCACACCGGAGATCGACGGCGGACGGTTCCCGGCCAAACGGGTCGTCGGCGAGACCGTGGTCGTCGAGGGGGATATCTTCACCGACGGCCAGGACGCCCTGGCCGCCGTCCTGCGCTATCGGCACGAGGCCGCGACGCGATGGATCGAGACGCCGATGGCTCCCCTGGTCAACGACCGCTGGCGCGGTGAGTTCCCGGTCACCGAGCTCGGTCGCTACGTCTTCACGATCGAGGCCTGGGTGGACCACTTCGAGACCTGGAGCCGCCAGCTCGCCAAGCGCCTGGCGGCGGGTCAGGATGTACGCGTCGAGCTCGAGGTCGGCGCTCGCATGATCGAGGAGACGGCGGCACGCGCGGACGGGACCACCGCCGACTCGGCGCGACTGCGGGAGCTCGCCAAGTCGCTGCGCATTCCAAACCCCCACCCGGCGGCTTCGCCGCCGACCTCCCCGGCGAGCGGGGAGGTGAACGGGGAGCTGACCACGCTTATGCGGCGCTACGCCGACCGCGCCCAGGCGACGACCTACGGACGCGAGGTCGAGGTGTTCGTGGAACCTCAGAAAGCGCGCTTCAGCACCTGGTATGAGCTGTTCCCGCGCTCCACAGGCCCCGCAGGAAAGCACGGCACGTTCAAGGATGTCGAGCGCCTGCTGCCGGAGATCGGGCGGATGGGCTTCGACGTTCTCTACCTGCCCCCCATCCACCCCATCGGCCGCACCCATCGCAAGGGCGCCAACAACAAGTCCGCACAGCCCGGCGAGCCGGGAAGCCCATGGGCGATCGGGTCCGAGGAGGGCGGCCACAAGGCGGTGAACCCAGAGCTCGGCACCCTCGCCGACTTCCGCCGCCTGGTCAAGACCGCCGCAGGCGAGGGCATCGACGTGGCGCTCGACATCGCGTTTCAGTGCTCACCCGATCACCCCTACACGCGCGAGCATCCCGAGTGGTTCAAGCACCGGCCCGACGGCTCGATCCAGTACGCGGAAAACCCGCCGAAGAAGTACGAGGACATCTACCCGTTCGACTTCGAGACCGAGCACTGGCGAGAGCTCTGGCAGGAGCTTCTGTCGATCGTCCTCTACTGGGCCGAGCAAGGGGTCAGCGTGTTCAGGGTCGACAACCCGCACACCAAACCCTTCGCGTTCTGGGAGTGGCTGATCGCCGAGTTGCGGCGTGCGCACCCCGAGGCGATCCTGCTTTCCGAGGCGTTCACGCGACCGAAGGTCATGTACCGGCTCGCCAAGGTGGGGTTCAGCCAGTCGTACACGTACTTCGCGTGGCGCAACACCGCGTACGAGCTGTACCAGTACTTCACCGAACTGTCCCAGCCGCCGATCCGCGACTTCTTCCGGCCGAACCTCTGGCCCAACACCCCCGACATCCTCACCGAGTACCTGCAAACCGGCGGCCGGCCCGCGTTCCAGGCCCGGCTGATCCTGGCCGCCACGCTCGGCGCGAGCTACGGAATCTACGGCCCGCCCTTCGAAGCGCTGGAGGGCCGTCCGCGCGAACATGGCTCCGAGGAGTACGTGGATTCGGAGAAGTACCAGCTGCGAGACTGGAAGCGCGACCCGAGCATGAGTGAGCTCGTGGGGATCGTCAACCACATCCGGCGCGAGAATCCGGCGCTCCAGAGCGACCGCGGCCTGCGATTTCACTTCACCGAGAACGAGCAGCTCCTGGCTTACTCGAAGAGCACGCCCGACAATGCGAATGTGATCCTGACCGTCGTCAACGTGGACCCCCACCACGTGCAGCGCGGGATGGTCAACCTTCCGCTCGAGGAGCTCGGGATCGAGATTGACCGGTCCTATCAGGCGCATGAGCTCATCAGTGGAGCCCGCTACCTGTGGAACGGACCGCGCAACTTCGTCGAGGTCAATCCGCAGTCGATGCCGGGCCAGATCTTTCGTTTCCGCCGTCGCGTGCGCAGCGAGCACGATTTCGAGTACTTCTTGTGATCACCACGCCCCAGCGCGCCAAGCGCAGGATCGAGACCTCGCAGCTCGAGGAGGATCCGCTCTGGTACAAGGACGCGCTCATCTACGAGCTCCACGTCCGGGCGTTCTACGACAGCGACGCCGACGGCGGCGGTGACTTTCGCGGCCTGGTCGAGAAGCTGCCCTACCTGCAGGAGCTCGGCATCAACGCGCTCTGGCTGCTGCCGTTCTATCCCTCGCCTCTGCGCGACGACGGCTACGACATAGCCGATTACACCAACGTGAATCCGATGTACGGCACGCTGGGCGATGCCAACCAGCTGGTCAGAGAAGCGCACCGGCGCGGCATCCGGGTGATCAACGAGCTCGTGTGCAACCACACCTCGGACCAGCACCCCTGGTTTCAGCGCGCGCGGAGGGCGAAGCCGGGAACCGCCGCACGTGACTTCTACGTGTGGAGCGAGACCAACCAGAAGTACCAGGACGTGCGGATCATCTTCAAGGACTTCGAGACGTCCAACTGGACCTGGGACCACGTCGCGAACGCCTACTACTGGCACCGCTTCTACTCGAGCCAGCCCGACCTCAACTTCGACAACCCCAAGGTCAAGGAGGCGATCTTCAAAGCCCTCGACTTCTGGATGGACATCGGGGTCGACGGCGTCAGGCTCGACGCCGTGCCCTACCTCTTCGAGCGCGAGGGCACCAACGGCGAAAACCTGCCCGAGACGCATCAGTTCCTGCGCGAGCTGCGCCGCCATGTCGACAGCAACTACCGGAACCGCATGCTGCTTGCCGAGGCCAACCAGTGGCCCGAAGACTCGGTCGCCTATTTTGGACAGGGCGACGAGTGCCACATGTCGTTCCACTTCCCGCTAATGCCACGGCTCTTCATGGCGATCCGCATGGAGGACAGGTTCCCGATCGTCGACATCCTGGCCCAGACCCCAGCGATTCCCGACACCTCACAGTGGGCGCTCTTCCTGCGAAACCACGACGAGCTCACGCTCGAGATGGTCACCGACGAGGAGCGCGACTATATGTATCGCGCTTACACGCAGGACCGGCTCGCCCGCCTGAACCTCGGCATCAGGCGCAGGCTCGCACCCCTGCTCGGCAACGACCGCCGGCGCATCGAGCTGATGAACGGGCTCCTTTTCTCGCTGCCCGGCACCCCGGTCCTCTACTACGGCGACGAGATCGGCATGGGCGACAACATCTTCCTGGGCGACCGCAACGGCGTGCGCACTCCGATGCAGTGGAGCGCCGACCGCAACGCCGGCTTCTCGCGCGCCAACCATCTTCTCGTGGACGAAACGGCTGATCGCGCTGCGCAAGCGCCACCGCGCGTTCGGACGCGGCACACTCGAGCTGCTGCGGCCGGAAAACAGAAAGGTGCTTGCGTACGTCCGCAGCTACGAGTCAGAGCAGATCCTCTGCGTCGCCAACCTGTCGCGCTTCCTGCAGGCGCTCGAGCTGGACCTGACCAAGTGGAGGGGCCTCGTTCCCGTAGAGCTCTTCAGCAGCAACGAGATGCCGGTGATCGGCGACAACCCGTACTTCCTGACCCTCGGCCCGCACGCCTTCTACTGGTTTGCCATGCAGCCGCGCGCGGCGGCGAGCATACAGAGCGACGGCGCCCAGGCGGCCGCCGTGCTGCCCGAGGTGCGTCTTGCCGGCGGTTGGGAGTCGGCCCTGGCCGGAGGCGCGAAGGAGCGGTTCGAGAGCGTGCTCGTCCGCTACATCCCGCAGCGGCGCTGGTTCGCGGGCAAGGCTCGGCGCGTGAAGACCGCGACGATCAGCGACGTCATCACCGTGCCCGGAGCGGAGAACTACGCGTACCTGACCTCGGTCGTGATCGGCTACGCGGACGGCGACCCCGACACCTACATGCTGCCCATCGCTTACGCCAATCCCGCCGAGGCGTCTCACATCATCGAGCGCTGGCCACATGCGGCGATCGCGTGGGCCCGCAACCCAGGTGAGGAAGCGCGCGGATTGCTCTACGACGCCCTTGGACCGGCCAACTTCGCCGAGGCGATGCTCGGATCGATCGCGCGCCACAAGCGTGCCGCGGGCGGCGCGGGGACACTGGTTGGCTCGACAACACGCGCGTTTGCGCGCCTGCGCGGGCCCGAGACGGTGCGCCTCGAGGCGCAGCTCTCGATCGCCGAGCAGAGCAACAACTCGGTGATCTTCGGCGAGCGCCTGATGCTGAAGGTCTTCCGCCGGCTTGAAGAGGGGGTGAACCCGGAGCTCGAGGTCGGGCGTTTCCTGACCGAAAATACCAACTTCAGCCAGATCGCGCCGCTTGCAGGCACGCTCGAGTACCGCCGCCCGACGGGCGAACCGGTCAGCATCGCGATCCTCCAGGGCTACGTGCCGAACCAGGGCGACGCCTGGCAGCACACGCTGAACACGGTCGCGCACTACTTCAACGCGCCCGAGCTGGTGGGCATGCAGCCGCCCACGTTGCCCCGAAGCCTGCTCGAGGCAAGCCGGCTGGAGCCCTCCGAGCTGGCCGTGAAAGCGATCGGCGGCTACCTGGACTCGGCGCGTCTGCTCGGCCGCCGCACCGCCGAGCTGCACGCCGCGCTGTCCTCGGACCCGACCGATCCGGGGTTCGCGCCCGAGCGGATCTCGCCCCTCGACCAGCGCTCGATCTACCAGTCGATCAGCGGGCTGTCGATGCGGGCCATCGACCTCCTCCGAACCCAGGTGAACAAGCTGCCTGCCGAGGCGAAAGAGGAAGCGCGGAAGGTGCTGGAGCTCGACTCCCGAATCGCCTACATGCTGAAAGCCTTCCTGGCCCACCGGCTGAACACGACCCGGATCCGTGTGCACGGCGACTATCACCTCGGCCAGGTGCTCTACACCGGGCACGATTTCGTGATCATCGATTTCGAGGGCGAGCCGACCAGGTCCCTGTACGAGAGGCGGCTCAAGCGCCTGGCCATGCGCGACGTGGCCGGGATGCTCCGGTCGTTTTCCTACGCAAGCCAGGCGGCGCTTCGCTCGCAAGAGATCGCCCCGGAGAGATTGCCCGAGCTGCATGCGTGGGCGCGCTTCTGGGTCGATTCGGTGTCCGCCGTATTCTTGAGGAGCTACCTGACGACCGCGGGCAACGCGTCGTGGGTATCGCAGAACCAGGACGACCTCGAGCTCCAGCTCAGCACCATGCTTTTGGAGAAGGCCCTGTACGAGCTTCGCTACGAGCTGAACCTGAGACCTGACTGGGTGCGCATCCCTCTGCGGGGCATCCTCGATCTTGTGACGCCTCCATGAGCATCGCGGCGCGTTCCTTGATCAGCCCCTTCGACCTTCATCTATTCAATGAAGGCACGCACAGCCACCTGTTCGACAAGCTGGGCGCGCACCCCGCGCACGACCCGGAGGGGACGTACTTTGCAGTCTGGGCCCCCAACGCGGACGCGGTCAGTGTCATCGGTGACTTCAACGGTTGGGACAAGAACGCCAACGGCCTGTACCCACGCGAGCAGTCGGGGATCTGGGAGGGTTTCATCCCGACTGTGCGCCACGGCGCCCTCTACAAGTACTACGTGCACTCGAAGGTCACGCGCAATGGAGTCGACAAAGCCGATCCATTTGCGACGTACTCCGAGGCGCCCCCGCGCCAGGCCTCCGTCGTCTGGGACCTCGACTACGACTGGGGTGACCAGGGATGGATGGAAAACCGCCGCGCCGCGAACCACACCAGCGCGCCATGGTCGGTCTACGAGATGCACCTCGGCTCGTGGATGCGGGTGCCCGAGGAAGGCAACCGCTGGTTCAGCTACCGCGAGCTCGCTCCGCGGCTGGCGGATTACGTGAGCCGGATGGGCTTCACGCATGTCGAGTTCATGCCGGTCATGGAACACCCGCTCTACGAGTCGTGGGGCTACCAGGTCACCGGCTACTTCGCCCCGACGAGCCGCTACGGCACGCCCCAAGACTTCATGTTCCTGGTCGACTACCTGCACCAGAACGGCATCGGCGTCATCCTCGACTGGGTCCCCTCGCACTTCCCCGCCGACGAGTTCGGCCTGCAGAACTTCGACGGCACGCATCTCTTCGAGCACGCCGACCCCCGCCTCGGGGTGCACCCGGATTGGGGCAGCTCGATCTTCAACTACGGTCGGAACGAGGTTCGCGGATTCCTGGTGAGCAGCGCATTGTGCTGGCTCGACCGCTACCACGCTGACGGCCTGCGCGTCGACGCAGTCGCCTCGATGCTCTACCTCGACTACTCACGCAAGCAGGGCGAATGGATCCCCAACAAGTTCGGAGGCCGGGAGAACCTGGAGGCCGTCGACTTCCTGCGCAGGTTCAACATCGAGGTCTACAAGGAGCAGCCCGACACGCAGACCGTCGCAGAGGAGTCGACTGCCTGGCCCCTCGTCTCGCGGCCGACGTACGTCGGCGGCCTCGGCTTCGGCATGAAGTGGGACATGGGCTGGATGCACGACACGCTCTACTACTTCGAGCGGGAGCCGGTGCACCGCAGGTTCCACCACTCCAACCTGACGTTTCGCATGCTCTACGCGTTCGGCGAGAACTTCATGCTGCCTTTGTCGCACGACGAGGTCGTGCACGGCAAGGGTTCGCTGCTCGCGAAGATGCCTGGCGACGAGTGGCAGAAGTTCGCCAACCTGCGTGTCCTGTACGGCTGGATGTACGCGCAGCCGGGCAAGAAGCTCGTCTTCATGGGCGGCGAGTTCGGGCAGTGGAAGGAGTGGGACGTCGAGCAGAGCCTCGACTGGCACCTCCTGGACTATCCGATGCACGGCGGCTTGCGACTGTGGGTCGGCGACCTGAACCGCATCCTCCGCGAGGAGAAGGCGCTGCATGAGATGGACTTCGACCCCCGCGGTTTCCAGTGGATCGACGTCACTGATGCCGACCATAGCGTGGTCAGCCTCATCCGCCGCGGCAAGATGCCGGAGGACATCGTGGTTGCGGTCTTCAACTTCACCCCGGTGCCGCGGCACAACTACCAGATCGGAATCCCAGGCGCGGGCTGGTGGGCCGAGGTGCTGAACAGCGACGCTCCGCTTTACGGCGGAAGCGGTATGGGCAACATGGGCGGCGTTGAGGCGGTGCCCGTCAGCATGCACGGCCACTCGCACAGCGTCACCCTGACCCTGCCACCGCTGGGGGCGCTGTTCCTGAAACCAGATCGAGGAGAACCTCCAGAAGCGCCCTAGCCATCGGCGGTCAGGGCTGCGGCGACGGCATCCCCGCGCTGAACTTGTTGGTCGCTCCGGTCTCGGCGTGGATCACGTGCATCACCGCGTTGATCAGGGCCAGGTGCGAGAAGGCCTGCGGGAAGTTGCCGAGGTGCCGGCCGCTGCGAGGATCGATCTCTTCCGCGTACAGCTGCAGTGGGCTCGCGTAAGACAGCAGCTTCTCGCACAGCTCCCGCGCACGGTCGAGCTCGCCGATCTCGCACAGCGCTGACACCAGCCAGAACGAGCAGATCGTGAACGTGCCCTCCTCGCCGTGCAGGCCGTCGTCGGTCTCCTCGGGGCGGTAGCGAAGCACCATCCCGTCGACCGTCAACTCTTCGGCGATCGCGAGCACGGTCGCCCGCACACGCGGATCATTCGGCGGCAGGAAGCGGACCAGCGGGATCAGGAGCACGGACGCGTCCAGTGCCTTCGACCCGTAGCGCTGGACGAAGACGCCGCGGTCGTCGACCCCCTGCTCGCAGACGTCGGACTTGATCTCGTCCGCGACCGCCTGCCAGCTCTTGGCGAGCTCGAGATCGCCGTGCATCTCGGCCAATCGCGCGCCGCGATCCAGCGCCACCCAGCACATCAGCTTGGACGAGGTGAAATGCTGCGGCTCACCGCGCACCTCCCATATCCCACGGTCGGGCGTCTTCCAGTTTTCAATCGCGCACTCCACCGCGCGCTTCAGGATCGGCCACACGACCTCCGGCAGGTAGTCGCGCGACTTGGTGTGCAGGTACACCGAGTCGAGAACCGCGCCCCACACGTCGTGCTG
>WNGM01009096.1_pt1 | contig 14662 bp, 11 predicted proteins | sample 5400571 | NCBI WGS metagenome assembly WNGM01 (sample SAMN13153378, study PRJNA577476) | soil metagenome | isolation source: 100 cm soil or saprolite under Garry oak tree replicate 2 | place: USA:California | collected 2016-06-15
ATGGGCATCAATTCTTCGGTCTCATCGCAGGCGAACCCGAACATCAAGCCCTGATCGCCTGCTCCGCCGGTATCCACCCCCATGGCGATATCCGGCGATTGGCGCTTCACGGTGCACATGACCGCGCAGGTACCGGCATCATAGCCGTACTTGGCGCGGTCGTAGCCGACGGCGTGGATGGTGCCGCGAACAAGTTCGTCATAATCAACGTGCGCGGTGGTAGTGATTTCACCGGCGATGACTGCCAATCCGGTGGTGACGAGCGTCTCGCAGGCGACACGCCCTTTCGGGTCATGCTTCATGACTTCGTCGAGGACGGCGTCAGAAATCTGGTCAGCAATCTTGTCCGGATGGCCTTCGGTTACGGACTCCGACGTGAATAGGAAATTGCGTAGCGCTTGGCTCAAAACAAATTCTCCTTGTTGGTTGCGTTGTTTGCGCTTTGTGGCCCGCGTTCCGCGGCCTGTATTTCACCAGAAGTACCGCAGTGGCTTCCCCAAGTTCGAGAACTTCGCCTAAACCCTACAAAAATACCATTCGTTACGGGAAGAATCAACGCATTGATTTCAAGAAGCTTATTGGCGCATTGAACGGTCGAAATCAGGCCTCGAACGGCTATTTGCCGCATTTAACGGTAAAGGCTAAGCCGCGTCCGCATCGTCGTCGGGCTGGATGTCGAGCCTTCCCTTCGTCTTCTTGGCCATCAAGTAGGAACGGATGAAGGGGTCCAGGTCGCCGTCCATAACCCGATCCACATCTCCTACTTCAAACTTTGTGCGGTGGTCCTTGATCAGGCGGTAAGGCTGCATGACGTAGGACGGGATTTGACTGCCGAAGGAAATGTCCAGCTTGCTCTCGTCGAGCTTGTCGGTGTGCGCCTGCCGCTTCTGGAGTTCCAGATCGTAGAGGCGCGAGCGAAGCATCTTCATAGCCATCTCGCGATTCTTGCCCTGGCTGCGCTGTGCCTGGCACGCGACCACAGTATTAGTGGGAAGGTGCGTGATGCGGACAGCGGTCTCCACTTTGTTGACGTTCTGGCCGCCCTTGCCACCGGACCGAAACGTGTCCACGCGAAGATCTTCGGGCCGGATATTGATCTCGATGCGGTCGTCAATTTCCGGAATCACGAAGACCGACGCAAACGAAGTATGGCGACGCGCGGCTTGATCGAAGGGAGAAATCCGCACCAGACGGTGAACGCCGGTTTCTCCGGCAAGGAGGCCGTAAGCATTTTCGCCGGAAAACTGAATCGTCGCCGACTTGATGCCGGCTTCTTCGCCAGGGGTCTCATCGAGAACCGACGCGTCCATTCCCCGGCGCTCCGCCCATCGCAGGTACATGCGAAGAAGGATGGAAGCCCAATCCTGCGATTCCGTCCCGCCCGCGCCGGGCTTGATGGTCATGATGGCGTTGAGGTGATCGGTCTCTCCAGAGAGCAGCGTCCTGGTTTCCAGTTCGGAGATGTAGCTATCCGCAGCGTTGAGCTCGCCGTCCAGTTCTTTCAGCAGATCGTTCTTTTGCTCGACGTTGGTTTCTTCCTGTGCGAGGTTGATGTACGTCTCAATGTCACCGGAGATGGAGGTGAGCTTCGCGTCCGCGGCAATCTGGTCTTCGGCGTGTTTGCGCTCGCGAAGAACACTCTGCGCGGCTTCCTGATTGTTCCAGAAGTTCGGCTCGGAGACGCGCGCTTCAAGGGCTTTCAAGCGCTCGTGGTATTGCGGCGCGTCAAAGATAGCTCCGCACGAGATTAATGCGCTGCTTGAGCCCTTCGTAGCGATGCTGGAGATCTTCGAGGATCATGCTTTTTCTGCTAAATCGCCCGCCAGGAAACGGACGTCACTTTGCCTTTCGAAAAGTTGCGGCAACTAGAATAACGGAAACGACCGCGCAGAGCCAGGCGAACCAGTCGCCAAAGCGAGTGTAAACCGTTTCGTTCGTTCGAAAATCGTAGGGAAGATCGGCGGCGGCCCGCACATCCGGCGGAAGCGGCTGGAAGATGCGGCCATAGGGATCGACCGAAACGGTGTATCCGTTATTCGTTGAACGCACCATCCAGCGGCGATTTTCCACCGCACGCACGCGGGCCATGCGCAAATGCTGTTCGGCAGCGGCGGACCGGCCAAACCATCCGTCATTCGAAATATTGATGAATAGCTGCGCGCCGCCTGCGGCGAACCGGCGCACTTCGCCGGGATAGGTCGCTTCATAGCAGATAAAAACGCCGAAGGTATTGCTCTGCGGAAACCGCCCCACCACGTACCTGTTGCCTTTGTGGAAGCCGCCCACTTCGCCGGACACGCTGGTCACTACGCGATGAATCAAAGGAAACGGTTCGTATTCGCCGAACGGAACGAGATGAATTTTGTCGTATACGAATACGCGCTGGCCTTGCGAGTCAAAAAGTAGTGCGCTGTTATAAGGCAGAAGACTGCCATGAGGCGCAACGTCCGTGGGGTCCACCGGCGATTTCCATTCGATCGACCCCGCGAGGAAAGGGTGCCCGGAGCGGATAGCGAGCGCGGAAGCAATCTTTGCGAATTGCGCGTCTTGAAACGAAAAAGGCGCTGGCGCTTCGGGCCAGATGAGCAGGTCCGACTTTTCCACGGAGGGGGCGAGGCTGATTCGCGCGATTTCATCAAGTTCGGTGGCGTGCGCCTGAAACCAATCTACTGGATAGGACTCCGCCTCCGGAAAATTCAGTTGCACGGCTCTGGCGAAATGATGCGCTTGGCTCCCCGGCACCAGGCGCGGCCCGGCCAGCGTGGCAATCAAAAGAATTGCCGCTGCGCTAGCCGCGCGTGCGATTCGTCCTCGAGTCGTCAGGACGTTCGAAGCGATCGTCCACGCGAGCAGTGCATTGAAGGCCGCAGCGAGAAAAGATAGACCGTAGATTCCGGTGATGGTCGTGAGCTGGACGAAACCCAGGTTCGCCGAGGCGGGATAGCCGAGCAAGTTCCAGGGAAAACTAATCTCCGGCAAATGCGCGCGCACAAATTCGAATGTCACCCAGAGGAATGGCGCCCCGATGCAAGCCAGCTGTACGCTGCGGCGAAACAGGAGTTGAACCGCCCAAGCGAAACCGCCAGTGAGAATTCCCCAGGCCACCCCGATCAGCAGCAACAGGCCCCATCCGCCGGCAGCCGAGAGACCGCCGTGAACCGTGAGTACGGTTGCAATCCACGGCACCGACGTCAGGACGAAAAGAAGTCCATGTAGAAATCCGCATGCGAATGCCACGCGAGGCCGCGCACCAAACAGCGAGAAGAGGAGAATCCCCACGCAAACCCAGGAATAAATGCTCAGATAGAGACCAGTGAAGGAGAGCGAAAGCGCAGCTCCGGATGCAGCGGCGATCACGAGACGCATTCCCGTTGGCGTTTCCGCGCCGGCCTGTGGACGAAGGTAGTTGAGCCAGCTGCCCCCGGGCATCAATGTTTCACGATGGCTTTAAAACCGGCGCCCTCGAGGCTTTTCCTGGCGGTCTCTGCGGACTTCTGATCGGCGTATGGACCAACCTGCACGCGGTAGTAGTTGTCAGTCTGCGGAGAAACAACGAAAGCGGGAAAATTCTTTTTCTGCAGACCCTTCGCGAGTTCCAGCGCCACCGCCTCTTTCCTCAGGGCCGCCACCTGCAGCGTGTAAGAGCCTCCGGGAACAGGCTGCGTGTTCGGAGTTTTTGATGCTGCGCTTGCCGTTCGCGGCGTCGCCGTGGTGCGCACGAGCACCGGCGAATTTTTCTGCGCCGCCGCAGCAGCGGGCGCTACCGACTTGAGATGGTCCTCTGTTTTATTACTGTCGCCGGCGTGATAGAACTCCCAATCCGAATTCGGCGGCACCGCGGTGTCCGTCGGCGTGGCGGAAGGAGTGGAGTTGTTCGTGCGCTTCGAATTCGTGTCCGGCTTTGGGGGCACGGAACTTGCGGGCTTCTTGAAAAAATCCGTTGCGGCGCGCACCTGTCCGCCGTACTGGTCGCGTCCCATCATGTAACCGAGCGTGAAGAACACGCCCGAAAACAGCAGCATCAGCATGAACAAGCCGATGACATGCCGGCTTTCGAGCACACGTTCTCCAGTGCCCCCGCGTTTTTCTCGGTAAGACATCCTTACTTCTGCGGCCCTCCCAGGTTCTTAGTCCACTGATTAATGATATCGATGGGCAGCGGAAACACAATCGTTGTGTTCTTCTCGACACCTATCTCCGTCAACGTTTGCAGGTAACGCAACTGAATCGCGGAGGACTGCGTCTCCAGAACTTTCGCGGCGTCCGCAAGTTTCTGGGAAGCTTCAAACTCGCCCTCGGCGTGAATAATCTTCGCCCGGCGCTCGCGCTCGGCTTCCGCCTGCTTCGCGATGGCGCGCTGCATCTGCTCGGGGATGTCCACCTGTTTGACCTCGACTTTGGAAACCTTGATACCCCAGGGTTCGGTATCCGTGTCGAGAATGATCTGGAGCTTGGCATTGACCTTATCGCGCTGCGACAGTATTTCATCGAGTTCGAACTGTCCGACGACGCTGCGGATGGTGGTCTGCGCGAGCTGCGAGGTTGCATAGGTGTAATTCTGAACCTGCGAGAGTGCCAGATTGGCGTCCACCACGCGGAAGTAGCAAACGGCATTGACCTTCACCGAGACGTTGTCGCGCGTAATGATGTCCTGCGGCGGGACGTCGAGCGTCTCAATCCGCAGCGGTATTCGATACAGCGTTTCAATCGGCCAAAGCACCAGATTTATGCCGGCACTTTTTGCTTCGGGAATCAGCCGGCCAAGCCGAAGCACCACGCCGCGTTCCCATTCCTTGATGATGTAAATCGAATTCCAAAACCAGATGAGCCCGAGTCCGACGATCAATGCGATCCCGACAAAACCAATTTCCATGTTTTCCTCCTGAACGTAGGAACTCTTATTTCGCCACCGGGGCGGCCACACCGGCCGGCTCAACGTGCAGCTTCAGCCCTTCCACTCGCAAGACCTTGACGGTTTCGCCTTCCTGCACGGGCTGCGAAGATTCAGCGCGCCAGAGCTCGCCATGCACGCGAATCATGCCCTCAGCGCCGGCCGTCAGCCGCGCAACCGCGACGCCCTGCGCTCCTATCAACTCTTCTTTTCCCGTGGCGGATTTCCATTTCCGGGAGCGCAATACTAGTCTCATTAAGACTACTGCCAAGACTCCAAACGGCAGCGTCCCCGCAAGGGCCACGCCGACACTCACACCTCCGGAGGTAAGCGGCGAGCGGATCAAGAAGAGCGCGCCCAGAAACATGGAAACAACTCCGCCAAAGGCGAGCACGCCGTGACTTGGAGCTTTCGCCTCCAAGATGAAAAACGCGAGCGACAAAGCAATCAGGAATAGTCCCGCAAGATTCACCGGCAGAAAATGCATCGCGTACAGCGCGAGAATCAGGCAAATGCCGCCGATCACTCCGGGAGCGATCACTCCCGGATGTGTAAATTCGGTGTACAGGCCAAGAACACCGAGAATCAGCAGGACAAAGAACACGTCGGGTTCCACGATGCGCGCCAGAAACTTCTGCCGCGCAGAAAGCTCAAATGGAGAGCGCGCCGCGCTCTTCAGCATCAACTTCACCTGCGTTCCGTCGAAGCGCTTGATCGTGCGCCCGTCCAGTTGCCGCAGCAAATCACCGGGCGAGTTCACGATCAGATCGATCATTTTCCCGTCCAGCGCTTCTTTTTCCGTGAAGGCTTTCGACTCGGTGATGGCTTTTTCCGCGAGTTCCGGGTTGCGCCCGCGCCGCTCGGTGAAACTCCGCAGAAACGCCATAGCATCCTGATTGATCTTCCTTCGAAAAACTTCGTCAATTTGCTGAGGGAACCCGCCAATCGCGATGATCGGAGAAGCCGCGCCTGCATGCGTGCCGGGAGCCATGGCGGCAATGTCCGCGGACAGGAGAATGTAGAAACCCGCAGAGGCCCCTCGTCCGCCCGTCGGTGAAACGAAGACGGCAACCGGCACGGGCGACGCCAGAATGTGCTCGATCATGTCTTTCATCGAATCGCTCAGGCCGCCCGGCGTGTCCATGGTGATCAACACGAGGGCCGCGTGGCGCTTCGCCGCATCGACTAGACCTTCATCGATATAGGTGGCCAGGATGGGTTCCACCTCACCATCAAGACTAAGTTGGAGGACGAACGGACGGAGGGAACTCTCATCCGCGGCAGCAGGAGGCAGTTGCAAGAAAATCGCGGCAGCACCGAAGCCCAGAACCCCGAGAAGAAAAAACGCCGCCGCAAGTCTCAACCGGTCGAGATAAAAGGAGTGCTCCACCCAATGGAACCAATCGCTCATGGCGCACCTCCTCCTGGCTTTTTTCCGCTTGGCTTGAAGTTCTTCAAATTATCGAGCAGTTGCTTGGCCTCCGCATAGTTGGGCGCCAGCTTCAGCGCTTTCTGCACTTCCGCTCGCGCCAGAGCCGGTTTCTTTTGTTCGAGGTAGATTTTCGCCAGCATGGTTCGCGTCACCGCGGAATCGCGGGCTTGCAGCGAAGCCTGCAATTCCTTCACTGCATCATCCATCTTGCCCTGGCGCCGGTCAATTTCCGCGAGCTCGTAGCGCGCGGCGGCACTGCCCGGATCGCCGGCAAGAGCAGCGCGAAATTCTTTCTCCGCGGCCTCCGCGTGTCCCGCGGAGAGTTCCTGCCGGCCGCGACGGACGTGCGTCATGGGAGAATCGTTCGCGGCAGCGGAGGCAGCAGCGGTCGCCGGAGGGTCGACCGACTGTATCTCCGCGCGAAGCGCCGTTACGTCGAGCTCGGTCTTAATGCGATTGAGCTTGGCTACAAATTCGTTCTTGGCATCGAGACGAATTGCGGGAAGTCCGTTCGGGCCAAAAGTTTCGTTCGCCGATTCACGTTCCTGGCTGGCTTCGTCCTTGTTGCCGGCCTTTTCCAGCGCCAGGATCAGCATCACCCGATCTTCCGGATTGTCCGGCTCGCGGTGCGTGGCTTCGCGAAAATATCGTGCCGCCGCGGCGGCGTCATTGGTCTGCAAGGCCAGCAGGCCAAGATTGAATGGATAATCGTCCTCGTCGGGATCCAGCTCCGCAGCCTGGCGAAGATCACTTTGCGCCGCGGCCGTCTTGCCCTGCCGCGCCCGCGCCATTGCCAGATCGTTCAGGACTTCCGGCAGATCGGCTCCGGAGACCATGTTGTTCCGCGACGCTGACTGCAGCGACGTGAACACTTCCTCCGCTCGATCGGGCTGATTGAGAAGAAGCCGGCAAACACCGGTTGCGAAAACCGCTTGCATGTAGCGGTCGTGAGTCTTTGGCACCCGCGCGTACCAGAGCAGCGCGGATTCGCAGTCGCGACGGGTGAAATACGCTTCGCCCATCGCGAAGTTGGGTTCCGGCCATTCCGGCTCGAGGCGCGAAGCTTCGCGCAGCTCGCGCAAACGCGCGTCATCGTCACTGGCCAGCAGCCCGCGAACGTAATGTTCAAACGCGTCCAAGCGCAGCGGGCGCTGGCGCTTCGTGAAGGCAGCAAGGTTCAGCGAGTAGTTTCGGTCGCCTAAGGAAAGCATCCGCCAAACCAGCCTGGTGTGCAGGTCCATGAGCGAAGCCAACGTACCGGTTTCGTTCGCCGTGTATCTGCCAAAAATGACGAAATCCGCGTCGAGGTCTTCTCCAATATGCAGCATGGTCGCGCGGCTGAGTTTCGATGAGCGGGGCAAGCCGTAGCGTTCCTGCTCGACCAGCCGACCCGCGCGCGAATACACCTGCTCGCCGGCTCCCGCCAGCCGCTGGATGGTCAGCTCTTCCAAACCTTCGCCTAGCCAATCCAATCGTGGCGTAGCGCCCGCATTTTCAAAAGGAAAAACCAGGTAGATTCGTTGCTGAGTGGCAACAGCCGGTCCCGTGCTGGATTGAGGCGCGGATTGCCGCGCGGCAACCGAAGCGGTTCCGAAAACGGCGACGACAGAGAGTAAAATCAGAATACGCGCGCTGATGGAAGGGCGCCTCATGTCTGTTGCATTGTAGCAGACACAAACACGCGTTTCGCGTCAGAGGCGCAAATCGAGGTTGTGCATCGACAAATCGAAACAGGTTAGGGTTGCGTCGTGTCGGGAGGCTTGGGCGCGAGAACCTCTTGTATCTCTGGGCTCTTCAAAACCGCGGCAAAAGAGGGGTCGGATTTCACGGCCGACAACTCCTTGTAGCCTTCGTCCTTGGCCTTGCGCAAATAAATCACGCAGCGCTCCAAATTACCGGCTTCCGCGAAGGACTTTGCAAGCAGGAAATAGAACCGGCCTCGGTCACTCACCGAGCGGTCCTGCAGGATCGACCCATTCCTCGAGCTGTTGCGCTCGAAGAGCTGCGGGTCCAGCGAAAGCGCCTGGCGGAAAGAGGCGATGGCTTGCTCGTAGCGTTTGTCGCCAAAGTAGGCATAGCCGAGGTTGCTGTAGAGCACGGCCATGTCGGTGCGAATGTTTATCGCTTTTTGATACGCCTTGATGGCCTTGCCGTATTTCTTCCTCTGATACCAGATTGTCCCGATGTTGTTCTGCGCGTCGGCATAGGAAGGATCAACCTTCGACGCGCGCTCGTAATACTTCAGGGCCAGCCCGAGCGCCTCTTGCTGGTGAAGCGCAATCCCCAGCTTATTCAAGTACACGGGATTCTGAGGGTTCTGGTCGGCGAGCCGCTTGTAGACCAGGGTCGCTTCCCGGTATTCCTTCCGCACCATGTAAAGATCCGCCATCTGCTCATCGGTTAGCCCGGGCTTCACGACGATGACGGAAGACTCCGCGGGAGACTGCGATTGCGGCTGCGACTGCACCGCACGCGGCACTACGGTTGTATCTTTAGTCTCCGCGAAAGACTGTCCTGCAGAGGGAATGGAAAGAGTGAGGAGGAGGACGCTTACTGGAAACGCCATTCTAAGACCGATCATGGCGGATCTCCCTTCTCCGGCTTAGGCTTAGCCTGGTCGGGTTCCTTCTTCTTGCCTCCAAAGATACCAAAAATCTTCCGTAAAGGGTTCTTTTTCTTTTCCGCGGATTCCGCGGAAGGATCGGCCGGGTCCTGGCCGGTCGCATTGGGCGGCCGGTTGGGGTCAGAGGCATTAACCGGCTGGCCGTTGGCGTCCGTTTGCGGCTTTTTGGATTCACCGCCAAATATCCGGGAAAGGATAGAGCCTGTGGAAGTTAATAGGTTGTGGCCCCCGTGCAATTCGCAATATACGGTTGGCGCCGAACCTGCCACATAGACCTCTTCCCGCGTGGTGGGACAGTTGGCCGTCGCAAGCTGCAGACTTTCAGGATCGATGAGGACGGATTGCACTCCATCCGGCATCGCAAAGTCCTTCACGTCGCGGTATTGCGCAAGCGACGTGGCACGAATCATGAAGTCCGCCCAGATCGGCGCGGCCACAATGCCACCGGTTATGCCCAAGTCGCGATTGTCATCAAAGCCAATCCAGATCACGCAGAGGAGGTTGGAAGTGAATCCGGCGAACCATCCGTCGCGGGAGGTGCCGGTCTTTCCGGCCGCAGGCAGGGTGAAGCCACGCGCGCGCACACCTGCCGCCGTGCCACGGTTCATGACGTCTTTCAGCAAGCTGTCGACAAGAAATGCGACCCGGGGGTCCAGCGCCTGATGCGTTTGCGGCGTGAACTTTTCCAGCGGCTTGCCGTCCGCATCGACGACGGTGCGTACAAACTGCGGCTCAGAGCGTGTCCCGATGGTTGCAAACGTGGTGTATCCCGCGGCCACGTCGATCGGCGTCATTTCATACGCGCCAAGAGCGACCGACGGCGTCGGCTGAATGTTCGTCCCCAGGCCCATTTTCCGGGCGACTTGCACCACCCGGCCATAGCCGATGAGTTCCGCAACTTTGACGGTAGCCACGTTGAGAGAATTCGTCAGCGCGTCACGCACCGTGACACGTCCCATGAATCTTTCCCCATAATTATTCGGGGTATATTCCTTGCCGTCGAACTCGAAGGTCGTGGGTTCGTCGTCGATTGTCGTCGCAGGGGTGATCACAGGCTGCACGCCGTCAACGGCATTGTCGAACGCAGCGGCGTAGACAAACGGTTTGAACACCGAACCTGGTTGGCGATGCGCCAGAGCGTGGTTAAGCTGGCTCAGCCCGTAATCGCGTCCGCCGATCACCGCCTTGATTTCTCCGGTCCGCGGGTCCAGCGCGACAAGCGCGACCTGCGCCTGCGGAATCGGTTCACTGCTGCCCTTTTTGGCTTGCTCTCTTCGCCACTTGTCGTACTTCTTCGCCAGGAGCAAATCCACATTCTTCATCCCCGCATCGATGGCCGCGCCCGCGGCACGCTGCAAGGCGGGATCGAGCGTCGTGTACACGCGGAAATTTTCGCTCAGCAATTCGTTTTCGGAATACTTGTCCAGCAGGTGGTCCTTTACCATGTCGACGAAATAGGGCGCTTCACTCCCGGAAATGGAAGTCCGGATAATCTTCAGCGGCGCCTTCTTGGCATCCTGAAGGTCTTCTTCCGTGATGTACTTGTTCTCCAGCATCTGCGTCAATACGCGATCGCGGGCCTGCACGCCGCGCTCCGGGTGACGGTCGGCGGACGAATAGTAATTCGGCGCGCGAATGATTCCCGCGAGGTAGGCGAATTCCGGCAGCGTCAACTGCCTTAAGTCCTTTCCGAAGTATGCCACGCCGGCCTGGGAGAATCCGCGGATGCCAAAGCTCCCGCGATTGCCGAGATACACTTCGTTGGCGTACAGCTCGAAGATTTGCTGTTTGTTGAAGCGTTGCTCGAGCTCGACGGAAATCATGGCTTCAGACAGCTTCCGCCGCCAGTTGCGGTCGGTCGAAAGAAAGAACGTCCGCGCCACCTGCATCGTGATGGTGCTGGCGCCCTGGTAGTGTTGGCTGGTGTGCCGCATGTCGGCCCAGGCCGCCCCTGCGATTCGAATGAAATCAAAACCCCCGTGTTCGAAAAAGCGCTTGTCCTCGGAGGAAAGAATCGCGTTTACGAGCATTACCGGCAAATCTTCGTAGCGCATGGGCCGCCGCTTCTCACGGGCGCTGTCGAAAAGATTGGTGATGAGTTCCGGTTCGATTTCCGCGCTATCAATATCCGCACCGCCACTGAGCGGCTTGATGGATCGAATGCTTCTTCCCCTGAACTGCACCGCCAGAGAATTGGTACCTGCAAAGTAGGAGAGTTTTGAAGGGCGGATATCCACCGTGTTGTTCTGCAACGTGAACTGGCCGATGGCGTTCGAGTCCTGCACCGGGCGGTATCCCACGCGGGTCAGATAGCCGGTCAGATCTTCCGGACCCCAGGCCTGGCCTGCCGAGATATGTTCCGGGGCGGAGAATATCTGCGTGGTGTTCTGCAGAACATTGCCGGAGAGCCGCGCATCGATCATGCGCGAATAACTCATGTAGTAGTAGGTGAAGATGCCGCCGGCGATCAGAAAAATGCCGAAGGCTATGCCCAGGATCGTGAGGCCGATCTTGGAAGTAAAAAAACCCTGTTGAACGCGGATTTGCAACTTAGCTCCCAAGGGCTGGACTTTTATTGTCTCGCAAAACCGCGGTCTGGGGAAGGCGGAGTTCTTCGATGCCGGGTTGCCAGCAAGAAACCAGAGACGAGCGGCCGCGGAGCCGATACCTCAGAACAGGGCCTTGTTTTCACTGCTCGGAGCAAAATGCAGATCCAGGTGGTAAAAGAACAAGTCCACTGGGACGGTATATTCCAGAGAGATCTTCACAATAGCATTGCTTGCGGCCACCTTGATGGCTTCGGGCTTGGCAGGGATTTCCAAATCCTGCACCACCTTGAAAATATTGGCTCGAATCTGGTCCTCGGTGTAGCGATTCACGACCGCGAAGCGCGCCTGTTCTTGCATTTTGTCGCTGAGCTGATAATCCGAAACGTAGGCTGGCACGATCTTAACCGCAGAATACTGGATTCATCTCCTCCGGGGCCGCTCGCGCCGCAGAATAGCCGCGGTGAAGAACGGCAACGCGTAATTTCTCGATGTACTCAAGCTAACACCGGCACGCACGAGTGTCGAGAAATTGGCGAGAGGCGTGTTCCCGGAAAGGAACGGGCCTAGTAAGCCCTGGCAAAGATCGCGCGCGCGGTGGCGGGCTGCCCGCAGTAGACGCAGTTTCCGCCGCCACCCTCTTGCTCCAGGGGAATACAGCGCATGGTGGCACGGGTTTCTTCCTTGATTTTGGCCTCGCAGCCGACGCTGCCGCACCACCGCGAGTAGGCGAAGCCGCTCTCGACGGCCTTCTTCAGTTCGTCGTAGGTATTCGCATCGTGGGTGTGGGCCTTGCGGAAAGCCAGAGCCTTGTCGTGAAGCGCTTGTTGGATTTCCGCGAGCAATCGCTCGATAGTGGCGGGCAGATCGGCGAGCGGGGCGCTGATTTTCCCTTCACGGCCAGGGCGGTCCCGGCGCGCGAGGACGGCAGCCTGTTTGGCCACATCCTTGGGACCGAGCTCGACGCGCAGGGGAACCCCGCGCATTTCCCAGTCATTAAATTTCCAGCCGGGGCTCTGGCCTTCGCGCTCATCGAGCGTGACGCGAATGTTGGCTTTGACCAGTTCGGCCTTCAGTTTTCGCGCGGCATCGAGGACCATGGTCTTTTCTTCTTCGGTTTTGAAAATTGGCACAATAACAACCTGGTAGGGCGCGAGCTTCGGTGGCAGGACGAGACCCTGGTCATCTCCATGGACCATAATAATCGCGCCAATCATGCGCGTGGAAAGTCCCCACGACGTAGTCCAGCAGTGCTGCAACTGGCCGTTCTGGTCCAGGTATTTCACCTCGAAGGCTTCGGCAAAGTTTTGCGCCAGGAAATGTGAGGTGCCCGCTTGCAGCGCCTTGCCGTCACCCATCATCGCTTCGATAGCGTAAGTGGTATGCGCGCCCGCGAATTTCTCCGCCTCTGATTTTCTTCCGGGAATTACGGGGATGGCCGCGTCGTTAATGTCGAAGTCAGCGTAAATATCCAGCATCTGGAGGGTTTCGGCTTCGGCCTCTTGGCGCGTGGCGTGCGCCGTGTGGCCTTCCTGCCAGTAGAATTCGAGCGTGCGGAGAAACAACTTGGTTCGCAATTCCCAGCGCACCACGCTATTCCACTGGTTCATCAACACCGGAAGGTCGCGATAGGACTGAATCCACTTCGACCACATGTGGCCGATGATGGTTTCCGAGGTCGGACGAATCACCAGGGGCTCGGCAAGCTCTTCTCCCCCACCAATGGTGACTACCGCAAGCTCCGGCGAAAATCCTTCGACGTGATGCTTTTCCTTGTCGATGAAGCTGCGCGGAATGAGCATGGGAAACGCCACGTTCTGGTGGCCAGTGGCCTTGAACCGGCGGTCGAGGGCTTGCTGGATGTTTTCCCACAGAGCCCAGCCGTACGGACGGACGATCATGCAGCCACGAACCGGCGCGTAATCGGCGAGCTGCGCCTTTAGAACCAGTTGGTTGTACCACTCAGAAAAATCTTGTGCGCGGGTAGGAAGCTTTTCTTCGGCCATGCGGCGGTTTATCCGTTCCTCTCAGAGGCGATCATTCAGGCTAAGTAAACTCAAAAGCGTAGCGGACGCATGCAAGCGTGTCAACGCATGCATGGAAGTAAATCTAGTGGAGAAGGACGAATTCCTTCCGGTCTTGCGGGCCTTGCCCTGCGGCATTACAATGCCTCTCGTTCTCTGCGAACCCATCCCGGTTCGTGTCAACCCAGCAATGTTCTCTGAGGGAGAAATGACGCCATGAAACGTATCACTTTGATTGCGCTTCTCATTCTTAGTGCCGCGCCATTTGTATCGGCGCAGGACTGGGCCAAAGCCACTCTGGAAAAATCGCCGAGGCACCGCGAATGGGTGACGCTGAAACACGACAATCGCTCGGTCGAAACGTTCGTGGTCTATCCCGAGTCCAAGGGCAAGACCCCTGTCGTGCTGATCATCCATGAAATCTTCGGCATGACGGACTGGGTGCAGGATCTGGCGGATCAGGTTGCCGCCGCCGGCTATATTGCAGTGGCACCCGATCTTCTTTCCGGCATGGGTCCGAACGGCGGCCGCAGCACCGATTTTGCCGAGGGCAAAACGATGGAAGCCGTCAGCCACCTGAATCCGGACCAGGTGACGGCGGATTTGAACGCCGCGGCGGACTACGCGCTGAAGATTCCGTCCTCGATCGGCAAGCTTTTTGTTGGCGGTTTCTGCTGGGGTGGCAGTCAAACGTTCCGGTTCGCCACGAACCGTAGCGATCTGGCGGCCGCTTTTGTTTTCTACGGCGGGCCGCCGGATAAGGACGCCATGGCGAGGATCAAAGCTCCAGTCTATGGCTTCTATGCAGGGAACGACGCGCGCATCGGCGCTACCATTCCGGATGCCGTCGCTCAAATGAAGGCCGCAAGCAAGGCTTACGACATTGTGACCTATGAGGGCGCGGGACACGGTTTTATGCGGGCCGGCGAGGCCCCGGATGCGAAGGAGGACGACAAGAGAGCGAGGGCTGACGCCTGGATCCGCTGGAAAAGCTTGCTCGCTAAATAGAGGCGAGGAGTGATCGGCATCGAGCAACAAGTCGACCCCGAACAAAGCAGAATGCGCGGGCCTATCGCGGGCAATCGCCGCTGGAGGTCAGGACTGCTTCTGCTCTAGTTCGGCCCAGCGGGCGTAGAGGGTATCCAC
>WNGM01002541.1_pt1 | contig 14660 bp, 20 predicted proteins | sample 5400571 | NCBI WGS metagenome assembly WNGM01 (sample SAMN13153378, study PRJNA577476) | soil metagenome | isolation source: 100 cm soil or saprolite under Garry oak tree replicate 2 | place: USA:California | collected 2016-06-15
GTTTTCGAGGGTGTGCTACATGCGCGCTCCACCAATACAGCGGCGTTGCCACATTAGGTCTGCTTACAAGGGCGGCCCTGAATTCAAGAATTGGTCGGGGGCCCGGGATTTGAACCCGGGGCCTCACGGTCCCGAACCGGTGCAATGGCGTGTCCTCTCGTGTCCTGTGGTGTCCGCGCGGTTCCTCCTGTACTCGAAATGGATCTTCTTCGTGTCCTCCTGTTACCTCGTGTATCCGCCTAGTTCTGTGAATGCGTGACACGGCTGTGACCTCCAGCGGCTCGGAGACTGACTCCCGATCGTCTGTCGTGCCCAGCAATGGCCTGTCCGAGGCGCGCGACAAAAGGCTCGTCGTCCCCAACCCCAAGCCCATCAGCGTCCCCTCGACAAGCTTCTCTTACTTCAGGCAGCTGCTGGGTGAGACCCTTTGCTCGGCGCCCAGCAGCGCGAGTGCGTTCTGGATGCCCTGCTCGAGGACGTCGTCGGCGAGCCGCCGGTCGGCCAGGGCGCGGGAGACCTGGAGCGTCCCGACCATCAGGGCGAAGACGCCGATCGTCTGCGCGCGCGCTGACTGGGGATCGTCCGGCGCCAATCGGGCGGCAGCGTCATCGATGATGGCCACCTGACCATCGGTGTAAGCGCGCTTCACGGAGTCGGATGAGCGCGCGATCTCGTCCAGGAGTGCCGCCGATGGACAGCCGCCTTCCGTGTCGTCGCGGTGCTGAATCGACAGATACCCGCGAACGATCTCCTCGAGCGACTGTCCGCTGTACCTCTCGCGCTGCTCGCGGAGCTGGTCCGCGACTGTGCTCGCGACGAGGTCCTCCTTCGAGTCGAAGTGGGCGTAGAAGGCGCCGTTGGTCAGCCCGGCGTCGGCCATGAGCGTCGCGACCCCTGAACCGTCGATCCCATCGCGCTTGAGCCGACTTCCGGCCATCTCAATGATCCGCCGCCTCGTCGCCTGCTTGTGCTCTTTCCCGTACCGGGCCATCAATGACTCCTTAGTTGGGGACGGTTGCGCCTTCCCTCTTGACATTAATTATATGTCACCTGTAATATTACGACCATCAGCCAATTAGGTAAGGAGTCCACGATGACAACAGCTAAGCCAGTAGCACTCGTGACGGGCGCCTCCTCGGGCATTGGGAAAGCAGCCGCGCTCGCGCTGGTCGATGCCGGATTCGAGGTGGTCGGCACGAGTCGGAACACCTCGGGCGTCGCGCCGCTGGACGAGGTGACGTTCCTCGATCTCGACGTGACCAGTGACGAGTCGGTCAGCACGGCGGTCGGGCGTGTAATCGAGCGGTTCGGGCGGCTCGACGTGCTGGTCAACAACGCGGGCACCGGCGCAGCCGGGGCCGCGGAGGAAAGCTCCGTCGCCCAGGACCAGCGCGTCTTCGATATCAACTTCTTCGGGCTCGTCCGGATGACGAAGGCGGTCCTCCCGCACATGCGCGCCGCGGGAAATGGTCGGATCATCAACATCTCCTCGGTGCTCGGACTCGTCCCCGCGCCGTACATGGCCAGTTACGCCGCGACGAAGCACGCGATCGAGGGCTACTCCGAGTCGGTCGACCACGAAGTTCGGGAGCACGGGATCCGGGTGCTTCTCATCGAGCCCGCCTACACCAGGACCGGCTTCGACGCCAAAGCCATCCAGCCCGACGGACCGTTGCCGATCTACGCGGTGCAGAGGCACGTCTTCGACGGCGTGATGGCGCGTGCCATGGCGGACGGCGATGACCCGGCCGTCGTCGCCAATGCGATCGTCGCGGCAGCCACCGATCCGAAGCCGAAGGTGCGATCCACCGCCGGCTCGACGGCCGGACGCGTCAGCGCCCTGCGCCGCTTCGTTCCCACGCGGGTCTTCGACCGGGAGATTCGGAAGCTCAACCGCCTGCCCGCCTGAAGCTTCGACCCTCACTCAGCCACACCCAAGGAGAACCGTCATGGGCACCACCAGCAACGACCCCGTCGTCAGGTCCTATGCGAAGGCACCGGCCCGCACCATCACCGCCGACGGCGTGACATACGCCTATCGCGAGCTCGGTCCGAAGGGCAGGATCCCCGTGATCTTCTTCGTCCATCTTGCTGCGACCCTGGACAATTGGGACCCGCGCATCATCGACCCGATCGCGAAGGAGCACCACGTCATCGCGTTCGACAACCGCGGCGTCGGCGCCTCCACCGGCCAGGTTCCCGACAGCGTTGAGGCGATGGCGGACGACGCCTATACCTTTATCCGCGCACTCGGCTTCGACAAGGTCGACATCTTCTCCTTCTCCCTCGGCGGCTTCATCGCCCAAGCCCTCGTGGTCAAACACCCCGAGCTGGTCCGCAAGCTCGTCCTCACGGGCACCGGCCCCGCTGGTGGCAAGGACATCGACAAGGTCGCCGGCACCACCTACTACGACATCCTCCGAGCGACCCTGACCCGCTCGGACCCGAAGGAGTTCCTGTTCTTCAACCGCAACGCCACCGGCAAGCCCGCCGCCCGCGCGTTCGTCAACCGGCTCAAGGAGCGAACCGTCGACCGTGACGCCCCGATCACGGTGAAGGCGCTCCAGACGCAGCTCAAGGCGATCAAGAAGTGGGGTCGCTCGGCCCCCGCTGACCTGTCGAAGATCACCGAGCCCACCTTGATCGCCAACGGCGACAACGACCGGATGGTGCCCTCCGTCCTCTCCGAGGACCTGCACCGCCGCATCCCCGGCTCCGAGCTGATCATCTTCCCCGACTCCGGCCACGGCGGCATTTTCCAGTTCTCCGACAAGTTCGCCCCCATCGCCGTCCAGTTCCTCGACCGCTGACAACACCCTGCGAAGGAAGGCAAGAAAGTGGCTACGACACATCCCTCTGCGAAGAAGCCCTTCGTCTTATCGATCCCGCTGCGGATGCGTACTGATCAGCCCCGTCAGCAAGGAATGGACTACTGGAAGGGCCCGCACTCGAAGATCATCTCCGCGACCCCGGGGTTCGAGGAGTACCGCCAGATCCACCTGGCGGAGAACAATCCCGGGCTGTGGCCGGCCATCGATGGCGTCGAGACGGTCATCCCGGCCGAACGCAGGATCGACGGGGTCGCCGAGGTCACGTTCACTTCGGTTCTCTCCCCGCTGCGGGGCCGCAAACAGACCGGACTCGCGTACAAGGACGAAGTGAATGTGTTCCGGCGCACCCTGCTCTACGCGGGGCCGCCGTACTCGGCCCGCTGGTACGACGTGGCCGGTCCCGCGGCGAAGGCGGGGGCGCGAAGCCTGATCTACCTCCGCAGGCGGGAGGGCATCAAGACCGGTGCGTTCCGGAGGTTCCTCGCCGACGAGCTTGTTCCCGGTCTCGTCAAGACAGGGGCGCTGAGGGAACTCCGAACCCAGGTCTTCATGCCCTGGATCGAACGACTCTGGGACACGCCGAACGTCGCGCACGACAACCCCACTGACCAGCGGTTCCACGCCTCACTGATCCTCGGCTTCGCCGATACCAACGCCCTGCGAGCGTTCACCGGTAGCGGAGAGATCGCGACGCTCTCCGGCAAGCTGTCCGAGTTCGTTTCCGCCGTCCACGCCTACGAGGTCACCGAAGCGCTGACCTACGTAAAGGACGGCAAAGTCCTCCCACACTATCAGGCGTAGCCGAGCACGCCGACACTGCCTCCTGACAACGCCAACGCCGCGGACAGGGACAAGGCGGCATGGGGTGGCCGTCAAGCCGGAAGGGCGATACGGCCCTACCGTACCGCCCTCACAGCTTCACGCGATCTTGGCGCCCGGAACCTTCCCCGGCTCCCTTCAAGCCGCCTGCAGGCCGGCGCCCTTGGCAAGCGCGATCAACTCATCCACGGACCACTGGTCATAGGCATGGGTCCCGTACTTCACCGCTTTGATCCGCCCGGACGGCGCGATCAGAAAGTCGCCCGGGAGGCCGAATGGCCCTCCCGAAAGCCGCAAGCCAAAATGGCCATGAGCAATCCCGCGCATGGCGGCGCCCACGGACGTGCGGCTAATGAACCCAAGCGACGATTCCACGCCAAATTCTTTGTAGAGGGCCTTCTTCGGATCGCCAACCAGCACGAATGGAACATCCTTCTGGTACGACCGGATCGACTTAGCGGAAGAGTGAAAGACGATCACCTCTTTGATGCCCGCCGCTTCGATCTCGCGAGCACGCCCGCGCATCTCGGCAATGTGCGTGTTGCAGATAGGGCAGTCCACGAACCGCCGCAGTTGCAGATGGACGAGACGGTTAGGGTCGGGGAACTTGATCGATTCGCCGGTGACGGATTCCAGAGTTGTAGCCGGAACAATATCGCCTGGTTTGAATTTCATGTTCATTCACTCCTTGTTTTGTTATGCCGCGATCTCGCGGATCGTCTCGGTCACCGCCTGCAGGACCTGGCCGGGTTCGGTCCTCGTGGTGTAGTCGGCGTGCACATCGATCCATCGGATGACGCCGTCCGCGTCGGCGATGACGACAGTGGGCATGGGCAGTCCGATGGTCCGGTCCGCGTTGATCTGGGTCAGGTCCAGGCCCAGCTGTAGCTGGGCGGCGCGGGTGCCGTCGCTGGGCGCGGTTAGGATGCCGAGCTGCCGGGCGATCTGGTTGCCCGGATCGGACAGGACGGTGAAGGTCAGCTCCTTCGACTCCTTCGTGGACAGGGATCCGTCTGGCGCCTGCGGGCTGATGGCGACCAGGCCGATGCCGCGCTCGGCCAGCGCGGGCACGAGGTGCGCCTGGTAGGTGCGCAGGGCGATGTTGCAGTAGGGGCACCAGGCGCCGCGGTAGAACACGATGACGGCGGGCTTGCCGCCCAGGTTCTGGGCGAGCGTGGTCGGCTGGCCGCCGACGTCAAGCAGTTTCCCGTCCGGCAGCTGGCTGCCGGGCGCTGCCACGCCGGACGGGTTGCCGGCTGCGGCCAGGTCGCGCTGCTCGGTGGCGAACGCCTCGGCGACGTCGGGGGGCAGCTGGCCGGCCGAGGCTCGGTGATAGCTGGCTACCTGCTCGGCGATCGTAGATTTGGTGTTCACGACATGCTTCCTCCCAGGACTGATGAGTTATTCAGGCGCCGAGCCCGAGCTAGCACCTAGCCGTACAGACACCAGATCCCCGCCGAATTAGCTGGCCGTCCGACCGCCTAAATTTGGTCCCGGTCGGTGTCAGTACTGATGTGGGCGTGTCTGCAGCGAGATGGGGGCGAAGGGCAGAGGATGGTGGCGTGCAGGGTGAGCTGCTCAGTCGCGCCCGCTCGGGAGACGACGTGGCCTTCGAGGAGTTGGTCCGTCCCCATCATCGGGAGCTACACGCACACTGCTACCGGATCTTGGGATCCGCCGCCGACGCGGAAGATGCCTTCCAGGAGTCGCTTACCGCTGCGTGGAAGGGATTGGCGGGATTCGAGGGGCGAGCCTCCTTCCGCACATGGCTTTACAGAATCGCCACCGGCCGCTGCTTGAATATGGTGCGCGCTAGCAGGCGGTCACCAGTGCGTGCGACGCCGATGGATGTGGAGCCGCCAGAGCCCAGTCGATTGGGTGAGGTTCTCTGGCTAGAGCCGTATCCCGATGCAATACTGGCGGAGGTTGCTGATCCGACGGCGGGTCCGGAGGCGCGCTATGAGCAACGGGAAACCATTTCGCTGGCTTTCATCGCCGCGCTGCAACTGCTGCCACCGCGCCAGCGTGCTGCCCTGATCTTGACTGACGTCTTGGACTTCTCCGCGCGCGAAGTCGCCGACATGCTCGACACAACGGAGCACGCGATCTACGGTGCGGTCAAGCGAGCGCGCGCCACGCTCGCTCGCCAGCTGCCGAAAGCTGAGCCGCCGCCGCTGCCGAACTCACCAGACGAAAAGAACGTCCTTGACCGACTGGTCCGTGCCTGGGAGGAATGCGATACGAACGCGTTAGTAAGGCTCCTGACTGACGACGTGTGGTTGCGGATGCCACCGAATCCTCTCGAATACCAAGGTAGGGAGACTGCCAAACGGTGGTTTGCGACTAATGCGTTCCGCGAGGGCCTACGCTTCCGGCTCGTCCCTACTCGTGCGAACGGACAACCCGCATTCGGACTCTATGTCTTCAGCCCTCTAAGTCGCGTCGCCCACGCGTTCGGCCTGATCGTGGTCACCTTAGCTGGCGGTCGGGTCAGCGCAATCACGGCATTTGAGAGCGGCGTGATGGCGCGATTCGGCCTGCCGCGATCGTACGCACGAGACTGATTCTTGGCGTACTGCTCGCTTGGCAGCCACCAACGAGTGTGCCAGCCGCGGTAAGTCATCCGTGCAGGCACGGTCCTGGTCTGTGGGTCGGCAGCACACGGCGTGGACTGCGCTTTGATTTTCGAATTCAGGTGCCTCACGGTCCGGGGGCCGTTCGCGTGCTGATATATCGGCGTTCGGATAGCCATGGGCGAGTTCACTCGACGGTCCGAAATCCACTTGGATGGGGCTGCCGCCACTTAGCTTCAAGAAAATCTGTGACCTCCCTGTGACCCCCGCGCGCCAGACGGAGCAGGTGAGATCCTCGATTTGAATACGATTTTTGGTCGGGGGCCCGGGATTTGAACCCGGGGCCTCACGGTCCCGAACCGTGCGCGCTGCCAAACTGCGCCAGCCCCCGACGTGAGGTGATTCTATCGGGGCCCTGCTTCGGACGCTGGCACCAGGAGCGGGGAGGGGAGGCCCGGGAGCGGCTGGACCTCCGTCACGCCTTTGGTTACGGGTGAGTGAAAGAGAAGCCGCACGCGGAGGCCATTGCCTTCCACAGCGACTTGATCGCCGCGAACTCCGCCTGGTCTTCCTGCCAGTCCGCGGCTGTGCGCTCAGTTCCTGAGTTGGCCTCGGTGGCCTCATGGGCTTTCTCCGCCACGACGGCGTTCTTCAGCGCGGTCTTCGCAGACACGCAGCTGGGTGAGGCGAGTGTTGCGGCAGTGGGCTTGGTCACGACCTGAGGTCCGCACGCGCTGATCGCGCTGGTCCAAAGAGACTTCATGGCGGCCCGCTCGGTCTGGTCTTCGGTGGCGTCCGTGGCGGACGGGGTCTCATCGATGTCTTCGCTGCGATCGGCTGCTCGCGCCGAGACGATTGCCTGCCGCGCGGCGACGCATGCCGGCGACGGCGCGGGTGCAACCGCAACGAAGGTCTGCGTACCCGCCTCTCTTGGTAGAGGCCGCGGCGACCATTCCGCGAACACAGTGGCGGGCGCAAGAGCGAATGCGACCACCGCAGCGGCTGCGGTCGAAGCGATCCCTACCGGAACAAGCTTGCGAATCGAGTTCATTCGTAGCCTCCCGAGTTGATTGGGCCAGCCAAAGCCCGTTGGGTGTCTAACGCTGCGAACCGAGAATCCAGTCGTGCCAGGCACGATCAGGCGTTCTACGGGGCACCTGTCTCTATCGTAGCCTCCGCCTGCATCAGGGTGGCAGTGGCGTCGGCGATGCGTGAACGGTCGTCGCGGTTCTCGACATATGCCGACGTGTAGACGAGCGACCTCCGCACGTTTTCGACCTTGCCCACGATCCTCAACGGCTCGCCCAGCCTCAGCGGCCGCCTGAAGCTCACCTGCAGACGACCGGTGACTCCCGGATGTCCCGAATGCCACGCCGCCCAACCGACCGCCTCGTCGAGAAGAAGCGCGACGACGCCTCCGTGCGCCATTCCCGACCAGCTCTGAAATCGCTCTGGAACCACGTACTCGGCCACCGCACCATCGGGCGTCGGCTCGAAATGAAGTTGCAGGCCCTCCTCGTTGAGCGGGCCGCACCCGAAGCAGTGGCCGTCGAACCGAACTTCCAGTGCTACTCGCCCCCGTGCACGACGACCGGGCCCTGCCACATCTCGAGGAACTCCACGTCCAGGTCCTGCAGGTTGGAGCCGACCCACTCCGCGCTGGCCTCTGCGGCCTTCCGGCCGGCCGCTTCCTCGATGAAAGCCGAGACCGATGTCAGGTGGCTCTCATCGGCCCGCATGACGAAATAGCTTTCGAATCCCTCGAGCTTGCTCAGCCTGTCGAGCCAAAGCTCGTCGACGCGGCGCACAACCTCATCCATCTTGCTCGGGGGCACGCGGTAGTGCCGGATCGTCATGTACATGCTGTCTCTCCTTCTGCTATCGAACAACTGCGTCTGTGCGCGGCATGAATGAGTAGACGAGGGCGGTGGCGGGAGCGATCAGGACCAGGATCGTAGACGACAGCACGAATGGATCCGGGCTGTCGCTCAGCACGATAAAAGCGACGATGGGGCCCGCGACACTGATCGCTGTGCATGCGCCGAGGACGATTCGCCAGGTGGCGTCATTTCGCGCAGCCGAGGTCGCCGTCACTCCGGTCACCAGCGCTCCGGCGAGGATCATCAGCGGCAGCAGCAGCGAAACCGGGATGTACCAGTCACAGGCAGGGCCGCTGCATGCAGTGGCCGCCGCGCGTGTCAGGTGATAGACGACCAGCAAGGCGATGGTGACGACCGCCGCGACGCGGACGCTCACGCGGTCAGACGCTGTGCGCCAAAGGACCGCGGACCGGCCAGCCGGCCGGATCGAGCCAGAGCTCATCCACGTAGCACCAGCCCCAGTCCTCGCCCGGTTCGAAGGACCTCATGATCACGTGATGTGAGTGATGGAAATGTTTAGTCGCGTGCTTGTTCTTAGAGTTGTCGCAGCAGCCCACGTGCCCGCAGCTCATGCAAAGCCGCAGGTGGACCCATGAGTCGCCGGTCTTGAGACAGTCCTCGCAGCCGTCAGCGCTGGGGGTGACCTCACGGATCTGGTCGAGGTGTGTGCACTCTGGCATCGCAAGCTTCAGCCTACGACGGTTTGGCAGATCGCTGACAATCGAGTTGGAGCATGACCGGACCGCTCGTAGTCCTGATCACCACGTTCCTGGCCTCGTCGGTCGAGGCTGTCGAGATGGTCACCATCGTGCTCGGAGTCGGCGCCACGCGCGGCTGGCGGTCGACGCTCATCGGCGCCGCGGCCGGATTCGGCGTGCTCGCTGTGATCGTGGTCGTCGCAGGACTGGCCCTCAGCCAGGTACCGATCGGCCCGCTGAGGCTCATAGTCGGCGCCCTGCTGCTCGTGTTCGGCCTTCAGTGGTTCCGCAAAGGCGTCATGCGTGTCGCGGCCCACGGCCTCGCGGGCGTGCGCATACGCCCGGAGGATGAGCCTCCGGAGTGGGATGGTGTCGGATTCGACTGGACCGCCTTCGTGCTGGCCTTCAAGGCGGTTGTGCTGGAAGGCCTCGAGGTCGCATTCATCGTCGTCTCGTTCGGGGCCAACGCCAACCAGCTCAACGTGGCGGTGGTCGGCGGCGTGGCGGCGGTGGTCGTCATCGGCGGTGTCGGCGTGGTCCTTCAGCGCCTCGTGACGCGAATCCCGCGCAGCTTCCTGCAGCTCGTGGTCGGGATACTGCTCACCACGTTTGGAACCTTCTGGTCCCTCGAGGGGCTTGGCATCGACTGGCCGGGGAACGATGCGGCGATCCTCGGCCTGCTCGTCCTCTATATGGCGACCGCGGGGACGTACATCACGATCGAGCGGCGCCGGGCGCTCGGTTTCAGCCCGGGGGCCTGAGCGTGGAGCGACTCTGGAAGTGGCCGGTCGCGTTCGTCCGCTTCTGGTACCACTTCATCATCGGCGACGACTGGACGGTGGCTGCCGCGGTATTCGCCGGACTGGTCCTGACCGCGCTCTTGAACAGCGCCCATATCACCGCCTGGTGGCTGGTGCCGCTGATCGTCATCGCCATGCTCGGCCTCAGCCTGAGGCGCGCCGGCAAGGCCTGACCGTCGGGGGCTGGTGACAACGGCCAGGTCAGCCGGGCAGCGGCGTCCTCAAGCCGTCGTTGACGCGATTCGTCCAGTTCGCAGTCGCGATGGTGAGGACCAGCTCCACGATCTGCATCTCATCGAAATGAGCTGCAAGGGCCTCGACGTCAACGTCGTCGATGTTGCCTGGATGGCTGGTCAGAAGATCCGTGAATCGCAGCAATGCTCGCTCGGCGGGATCGAACAGGTCCTCGTTCCTTCGGCCACCCGGCTCTTTCAGCGCGGCGATCTGCTCGGCGCTGACACCTCGCCGCCTCGCCGAGGCGGCATGCGAGCGCGTTCAATACGCGCAGCCGTTGTGAATCGATACGCGCAGGTACGCCATGTCTTTGAGCTTCTCGGGCAGCTTTGAGTCCGCCGCCCAAAGCGCCCCGCTCAGCTGGTTGTACGCGCGCAGGACAGCGGGCTTGTGGGCGAGCATTCGAAAGAACGGCGCGACCTTTCCGCCCGGTGCGAGTGCCTCGAAGATGCGTTTGACCTCGGGGGTCGCGGCGTCGTCGGAAACAGGCTCGATACGCACTGCATTCAGTCTCGCACGGCCAGGTCGTCGGCATTTGCGGAGCTAAACTTGGCCTTCGGTATCCGGCGTTTCATGTGGGCTTAGCGGAGGTTCGAAATGGCAGCTATAAGTCGTGCCGATGCGACATGGGAAGGCGACCTCATGAGCGGCAGCGGGAAGGTCAAGCCAGAAAGCGGCGCCTTCGCCGAGCTGCCGGTCTCATGGGCGAGTCGTGCCGAACGCCAGCATGGAAAGACGAGTCCCGAAGAGCTCATCGCGGCCGCGCACGCAGCCTGTTACAACATGGCGTTCTCCAATGGCCTGGCTAAGGCCGGTCACAAGCCGGAGCACCTGAGCACCCGGGCCGAGGTCGAGTTCGTTCCTGGCACCGGCATCACGAGCTCCACGCTCACTGTGCGCGGAAAGGTGAGCGGCATGAGTGCAGATGAATTTCAAAAGCTGGCCGATGCTGCCAAGGAAGGCTGCCCCGTGTCACAGGCGCTGAAGGGAAACGTCGAGCTGAGGCTGCACGCGACGCTCGAGTAGGAACTCCGGCGGCTAAGACTTCCCGCCCGTGAGACCCGGAAAGTCGACGACGCCCTGGAGGCGCAGCTCGCGGAGCTGACCTGCGACCCACCGGCGGGGGTCCTTGATCTGCTTCATCCCATCGAGGCAGTCCCAGCACCGCCCGCTGACGTCGCGACCGGCGAGCAGCAGGCAGCGAGGCTGGCTCGATCGCTGCCAGGCCTTCAGCACGGGGGTGAGAACGATGCGGCGTGCCGGCGCCTTTTCGGGCAGCGTCAGCTCTCCCGCGAAGAGGTCGTCGCCGTGCTGGACGATGACCGCCCCCGCCGCCAGCGTGCCGCCCAGGTTCTCGACGTCGACCTCGATCGGCTGGCCGGGCGCCGGCGCCGAGGTGAACGTGAAGTGGGGGAGGGGCCGGATGCTGTCGTCCCAACGCTGCCGCGCTTCGGATTTCGCGCCGCGGGCGGCGATGTCGGCCCGGGTGGCGAAGATGGCCGCCCACAACGCGAGCAGCGCCCCCGCGGCGCTCACCAGCAAAAGCAGCTGCTCCGTCCCCATCGCTCCCCCCGCTTGACGCCCGTTCGAGGGCGATCTGGCGCCGAATGGCGCCTCGAGATCGTAACTCGGCCTCGCAGGTACCGTTCAATCCGGCGTGCGACGCCTTGCTGTGATTGCGCTCCTGGTCGCTGGGGCGTGCTCGGCGGGGCCCACGTCGCAGTCCGCGGCATCGACCCCGAGCCGCCAGCCCGTCGCGGTCACGAAGGGTGGCGCGAAGACGCCAACACCGGTGGCCGGAGGCGGCGGTGGGGTGGTGCAGCCGTCACCTAGCGAGCTCCCGCAATCCGTGGCGGTGCTGGTCGACCTGTTCGCGGCCACGGGCGGCTACAACATCGCGCTGGTCGGGGCGGATGGCCATGTCGCTGCAAGGACCAGCGCCAAGACGCGGTCAGTTATCGCTGACTCCGTCGAGCTCCCGTACATCAGCGCATCCAGCTCGCGCGTCTATTACATGGATGGGGATCGCACGATCCGATACCTCAAGGCGGATGGTTCGACCGGTCAGGTGACGACGGTCGCCGCCGGAGCGACGGTGCACGCGGCTTTCGCCGTCGCCCCGGATGACTCCCGGATTGCCGTTGCTCTTCTCGACTACTCCGTCAACCCCGTCGTACTGACCGTGTACGTGGAGGACATCGCCGGCACCCACCACGCGGTGATCTTCACGTCGAGCGATCACTATGTGTGGCCGGTCGCCTGGCACGCGGGCCAGCTCGTGGTCGCGTATCTGGGCCCTGGGGCCGTGCCCTTCAAGAGCAAGTTCGTGAACTATTCCGGACGCGATCTCACGCAGTACCCATACGGCCCGAACCCGTACGGCGGGATCAACTTTCACGTGATCAACCCGGTCACTGCCCAGCGAGAGGTCATCATCAGCGGCGGCGGCGCGAGCGGGCTCCTCACCAAAGCCGGCACGGCCGTTGTCCAGGGCGATGGCGTGGACTGGAGCGGCCAGCCGATTTTCTGGAACTCACCGTATGACTATGGCTCGTTCAGCGCCTCAGGATCGCTGTCGCCCGACGGCCGCATCATCGCCGCCTGCTGCCCTCAACCGGGCTCAGGCGGCCACCTGGTGCTGTGGTATCCGGGAGGCCGCACGGCCACGCTCGCGGTGGATGTCACCTCTGTCGACTGGGTCGGCTGGTTCGACAACAGCCACCTGGTCACCGGTTTCTATCAGCGTTCGGATGGAACCCCGAGCGTGGTCGACATCGCCACAGACAGCGTGACCGCGGTCGACGCTCACGGCATCGTGGCCGCGATCCTGCCGGCGAACCTGGATAGCTAGACCTTCTGAGCGGCTCGCCACACGCGCTCGTCGTACTGCCTGAACGCGGGCAGCGCAACCGCGCACAGAACGGTTCCGATCACGGTGAGGATTCCTCCCGACAGCACCGATGCGCGCACACTGAACAGGGTCGCCACGACGCCCGCCTCGAAGTTGCCCAGCGTGGGCCCTCCCGAGTAGCTGAGGAGCTCGATCGACGCCAGTCGTCCGCGCAGCGAGTCGGGGATCGTCTGGTTCCAGATCAGCCGGCGGTAGAAACCGCTCATCCCGTCGGCCGCGCCTGCGAGGACCAGGAAGACCAGCGCCCCAACGAGGCCAGGCGCCACTCCGAAGCCGATGATCGCGACGCCCCACAGAATCGCGGCGACGATGACCCCCAAGCCGTGGCGATGAATACGGTGTGCCCAGCCGCTGGTCGCGAAGAAAAGGAACGAGCCGGCCGGTATCGCGGCGTAGAGGATGCCCAGCACCTTGGCGCCGCCTAACCCCTGAGCGATGGCGGGAAACAGAGCCAGGGGCATACCGAAAGTCATCGCCACGGTGTCGACGACATACGTACCCACCAGCTCGGGGCGACTGCGCGCGTAGCGGATGCCCTCCACGACTCGCCGCAAGCTCGGCCGCTCTGCGTCAACCGGTGGCGGCACCGCCTTCATCAGGACGAGGCAGGCGAGGCCGACGACGAAAGTCGCCACGTCCACGATATAGGTGAGCGGGAGCCCGATCAACGTGATCAGCACGCCGCCTAGCGCCGGACCGGCGACCATCCCGACGGTTCCGCGCAGGCTCGAAAGCGCTCCTGCGGCCGCCAGCTCGTCGCGATCCACCAGTCGGGGAAGGAGGGCGTCGAGCGAGGGTCGCTGTAACGCATCGAGCGCGCCCCACAACAGAGTCACGCCGAAGATCAGCCACAACATAGGCTGCGGCAGCCACGAGTTGGCCGCCATGAAGAGGCTGCCGATCATCAATCCGGCCTCGCTCAGCAGGACCATCGTCCTTCGGTCCGCGGCGTCGGCCATCGCGCCGCCGAGCATCGCAAAGACGATCAGGGCCGCCAGCTCAACCAGGCCGAGCGCACCCACCAGGAGCGTGCTGTGCGACAGCTGGTACACCTGGTAGGGAACGGCGACGAAGGTGATCATCGTGCCGAAGAAGGACACGAGCCGGCCGATGAACAGCAGGCGGAAATCGCGATGGCGCCGCAGTGGCGTGATGTCGACCGTGGCGAAACGCCACCACTCGCCGCGCTTTTCCGGCTCCGGTTCGAGCATGGCCGCCAATCATCTCGCCTCCCCACCTCGTGGGGAGGCCGGACTCGCACAGCGACTCCGGGTGGGGGTGCGCAGCGGGCCCGGGGTGGGGAATGAACCGTCATGTCCGTGGGTATGCTGAAGACGTGATGGAAAAGGCAACTTTCGCGGGCGGCTGCTTCTGGGGTGTCGAGCACCTCTTCAACGAGATTCCGGGCGTGATCGACGCGGTTTCCGGCTACACCGGCGGGACGCGCGACAACCCGACCTACGAGCAGGTCTGCTCAGGCAGGACCGGGCACGCTGAGGCGGTGGAGGTCACCTACGACCCGGCCAAGGTCACGTACGACCAGCTGCTGAACGCCTTCTGGAACATGCACGACCCGACCACGCTCAACTACCAGGGGCCCGACCACGGCCATCAGTACCGCTCGGCGATCTTCTTCCACAGTCCCGAGCAGGAGGCCGCGGCGCGGCAATCGGCCGCGGAGGCGCAGAAATACTTCAAGAAGCCGATCGTGACCGAGATCGTCCCCGCCACCCATTTCTGGCGTGCCGAGGAGTACCACCAGCGCTACTTCGACAAGCACCAGGGGCACTACTCGTGCCACTTCATCCGGGGCTGGGTTCCCGCTGAACCCGCCCAGGCCGGAACGACGTCCTAACCCTGGCTTAAAAGGCGGCGCTGCCGCCTATCCTTACGCACCGTGCGGTGCGACCATTG
>WNGM01002544.1_pt1 | contig 14649 bp, 18 predicted proteins | sample 5400571 | NCBI WGS metagenome assembly WNGM01 (sample SAMN13153378, study PRJNA577476) | soil metagenome | isolation source: 100 cm soil or saprolite under Garry oak tree replicate 2 | place: USA:California | collected 2016-06-15
GGCCATCGACCGCAGCCACCGCATCGGGCAGGCCGAACCGGTGACCGCGTGGCGCATCATCGCCGCGCAGACCATCGACGCCCGGATCGCCGGGCTGATCGACAGCAAGGCAGGGCTCGCCGCCCGGGCGCTGGACGGGCCGGACCAAAAGGTCTCCCCGTCGGCCGACGTGCAGCTCGAGGCGCTGGTCGCATTGCTGACCGATACGCTGCGGGCGTCTTTCGGACATGGCAACGCCCTGGGTTCCTGACCGTGAGGATCCCAGGCGAGATTGTGCCCGAGGACCAAGGCCCGCCAATTGCGCATGCTGGTTCTATCGCCCTGACCGAGGCACCCCTCCCTGCTGGTACATGAGGCCAAGACGGGCTACATGCGGCAGATGAGTGAGTTCGACGGGGGGCGTCCTCGCCGCCAGCTGCTGGGCGGCGGGGGACTCGGTTCGGTCATGATGTGCGGGTGCCTAGAGATTTCTCCGGGACCCGCTCGCCCTTGATCGCCCAGTCCATGAGCGTGCCGCTGACGGCGGACAGCGTTGCGCCGCCGCGGCTCGTCTACGGGAGCCTGGATATGGCTCCGGCCAGCGGGCGGGATGAGAGCTACCCGGCGGTCTTCTTTGAGATTGCCGGTTCAGGTTCACTGGGCAGGATCACCTTTGAAGGGCTCGATGCCGTGAAGGCGGCACGTGGCGAACTGCTCCCCTACGACACCGCCGGCCCCCGGACGGCAGGGGACTGGGTGTTCACCGTGGCGGAGTCACCCTGGCTGGCCGAACGCCATGACTACGAAATGCAGCGTTACTCCACCCCCCTGCTGGAGACCTACCTGCACTATGTGTTCCAGTTCCACGACGAGTTCGTGGAAGCCATCGCTGAAGGGATCTGGCTGGACGCCGCAGACCCATCCCGGCCCTTCGACCGGCCTGCGCAGCATCCACTTGACCTGCTTCCTGGCGGCCTTCCAGGTGACAGGCATCGGTCCCCGTCAGGCATCGAATGGGAATTGCGGCGCTCTCCCCGCGCCGACAGCGAGCTGATCGACGGCTCGCACCTATGCTCGCAGCGTGCCTGGCAGTTCAACCTGGTTCTCGATGGGCGCACCAGCGAGGGCGCGAGCAGCTGGCTGCGCACCAGGAACGGGCTGACCACCTCACGGCTCGTCCGCCCCTGGCCTTCTGGCGAACTCGCCAGGCGCGACGGCCTGGCTCAGCCCAGCGACTTCGCAGAAGTCTGGGAAGCATGCCTGGCGGCAATCGCCGAACGCAGACGCGCTATGGGCCGCTGACCCTCCGACCAGCCCGTCCGCGCGCACTGTGCGGCATGAGAGCGCGGTTGGGCCACTGGTGGTCGGTGGCAGCGGCGATGATCTCCGCCAACAGGGGTCACACGACGCTCGCGGGGGCTGAGCGACGGAGGTCCCGTGAGATCTTCTGACAGAGTGTCGATCCGGAGCGAGGGTTCATAGCACAGGTCAGAGGGCGGCCGGAGAAGGCCACCGGGACATGGAGGCATGCGATGACGTGGTACCTGATCTCATTCCCTGACGGCGGATGGACCACGTCCCCGACGAGGAGGGGCCCGCCGTGGCCAAGGCCGCGCACGCGGTGTGCCAGGAGGCCATCAACGCCGGCGTGTACATCTTCGCCGGCGGAATGGACTTCCAGAGGCCGAGTATCGTGGCCCCCGACGGTACGGTCGCTGACGGCCCGTACCCGCAGACCAAGGAACTGAGTGGAGGCTTCACCGTCATCGACGTGCCCACACGGGAGGCTGCCCTCGGGTGGGCCGCAAAGATCGCGGTCGCCTGCCGCTGTGCGCAAGAGGTACGGGAGTTCGGGCCCGACCCCGAACTCGACGCCATGCTCCGCGAGGCGGATAGCCGACTGTGACGTCCCGACGACGTCTGATACAAGGCGACCCGCCGCGCTAGAGCAGGACTTGCCTTGTCCGCCGTGGGACGATCGCTGCCTGACTGCGAGTGCGTTGCATGCCGGTGCCGATCTGGCCGAGCCGTATGCCAGGTGGTGTCCTCCATCGGCTGATCTGCGACGGACGTCAGCCAACTGATCTGCGACATCGAGCGCGGATCGCGGCGTGTCAGTTCGTAGTCAAGGTGGCCTTGGTCATGTCCCTGCGGGCTGTGATCTCGCGAAGGACAGGGCATGCAACGTCGGCACGTCGGTAGCGTAGATGGGTGACTCGCAAACCGCCCACCTTCTCCTGGCAGGGGCTGGGCTTTACGCAGCAGCAAGCCGACTTGCTGGATCGGCTCGATTTTTATGGCAACAATGGATGGGGCAGAAACCCCCAGGCCGAGGTTGTTATGCCCACGCTGCTGGGCGATCGAAGAGGCTGGCCTACCGCTGGCGCGGGCCAAGGAAGCTATGAGGTCTATCGGCTACGGCAAGCAAGCGCTCCACCAACTCGACCGGTGGGAGTCGAAACGAACGACGGGGAAGTTCGGTCGGTAACCAGTATCTGCCGGGATCAGATCTCAAGCGCTGAATCGGCGTCCTGGACGGCTTAGCGGCGCACCGCCCGCGGTGCGGCTACAGCGCGTTAGCCGAAGCAATGACACTCTTGGCGCATTGTGCCGTGTACCGAGGATCACAGGAAGCTCCGGTGGATGAGGACACGTTCCTAGCTGCGGCGCTTTTCGAGGACACTGTCGCATGGCTGCAACAGCACTACGGAACGTTCGAGTTCTGGGTCGAACGCGACATCGTCTGGACCGTCCAGACCCATCTGCGCGAGCTCGTCGCCGACCGCGGCCTGCCATGGATGGTGCTGAACGACTACCCGATGCTGCCTGGGTCCAGACGATCTCGCAGCGCCGACCTCGTCATCCGCGACGCCGGCGGCAAGGTCTTGGTCGCTGCTGAATTCAAGTACGAGCCCTCGCACCATCGCCTCGAGTTCCGAGCCATGCCCGGCAAGCTGCCGGTGGTGTTCTGGGGCATGGAGGGCGTGGCCAAAGACGTGGCGCGCATCAGAGACTTCGTCCAGGCCGGAAAAGCGCGGGCGGCCTTTGCGGTGTTCATCGACGAAGGGCGCCACTTCCGTCACCGGCCGGCTCACCCAGGAGCGGAGTGGCGCGACTGGGACCCGTCACGGCCTAACAGCAGGTCACCTTCCATCCTGTGGGCACGCTGGCCCGCCAGCGCGGAGCACTGACACTTCGCCGCCGGACCACGACGATCAATCCCTATTAGCAATCCAACTGCGGCATGTGCGGTCACTCGACCAACACTGTTTCGTGCCGGTACGAGATTCCGAATCGGTGGTCGGCTGGCTGCCATCCACACCTGGTCTAGGGGACCGAAGGGCGACCGGCTTGCGGATCAATCGGGAGCGCTCGGGGCTACCTCGCGCACCATCACGCAGTTCCCTTGTCCCTTGGGCCGATCGTAGGTGAATCCCTCGCGCTCGTACATCGTGCGGGTGCCGTTGTAGAGGAACGACGAGTTCTTCTTCCGGACCCCGCCGGTGTCGTGAGGGTAGCCCTCGACCAGGCCGCCTCCGGTCTGCGCGATCAGCCCGACGGCTCCGCGCAGGGCGATCGCCGCCAGGCCCTGACCGCGAAGGCCGCGCTCGACCAGGATGCAGGTGACCCTATAGTCGGGCAGTCGCTCGCCAGTGGCGAGGTACTCCTTGCGGTGATGGATGGTGGGCAGCTCCTCAGGCGATCCGTACTCCGCCCAAGCGACAGCGCGGTCGCCGTCGTAGACCAGCGCCGCGTGCGAGATCCCGTCGGCCACCAGACGTTGCTTGAGCGCCCGGTTCCCCTCGGCGCTCTGGCCCTTCTCCGCGCAGTCGGGATGGAAATACGTGCACCAGCAGCTGGCGAACATGCCCTTGTTCCGCTCGACGAGAGCGGCGAAGTCGTCGAACGTCTCTGGCGTGAGCGCCTTGATCGTGAAGTCGGACATGCTTGGCAATGTACTCGGGATCGCGGACGTTCGGCATCCGGTGGCTCACGCGGCCACAGCGGCGTAAACGCCGTGGCGGGCGAGGCTCGCCGAGTATTCAGACTGGAGCAAGGGCCAGCACGCTCATCGGCATGAGCGGACGAGTAAGGACGGATTTGCCAGCTCGCGGAGACGATCACGGCACCGCGCCATAACGTTCCTTCTAGTGCGGCACTGACAGCTACGCCGATCGGCACGGTGCGACACATATCGAGCCCTCGGAGTGCGCGTACTGAGCAGGCTCCGTGACTGCTGCCCCGGTCTTGACGACGTGCAGCGTGGCGCTGACGATTGGTGCGGTAGCTGACCGGAGGTCCGATGACGCAATCACGAGGGGACCTGGTGCGGGCGGCGAGCGCTGCCTTCGGCCGCGGCGACCTGGGCGCCTTGCGGGATCAGTTTCTCGCCGAGAACATCATCTGGCATATCGCCGGGACCGGGCCTCTTGCCGGCGACTACGAGGGTGTGGGGGAGGTGATGGCGCTGCTTGGCAAGGTCGTGGCGCTATCTGGTGGCACGATCCAGCCCGAGTTGCACGATGTTCTGGTTAGCGATGAGCACACCGTCGCGCTGGCTACGATCCGCGCCGAACGGGCAGGCAAGCAGTTGCAGCTCAACCTGGTGCATGTCATTCACGACGAGAACGGCAAGGCGACCGAGGTGTGGACGCAGTCGTCCGATCCCGCCGCTGCTGCGAGGTTCTGGTCGTAGCAGCTGGCGGCCTATCACCTTGCCGGGCGTGCGACGCCGAGGGCAAGCGCGGGTTGCGGGCCGAGTTCCAGCTAGTCAGCTGGGCTGTTTCAGAGCGGACCGGCAAGATGGGAGCCGGTCAGTTGCTGCGCGCGCCCCACGCCGCAGTCAGCGGTAGCGGTTGATCAGATGGGCTGGCGCCCGTGGCGTCCGCACCTCCGGAGCAGCTTCGCTCCCTTCTGGCTGGTCTTTCACGGAGTGTCGGGGTTGCGCTGGAGCTGGGCGACTCTCATGATCGATGTCGTGGCCAGGAAGGTGTCCGTGGTGACCACGGACGATGTCGACGGCTCGCCGGACGCCGAGACCGTCTCGTTCGGCCTTGACGGGGTGAGCTACGAGATCGACCTCGCGGCCGCGAACAAGACCCGCCTGGCCGCCGCCGTCGCCCCGTACATCGCAGCTGGCCGGAAGGTCAGCCGAGGTCGGCGTGGTCGTGCGCCTCAGCCGACCACCGGCGGACGCGTCGATCGCGCGGCAGTCCGGGCCTGGGCCCGGGAAGCAGGCATGGCGGTCTCCGAGCGCGGCCGGATCAGCACCCAGATCATGAGCCAGTACGAGGCTGCCCACTGACCCTCGCCCGGCGAGCCTGCCCGGGATCCTCACCCGAATCGAGTATCGATTACGGAGAGTGAGAATCAGCGCGGCCTGAGCACGGCCGGTTTGCGCATGATCGCCGATTCTGTATGTAGGTGAGCTCTGACGGTGTGGCCGATGGTCGCGTGCCGATCGACCAGATCTGTCGTCACGACGATCGCCAAGCACTTCGACCGTCAGACCTGAGTTGGGCCACGTTGTTGCGGAAGCCGAGCGCCGCCTCAGCGCCGTCGTTCGGGACAAGCGCTGTCGGGCCGGCCTGCACCAGGGCATGATTCAGCGGTGACGGAATGTCAGATTGCCACGCATGCTGAGCCAGCACGGCGTGATGAGGCCAACTTCATCGTCCGCCTGGACCTCACCGAGCACGGCATGGCCGGCAGGTACGAGCAGGTGTGGGCTCGGACCGAGGATCAGCGTTCCTTCGAGCTGTGCTGCATCCCTTTCTTCACCTACGGGCAGTCGATCGGCGACGTCTTGGAGGTGATGGTCGGAACCGGCCAGCACCGTGTCCTCGCTAAGAGCGGCCACCGGACCATCAGGTTCGCCTTCACCGACGACCAGCAGGCGCATGAACTGCACGCGGTCCTTCACCGCGCGCTCGCCGGTGACCTGGGCTGCCGCGTGGAGTTCAACGGGGTCCACTACGGGGCCATCGACCTAGCCCCGGATGTCAGCGCGGACGAGGTGATTGACATGCTGACGCCACACCAGGACGCCGGTTACCTGATCTGGGAGTGGTATCCTGCGGGCCCGAGCAGGAAGCGATGAGACGGCCCTCTTCTCGCCGGCCGCGCCGTCCCGAGGAGGTCGGCGCGGCTGTCTGCTGGCTGCTCTGGGCGGAAGCCAGTTTCATCAACGTCCGAGCTGCCCGCCGACTACGAGAGCGCGGCGGGCAGCGCATTGTTATGCGCGCTTAATCCGGATGAGCCGGCTGGGTCGGCTCGCGCTCTGCCGGAGTTCGCGTCTGGCTGGGTGCTGCCGGCGTCCGAGCAGAACGGCGCTCGTGACGAGCGCTGCAAACGCCGCAACCTGCAGGACCGCGGGGAAGCCGCTGGGCAGGGTTTCGTGGAAGATGGCGAATCCTGCGAGGATGGGAACCACGTTGGTCACCATGGTCGCGGTGCCGACCGCGGTGAGCGCGTCGCCGTGCTGGTAGGCCGATTGCAGCACGCTGGTTCCGACTGCGTAGCCAATGATCAGGGGGATGATCGCGATGAGCCACCAGCCGCCGTAGCCGACCAGCTTCGCCGATATGTCTCCGTCGGCGAACAGCAGGCCCGTCGCCAAGCCGAGTGAGGCGGCGCGGGCCACCCGCCCGGGGATGACGATGAGGAGGACAGCCCCGCCAGCGCACGCCGCGAGCCAGATGATGATCGCGTGTACCGCCGGCCGGTGGTCCGATGGCTCGACTCCCACTAGCGACAGCGCCAGCATGATCAAGCCCGCCAGCGCCAGGACGACGGCGTGCTGCTCGCGCCGCGCTAGCCGGGACGGGTGGCCGTGCGCAGAGGCGAACGCCAGGACGGCGACGCCGGACGCCACGACGGCCTGGACAAGTGCCAGCGGAGCCAGCCGCAGCCCGCGACGTAGATCAGCCACCCTGCGCTTTCCGTGATGAACGCCAAGACCCAGCGCCGGTCGCGGAGCAAGACGGTCGCGGACCTCAGCGGGCGGCGCGGCGACAGCGGCGGCAGCGATGCGGTCGCGTCGTGCTCGAGGGAGTAAGCCGCGTTCGTGACGATCGCCGAGATGAAGGCGAGCAGGAGGCCGAGCCAGGGCACCTCGGCCATCGCTATGCCCCGCCGCCTTCGTGTCCGGTCCGCGCCCGCATGCTTCCACCCTGCCGGTGGAAGCCGCCATCCGGCCAGGGGCATACCGCGAGGAGTTTCCCCCGGGCCGATCGCCAGGCCGCCGAAGTCGCGACCCTGCTCGCTGAAGGCCATGCAGGGCACGATCGCCGATCATGTCGGCAGTACCGCATCCCGGGCTTGATTCGGCAATACCGTCGTGGACCTGCAGATCACCGCCGCCGCCGGGAAGGTGCGAGCCATCACCGGCGCGCAGCTGGAGCCGGGCATCGCGCTCGGCTGCCACAGCCAATAGCCACCTCAACGTACAGATGCCAGCAGCGATAACGAGGCGACGGGAGAGCCTTCGTAGTCAACCAGACCGGCGGGGCGTGGGGCCAGGCGCTGGCACAGCACACTCGCGGCTTCGCCGCGCTCGACTCAGGCCGGCATGCCCAGGTCAACTCGATATCCTGCCCCTCGGCCGGCCATTGCACCGCCGTCGGGGAATACGCCCAAAACGCCGGGCACTACCGGCCGTTCGCCGTCAGCCAGAGCTAGCCCCGGCGCCGTGCGGCGCGGCCAGGCTCAGGTCCGGCGGCGCGCTGCGTGGCCGCGGTGCCGGGCGGACCGCCGGCTGCGCCTGGCCGAAATGCGGGCGCGTGTCTCAGGTGCGGTAGGCGATCGTGGTGAAGCCCCATGTGGCCGCGCCGGTGGTGCTGCCGGTGACGTACAGGGTGCGTCCGTCGGGGCTCAGGGCCACCGCGATGGGGTTGTCGTCTCCCTTGCCGGGACCGTTGTAAGTGCTCATCCATTCCTGTGTGCCGGTCGCGACCGCGAACGCGACCGTGCGGTAGTGGTAGTCACAAAAGCCGCAAGGGCTGGGGCCAGCGACGTAAACCGTTCTGCTGTCCGGGCTGACTGCCAGGGTCTGCGTGCCCAGGGGGACAGCAACGGGAAAGCCGAGCACGCGCCGGGTCCACAAGGCTGCGCCAGTCGCCGCGTTGTAGGCGACCGCGGCGTACCCCGTCCTGTTCCCGAAGCTCGGGCCGGCGACGACCACGGTGCGGCCGTCCGGGGTGATCGCCACCGAGCCGCCCTCGTCAGCCCCGTTGTATTTGTCGTTGTAGCGGGCGACCCAGCGCTGGGCGCCGGTGGCCGCGTTGTAGGCGACCGTCGCGAAGTCGTTATGCGCAGACGGGTTGGCGGTGCGCGTTGTCGAGTTCTGGCTGCCGCCCGTCACGTACACGGATTTGCCGCCGGGTGCGACCACCACGCCGCTGGAGAAGTCGTTGCCGTTCGCCCGGCCGTCATAACGGCTGGCCCAGCGCTGGGCGCCGGTTAGGGCGTTATAGGCGACGGTGGCGTAGTCGTAACGCGACGTGCCGCCGTAGCTGCGCCCGGTGACGTAGACGCTCTTGCCGTTCGGGCTGATGGCGACCGAGCGGGCCTGGTCGTTTCCGTTCGCAGGGCCGTTGTAGCGGGCGAGCCAGCGCCGGGCGCCGGTGGCCGCGTTGTAGGCGATCGTGACGTAGCCGAGATTGCTGGAGAAGGCGTACCCCGTGACGTAGACGGTCCTTCCGTCCGGGCTCATCACCAGCGCCCGAGCGACCCATTTATACCTGCTGACCCACAGCTGCCGGCCGGTCGATGCGTTGTACGCGATCGTGGCGGAGCCGGCGCCAGAACCTGAGCCCTGGCCGACGACGAAGACCGTGCCGCCGTCCGGGCTGACCGCGATCGCATCCGGTGCACCGTAGGGGCCCCCGATGTTGAACCGGCTGAGCCACACCTGCCGGCCGGTCCCGGCGTGGTAGCCGATCGTCGCGTAGTAGGCGACGCCGTTCTTCCGGATCGCGCCGGTGACGAACACCGCGCTGCCGTCGGGGCTGGCCGCGACCGCATCGGTGAAGCCAGCCGGGTAGTAAGTGCGCGCCCACAGCTGCGCACCAGCAGCGGCAGGCGAACCGCTGGCGCGTGCAGCCGGGGTCCTCGCGGACTCAGAGGCGACCGTCCCGCAGCCCACGCCAACCATGCTGACCAGCACGCCAGCTGCCGTCAGGCCGACAGCAAGCCTGCCGCGGCCACCACGCTGGCCTGTTGACGACCCCATTCCTGCCCCTGCCCTTCACTCCGGACGCTGCCCGGCTCTCGAGCTTGAGTAGTAGCAGCGCAGCCCTGCCCTGGTCAAGTAGGCATTCGTCGCTTTAGTCGCCGGCCGGTTCGCGGCCCGTGCATCGTTGGCTGGCCGCGGAGTTGCGTGGTCGCGGTCTGTAAGCTGGCCGATCGTGCCAAGGGGCGCGCGGCGATTGACCGCTTGCACGGGCGCGTGACCAGCGCCGTACGGCTGGTGCGGGTGATAACCAGCGCGGGCGGATCCCCGCGAGCGTGCCGGAGCAGTACCACGCGCAGCCAGGCCGCGCTGACCCAGACACGCCCGGAATCACGCAGCGTGACAGCCAGTGCGGCCGCTTTCGCGCGTACCGCCGAGTATTCGCTCTCTCGGGCTGACTCGATCTCGCGGTCTTGGGCGCGCAGATCGTCCAGCTATGTAACGGTCGCCCGGTACGTGAGGGATCTCATCTGAGGACTGGCTCCTGAGCGGCGGGACGGGGGTGCCCGGCGGGCTGCCCGGAGCCCGGCCGGAAGGCAGCGCAGCGGCGACATCCGGGCCTGGGCCAGGGCTCGCGTCGTCGTCAGCGACCGAGGCCGGATCCCGGCCGGCGTGGCCGGGCAATACCGGGTCAGCGGCAGGGGACGCTGACCCGGGTGAATCAGGTCGTTGGCCGGTATACCCAGGATGCGAACACGACTTCCCGCCCGTCCGGGTCCTGGTAGGTGACGCCGCCGTTGGCCTGCCAGTAATCGATCTGCGGCACCGGATGGACTCCCGCGGCGGCGAGCCGGGCCATGATGTGTTCCTGGGCGGCGGCATCGGGCAGGTAGAACACAAGCTGATCCAGCGCGTGTGCCGGGGGCGGCGTCGCGCGCAGGCGGACGATCTCCAGGTGAACCGGGCTGCCGGGAAGGCCAAGGATCGTGCCGTCCAGGCCGTAGCTGTCATGGAAGGTCTCCAGCACCGGCAGCCCGATGGTGTCCCGGTAGAAGATGACCGTCTGGTAATAGTGCGCGCTCCACCGCACGACACGCAGCGCGCCCGCGGGAAGATGCTCCGGCCAGCGCGCCGGCCAAAAGGAATGCACGCAGACAGTCTTCCCCAGCACGGAAAGCCACGCCAGCCTCCATGCCGCGGCGCCGGAGGGCAGCGCACCGCACCTCGCCCAGATGACCGCATTAATGCCGGACCGATCACGACCACCCCGCGCGAACCTGCTGTAAAGAGCTGGCCGGCAACGCTCATCACAGACCGCGACTGCACCCGACCATTGCCACCGAACGATTGCGCCCGGATCGCCGACTATGGACTCGTCCGCCATTGAGCGAGAGGATCGCTGCGCTGAGTTCAGATTTCCCGGTTCTGTGCGTTTCTCAAATGCACCGCTCGGCGTGGGATTGCGTCGGCGATCGGCTATCCCGAACGCACGACTCGGGCGGCCATGGAAAGCTGGGCCGCGGCCTGCGCCGTCGAAGTCCTTCAGTCGTGCGAGCGGGAAGTGGAGGTCGTCAGGTTCATCGACCACGTCGGGCGGAACACGGCCAATCGGTACATGGCGCTGGAGGAACTCTCGCAGCGGGCGCTCATTTGACCGTTATGGTGAAATGACTCACGCCACAATCATCAGCCGATCCGTATGCAAAGCATGTCACCCATCCTTTATAGATCCCTGGAGCCTTTGCCATCCGGGCACGAACCACAAAGTCTTCGTAGGGCACGGGCTCCAGTTTTGAGATACGCACTCCGGTAACTACAACGTACCTGCTCGGCCCCTTGCCGGTCCGCACATTGTCAGTATCCAATTCGAGCGCTGAACCGAAACGCGCATTAATAGGCTCGATGTCAGGAACGAAGTTAACGTAAATCCGCATGTCGGCGGCGGCTTTTTTGATCCGGCTTTTCATCTCTACCCGGAACTGCAGGTCCTGGTCAGAGGAAGTGGCATAAACCTGGCTGTTGACCAGTACCACATCCACTCGCGGCTTTGCAGTGTAGACCAGCGCGAGATAAGAAATCGCGAGCGCCATTATGGACATTGCAGTAGATACGACTGATACCAACATGCAACGTATCATAGGACGAAACCAAGGCTGACCGCAGGCAAGACTAATTGCCGAGCCAGCGAGCGGATCTTGGACGACATCCACGCTCGACGTGATGCGGACGGCCCACACGTCTACCCGATCCCGACCGCCTGCTCCGATTTGGCAAGATGTTCCCCCAGCGCCCATCCGAACGCGCCCGGCGGGACACCCGCGTCGAGCATGCCGGCGAGCAGTCGCGGCGGCCGACCGATCGCGGGCCGATTGCGCCCCGATCTCTTCTCGTACTAGAAATCCGAGGACGCCCCGTCAGTATTCACTGTCCAGGCTGGCCTCGGCTCTCTGCGGCATTCGGCTGGGCGGTTCCCATGCGCCACCATGCGACCGATAATTCGTCAAGAAGTGCCGGGCTCCCACGCGGTTCAGGGCGGCCTTGGTCCGGGCGGCCAGCCGTCATTGACCGAGGAGGTGAGATGGATGGGTCACAAGGGGTAAAGCACGCCCGTGTTCCCACGCCAGGTTCCCTGCCGCAAACTGTGGCCGGGCACGTGACCCAAAGCGGCCAGGTCGACGAGCTGCTGCGCAATGACAGCTACCTTCTGCATGCGGACCTGCGCAAGCTGACGATGGCGTCCTACCACGCTGTCACCGGCCAGGGCCGCGGCCGCGCCCGGCTGCTAAGGCTGACCCCGCAAGCGATTACCGCCAGCCCGTCAGAGCGCGCCGCGATGTTCAGCATCACCGAGGCACTTGAACAACTCGGCGCCACATACCGCAGCGAAGTCTGGTCGGCCCCTTACACCGCAAGGTGGGCCGGTGGGCCTTTACGCCGCCACGTCCGGAGGTGATCACCCTCCAGGGCCACCAGCACTGGGTCTTGTCAGTCTGCCCGGTCATGGTGGTCGGCCGGCAGCTGCTGGCCAGCGGCGGCGGCGGCGGCACGGTGCGGCTCTGGCATCCCGCCATAGGCGAACAACTCGCCACGTTCCACGGTCACCGCGGCCGGGTCTTGTCCGTATGCCCAGTCAAGGTGGCCGGCCGGGAACTGGTGGCCAGCGGCGACATCGGCGGCACGGTGCGGCTTTGGGACCCCGCCGACGGACAGCAGCTCGCCACCGTCCAGGCCCATGGCGGCGTCTGGTGCGTTTGCCCGGTCATGGTGGCCGGCCGGCAGCTGCTGGCCAGCGGCGGCGAGGACCGGACCGTGCGGCTCTGGGACCCCGCCAACGGCGAACAGCTTGCCACGCTCCACGGTCACCGCGGCCGGGTCTTGTCGGTGTGCCCCGTCATGGTGGCCGGCCGGCAGCTGCTGGCCAGCGGTGCCGACGACGGCACTGCGCGGCTCTGGGACCTCGCTACCAGCGAGCAGGTCGCCACCCTCAACACCGACCAGGGCTGGGTCGTCTCCGTGTGCCCGGTCACGGTGGCTGGCCGGGAGCTGCTGGCCAGCGGCGGCAGCGACGGCACCGTGCGGCTCTGGGACCCCGCCAACGGAGTAGAGCCCGCCACCGTCCAGGCCGACCGCGACGCAGTCTGGTACATGTGCCCGGTCACGGTGGCCGGCCGGGAGTTGCTGGCCAGCATGGCAGCGACGGCACGGTGCGGCTCTGGGACCCAGCCGACGGAGAACAGCTGCCCAACCTCAGCGACCAGCAGGGCCGGGTTCTCTGCGCGTGCCCGATCACCGTCAAAGGCCGGGAGCTGCTGGCGAACGGCACCGCTGAGGGCACCGCGCGGATCTGGGACCCCGTCGACGGCGAACAACTCGCCAGCCTTCAGGGCCACCTAGGAGGGATCGTGTCCGTGTGCCCGGTCACGGTGGCCGGCCGGCAGCTGCTGGCCAGCGGCGGCAGCGACATGAAGGTGCGGATCTGGGACCTCGCCGCCGGCCAGCAGCTCGCCACCCTCGAGAGCCAACACCTCCGGGTCTTGGCCATGTGCCCCGTCACGGTGGCCGGCCTGCTGCTACTGGCAAGCGGCGGCGACGACGGCACGGTGCAGATCTGGGACCCCGAGGCCGGCCAGCAGCTCGCCAAGATCGTAACCCACCACGGCTGCGTCCGCTCGGTCTGCCCGGTCACCGTTGACGGCCGGCAGCTGCTAGCTAGCGGCGGCGACGACGGCACGGTGCGGATCTGGGACCCCGCAAACGGCCAGCAGCTCGCCACCCTCGACGGCCAGCAGGTCCGGGTCTGGTCCGTGTACCCGATCGCCATCAACGGCCGGCAGCTGCTGGCCAGCGGCGGCGGCGACGGCACGGTGCGGATCTGGGACCCCGCCGACGGATCTCCCTTGCTCACCATCCCGGTCCGCTATGCGGCCCTCGCCATTCGCGAGGTGGCGACTCTGCTGGCAATCGGTCTCGACGCCGGCGCATTGGTGATCGAGCTAAGCCTCGGCCGGTGAACCCGTTGCTCTCAATGACCACTGAGCGGAGCCCGCTGCAATGGCGGCCACGAAAATGGACCGCACCGGGCTGCACGGAAGCACCCTTGCCTGCGCCGCCAGGAAGCTACCGGCAGCCGATATCGGGCGGTCTGCTGGTCGCCATGGCCAGCGCGACCGAAGCGTCGTCTTCCAGCCGGGGCCGGAGCAGCAGTCGGCCGGTCCGCAGCTGGCATGTTATTGAAACCCCGCGCAGTTGAATCGGATTCCGGGAAGCGGCGTGTGATCTGCGGTGTTTACGGCTGGTATGAGGGATCATTGCCGGTGATGGTGCGGCGACCCCGGCCGCCGGCAACGGGAGGCAGTTAATGGCGCAGAAGGTCACCGTCGCGCTGGAAGACGATCTGGATGGCGGCCCGGCAGATGAGACAATGCGATTCGGCTTCGAGGGCACGGACTTCGAGATCGACCTGAGCGCCAAGAACGCCCGGGCCTTCCGCAAGAAGCTCGCGCCGTTCATCGAGCACGCCCGCAAGGCGGGCCGCGGGCCGGCGCCCCGGCCGGCACGGACGTCAGCTGGCCGGCAGCGCAGCGGCGAGGTCCGGGCGTGGGCTCATGACCACGGCATCGCGGTCAGCGCCCGCGGCCGGATCCCGGCCACCATCTTGGAGCAGTACCGGGCCGCCACCGCCCAAGGACACTGAACCCGGCAGAAGGCCGCCGGCTGCCCTCACCGATATCAAGTTCCGAACACGAAGCGTGAGCTGACGCGGCACCTGCAGCCCCGCGTATCGATGACGCCGGCTGGCATCAACGGTCCTGACGCGGCCGATGGTGCACAGATCATTCGTTTCGGCGCGAAGTATCGCCTAGCGGGGGCTTCCGGGATAGCCCGTTGAGCTGATCTGCCGGCGTTTGAGAAGTTTCCTCGAAATGAGGCGCTGGCCGGTGCGTGTCCCGGCTCGGAGGCTCGCGGTTCGCTGGCTGTGTGGTAGTACCTAGATATGG
>WNGM01006894.1_pt1 | contig 14648 bp, 18 predicted proteins | sample 5400571 | NCBI WGS metagenome assembly WNGM01 (sample SAMN13153378, study PRJNA577476) | soil metagenome | isolation source: 100 cm soil or saprolite under Garry oak tree replicate 2 | place: USA:California | collected 2016-06-15
AGGTGATCAGCCATAACGGAACCCCTTCGAATGTACATCTTCAATGAGCACGGATTACACTGGAATCCAGTGCGACTTCTGCGCGATGGTGTGCTTCAAAAGCCGCACATTCGGTCGCAAAGCGATCGGACTGACGCTTGTGACACCTCGGCCACTGATCGATGGCCATCAATTCGTCTCAGAATCGGCCTTGTGTCGCCTCGCGGATTGTCTGTAAACGAATCTGTTGCAGTTTTTTGTATTGGTCAGGTGAAAGAATCGCCTTCATCTGCGGATCGCTTTGCTGATGAATGGCCCTGAGCTGTTGCATTTTCTGCATTTTTGAAAGCGAATTATCGTTCTTAATTGCCTGCACTTTTGGTACTTCGGCAGCAAGAATCGGCAGCACTTTCTCCTTTTGCTGCGGCGTGAGATTGAGCTGTTGTGCCATTGCCTGGGCCTTCGACATTGCACCCGCCTTTTGCCCGAATGAAGTTGGTGCCAGCAGCGCGAGCAGGGCGATGGATACAGCCGAGATAACAAACGTGTAGTTCTTCATATTTTTTCCTTTGCTTTGCTGCGCATCGTGGTGACGTCGCTTGAGTAAGTCAAGATTTCTCTTGAAAACGTGTCCAAATCTTCTGCAGAAGCGGCACAACCACCACACCTGCGTCAGACACACAAAAACTTTGATATTCACACTCATCGCTCTACACCAATTGCCATTTCACTTCGTGCGAATTCCTTTTCGTTTCCCACAAACGGCGTCCACCAAGGAATGCATTTTCGTTTTGGCCGCGCACAATTCCGTTCGGTAACCGCCCGAACCGATGCACCAACCCACCACCGAGAACGACGTAATCGGCAATGAATGCTCGTCGCAATTGCGTGATCGCATAAAGGACTTGACGCTGCCATTTTTTGTTGCCGAACTTCTCCAGTCCAGGAATTCCCAGATCCTCCTCGATGATCTTTCCGTTCGGATATGGCAGGTCGCCTAACTCGAGGGACATCAGGTTCCTTTCCCAGACCAGCGCTGAGCCCAGCCCTGTACCGAGTCCGAGAAACAGCATCCGCCCTCTGCCGAGGTAACTGCCAAGCCCTTGCATGGCTGCATCGTTCACGACTCGCACCGGTACTCCGAGTGCCCGCGCAAAATTGAAATGGACCCAGCTTTTGCCAAGGTGCTTGGGGTTCCGGAGGATCCGTCCATTGCGCACCGGCGCCGGGAAACCAATTGATGCAACATCAAATTTCCAGCCGCAGACGGTCTCCTCAAATTTTGATACGAACTGTTTTGGCGTCATCCGCGGGCCGGAGGCAAATTCGCGTTCGACGCGCTCGGACAACAGCAGTTTGACAAAGCTGCCGCCGATATCGACAACGAGAATTCTTCTCTTCATCGGTGCGTGCCCGCAGCAGAGGACGCGGCGTTATCGCCCGCGGCCGAACAATCGCCCCATGCCGCCCTTCGGTTCAGACTTCGCAGCGGTGCTGGCAGGCCAGCACTCTACTATCTGAAGCACGACGAAGCGGAACAGCAGTTGCCGGGCAGATTTCAAATCGAGCCGGAGGTTCTTCGCAATCTGTTGCACCGATCGGGCGCCATTGAACTGCGAGGCGAATTGCGCCTCATCCGAGGTCAGCTTCAACTTCTGAACGCGATCGAAACCTTCTCTTGAGTAAGCCGGAATTGAGGCCGGATCGAAGCCTGCAGGTAGGTCCGGGTGCTGGACAAGACGCAAAGTCTCCAGTGACCAGTCATCCACATCCGGATCGCCGGTGAGGTCGCCGAAACCGCTTAACAGCTCTGCATTCTTTTCAAACATGATCCACACGTTCGGCGCCGACCAAAGTTGCGAAAACAGCGTTTGGCCATAGTGCCGCATCAGATCGAACGCCGGCCGCCTCTCAATAGATTCGGTACGAGCAAGGGTTAACAGAAAAGGAGTGCTGTTTTCTTTCTGCTGGTCGCGCGCATTGTTCACCATTTCTGGGTCCACCTCAGCGAGAATGGGCGGCGTCTCCGAACAATAAAGGTCCGGGTCCCGAGTTGTGGCCAGAACAATCTCGCCATCCCGCGCGAGAACGTCCACGGGTTCCTTGTCCCAGCACGCTCGCAGCAGCCCGGTCAGGTTCTCTTTTCCAATCGCTCGAACCGCAAGATTCAACGGAAACAGACTTGTACGACCGCAAAAATAAATATCAGCGGCCCCTGGCTCCTCGCGTTGCGTGGTTTCGGCGGCGGGAGGCTCCGAAACCGGCTCGGCCCAATCAGAAGCGGGGGTTGATATGCGCCACCAATCGTCCGATTGGAAAGCTTCGGCACCCGCGGCCGGCTCCAGTGCAGGCTCCTCCTCGTGCCGAACGGGTGACCGGTCGATCTGTTCGCGTTCTTCGCTGTTGGAAGGTTCCATCACGCGTTATGTCAGCTTGGATTTGCCGCCTATTCTCGGTGTAAGTCTTCTACGGTCTAAGCAAACCCCATATCAAGGCTGTATCAAGAAGCCAATCTTCGCAACGGAGAACTGTTACCCCCTATTGTGAAAAGCGGCGCGACAAGTCGCGTCTGCTCATCTTGCCGCGCTCGTTCGTGGGAATTGCACCGACAATAAAAATTCGCTTCGGAACCTGCCAGGGGCTTAAGAAATCACGGCAAAATCGCAACAGATCGTTTTCGGTTGTCTGGGGTGAAGCCTGAACGCATGCCGCCACTTCCTCGTTCCGTAACCCTGCGCCTGTGGAACGGCCGAACACAACTGCCTGCCGCACGCCCTCAAAACGCAGCAACTGCGCTTCGATTTCCGCCGGATTCACCTTTTTCCCGGCGACGTTGATGACGTCCGAAACCCGACCAACGATTGTTAGCGCCGAGTTATGCTGAGCGAGCAGGTCATCCGGAACAAAAACACCGTTCCCAAGTTTCTGTTCGCCCCCCTCGGGAAAATAGCCGTCGCTCACCGCTGCGCTGCGAACTCGGATCTGGCTGGAGGATGCCGTTGGTTCGATAAATTCAATCTCCACGCGTTGCATCGGGCGGCCGACCAAACCGTCCTCGAATGTTGTGCCATCCTGGTCGTAGCAAATTCCACCGCATTCCGAAGCACCATAAAAGGAATGAATCGGCTGCTTGAATTTTTCGAAAAACTTTTTCGCCACAGCACCCGAAAGCGGAGCCCCGGCAGAAATGCACAGCCGAAGCTTTGGCAGGGCGGGCACATCGTCCAGATTGCAAAAGGCCTGATAAAAGACCGGCGTGCCGGGAAAAACCGTTGCGTGCGTCCGAGCAAGGTCGGCAAGAACGGCTCGCGGTGTTCTATCCCGGCTGACCACCATCGGCACACCGCGCGCGATCAAGGGCGTAAGCAAATTACTAAACCCATAGGAGTGCGAGACCGGGATCACGCCAAAATTCAGATCGCCATTGGAAATTCCCATCGTCTCGCAAATCTGATTGCAATCGGCTAGCAACTGATGTGCGCGAAATCGAACGGCGCGCGGAGCTGCCGTTGTGCCGGATGTAAGTTTCAGAAGCGACGGCGGATTGTCACCCCAATCCACTGTAGAGCCGTCAGTCGTCAGCCGAACGACCTTCAAGTCAGTTTCGCCGGAGACGTCCTCTCTTGCCGACGTTGCCGCGGATACGACAGCGGTTGCCTTGCAAATTTCCAACGCTGCATCGCGCTGTCGCTCGCTGATGGATTGGTCAAGCGGAAGAACGACGAGTTGCTTGCGCAAAGATGCAATGAAGACCGACGGCCAATCCTGGTGATTGCCAATCTGCACCGCGACGACCGCGCCTGCGGTGAACATATCAATTTTCGTGTAGAAAGCGCGCGCCCCCTCTTCAACGTCACGAAAGCTGCGCGCGATCTTGCCCGTTGAATCGAATACAGCAGCACCATCACCTTTGCGCGAAACTGTGCGCTGCCACGCTGCCAGCAGTGGATCACGCGCTTTCATCGCTTGCCAAAACCGGTGTGCACGGATAGATTCCGCGCTCCATTTGAAGATGAAAGCAGGCATTCATCCAGAATACTACGAGACTGATATGGTATGCGCGTGCGGCGCGGTATATCACACGCGCTCCACCCGTCGCGATATTAAGATCGGCATTTGTGCCGCTTGTCATCCCTTTTTCACTGGCGAACAAAAATTTGTCGATACGGCTGGGCGCGTAGAGAAGTTCGCGCGGCGCTATGGCAGCACCAAAGCCGCCCGTGCCGACAAAAAAGCTTAGCTTAACTGGGCTGTAGCGGCTGTCTATGACTGCCGCCCTCCTTCGGCGTTCATAGAACGCCGCTACAGATGGACTTAAATTCCCTTATTCAACTCAAACGCGAACGCCTCGAACAACTCGAACGCGAAATTGCGGATCCGCGCCTGTTCGACAATCGTAAGCGCGCTGAGGAAATCATGCGCGAACGCGCGACTCTGACAGATTTGCTGGAAAAATGGCGCGAGCTCGAAGCGGCCCGCAAGCAATTAGATGACAACCGTGAACTGGCAACGTCGCGCGATGTTGAGATCGCAGCGATGGCCGACGATGAAATTCCGGAACTCGAAAGACGCGTCGTCGATCTTGAACGCGGCGTTCAGGTCGCCTTGCTGCCGACGGATCAAACCGAAGAGCGCGACGCAATCGTGGAAGTCCGCGCCGGAACAGGCGGGAACGAAGCGGCGATCTTCGCCGCCGATCTGTACCGCATGTATCATCGCTACGCGGAATCTGCCGGGCTGAAAACCGAAGACCTCGAGTCGAGTCCCTCTGAGCTTGGCGGATTCAAGGAAGTGATCTTCCGAGTTTCGGGCGAAGCAGTTTTTAGAAAGCTCCGTTATGAAAGCGGTGTGCATCGTGTTCAGCGCGTGCCTGCGACTGAAGCGCAAGGCCGCATTCATACGTCGACGGCCACTGTCGCGGTGTTGCCCGAAGCACAGGATGTGGATGTTGAATTGAGACCGGAAGACTTACGGATCGAAGTTTCCCGCGCGGGCGGTCCCGGCGGGCAGGGCGTGAACACCACTGACTCGGCGGTGCAGGTAATGCACATGCCGACCGGCATGATCGTGCGCTGCCAGGACGGTCGCAGTCAGATCAAAAACAAGGAACGCGCACTATCGATTTTGCGAGCGCGCTTGCTCGAGCGCAGGCAACGCGAGGAAGCCAATTTTCCCCAGAACCGAGTGACTGACCATCGGATCGGACTGACCGTTTACAATTTAGATCAGGTAATGGACGGGAATCTCGGTGAGTTGATCCAGTCACTGCAAACCGCAGACGTGGCTGAGCGGTTGAAACAATCAGCCGTCGCCGCATGATAGGACAAATGTTCCGCTTTCCGCTAAGGCCCACTTGAGATAGCAACAGCGGTGAGCCTTGGAGGGGGGCCACGGCATTGTGATCAATGTGGAGCTCGGCGAAATTCGAGATCGCGCGGAGCGGGCAACCACTTGGAATCGTTGCTGTGCGCGGCCGACTATGGCTCAAATCGCGTGGCGAGCTGCTCGCGCTGTTTTTGCAACTCTTTCGGCACAATCCGGCCTAACGAATCGACAAACTCCTTATGCGCCGCGATTTCTTTTTGCCATTCCTCGTGATCGAGCCCGAGGAGTTCGTCAACGGCATTGTGATCGATGTCCAGCTCTGCAAGATCCAGATCATGGGGACTGGGCAGCCAGCCTACAGGCGATTCGACCGCGCCACCGTTCCGTTCGCAGCGGTCGATGATCCACTTGAGCACGCGCATGTTTTCGCCAAAGCCCGGCCATAGGAATTTTCCGTCCGCGCCTTTGCGAAACCAATTCACGTTGAAGATGAGCGGCGGAATGGTGAGGCGCTTTCCCATGTCCAACCAGTGCTGAAAATAATGGCCGATGTTGTATCCGCAGAACGGCAGCATCGCCATCGGATCGCGTCGCACTCGCCCAACCGCACCGGCGGCCGCAGCGGTTGTTTCCGAAGCCATCGTCGCGCCCAAATATACGCCATGGTTCCAATCAAATGATCGCGCTGATCGGGACGCCTTCGCCTTTCTCGATGTCGAAGTCGAGCGCGGGGTTATTGCGTACTGGCGTGGTGAAGCGGCTGTTGGGGTGCGCCGCTTTTTCTTTTGATTCAGGCGTCCAATCATCTCCACGCCAATCAAGCGCATGCGCCGGCGGGGGACCATCTTTGCCCTCCCACCACACGTCACCATCGTCGGTGAGCGCCACGTTCGTGTAAATTGTGTCGTGCGCGATCGATCGCATCGCGTTGGGATTCGATTTGTAGCTCGTGCCCGGCACAACGCCGAAGTAACCGTTCTCCGGATTAACCGCGTACAACCGGCCATCGCGAATTCGCATCCAGGCGATGTCGTCACCCACCGTCGTTATTTTCCAGCCTTTGAAATGCGCGGGCGGGATAAGCATCGCGAAATTAGTCTTGCCGCATGCGCTGGGGAATGCGGCAGCTACATAGTGTTTGCCACCTTCGGGAGATTCCACGCCGAGAATCAGCATGTGCTCCGCCATCCAGCCTTGTGTCCGCGCCAGATACGAACCGATTCGCAGGGCGAGACATTTTTTGCTCAACAAAACGTTGCCGCCGTAACCAGAACCAACTGAAATAATCGTGTTGTCCTGCGGGAAATGACAAATGAAGCGGCGCTCAGAATTGACATCCAGCAAGGAATGCACGCCGCGGTTCCACTCTGAATGCGGATCGTTGCCGAGCCGTTTGAGCGCGATCTCGCCCATGCGCGTCATGATTCTCATGCTAAGCACGACATACTTGGAATCGGTGATCTCGAATCCGACTTTGGTCAGGGGCGAATCCGCCGGCCCCATCATGTAGGGAATCACAAACATCGTGCGGCCGTGCATAGCGCCCTTCAATAGCCCCCGAAGTTTCGCATACGTCTCTCGCGGCTCAGACCAATTGTTTGTCGGGCCGGCTTCCTCTTTTGTTGGCGTGCAGACAAACGTGAATTGCTCCACGCGAGCGACATCGTTTGGATCGGAGCGATGCAGATAGCAGCGAGGAACCTTCTTTTGGTTCAGCTCGATGAGGACGTTCTGCTTCATGGATTCAGCGATCAGAAACTCGTTCTCGCGGTCCGAGCCGTCGCACCAGAAAATATTTTCGGGTTCAGTCAGAGCGGCGATCTCGTTCACCCAATCGAGCACGGCCGCATTGCCGGGCTTTGCGTCACCGATCCCTTTGGGCGGGAAAATGGCGGGCGCGAGATTTTTCATCGACGGAAAACGTCCACTTTAACCACGAACGCTGGCTTCGCCACGTTGAATCATTGAACTATTGACCCGTCAAAGCGGCGTTACTTTGTGCTATTAACGCTGGAACGAATCACTGTTCGGTGGTCGTTTCACTTGCGCAAGCACACTGCGCAGCATTAATTGAAACTATGTTCGGGGTGACCACGTCCGATGATTATCGGCCGGTTGCGTGGATGGGTCGCTATCCTGTCGATGTGACCACGATGCTGGTCGGGGTCCACGTGGTCTGTGCAGTCCTGGCCTGCATCGTGACTGCAATTCCTGGCCTCGCCGGTACGCTCACATACTTTGTTTTCGACAGCGCACGTATCTGGGACGGGCTGCAGGTATGGCGACTCGGCACGTATGCATTCGTGCATTTCCCGTCATCGCTGCTGTGGTTTGCCATCGAGATGTATCTGCTATTCGTCTTCGGGCGAGAAGTGGAACGTTTTCTCGGCCGGCGCGCGTACATCTTTCTTTATCTGATTCTGCTGCTTACGCCGCCGATACTACTGACGGTGTGGGGACTTTGGGAGCGATCTTTACTTGCCGGTTCGCCGGCGTTGCACTTTGGAGTTTTCGTTGCCTTCGCCACGATTTATCCGCACGTCGAATTGTTGCTGCGGATCCAGGCCAAGTGGATCGCCCTAATTCTCGCCGCTGTTTACACGTTTCAACTGCTCGCCTATCACGCCTGGAGCGATTTGGTCGTGGTCTGGACGAGCATTGGCGCCGCCTTCCTTTTTGTTGAATTAAATGGCGCCGGCCCGGAGCTCGTTTGGTGGAACGCGTTGAAAACGCGATTCGCTCCGCGCCCGAAATACCATGTTGTTCCCAGGCCGCAACCGCGTGCCAGCGGTGGCCGGACGGAACCGGATGACGCTCAAGCCTCGATTGATCCTATCCTCGACAAGATTTCCAAGTTCGGAATTGGAAGCCTGACGGCGAGCGAGCGCCGGCAGTTGGATCGAGAGCGCGAACGCTTGTTAAAAAATTCGCAGTAATCTCCTGTAGTGGCAGCCGTTTCGGCTGCTTGATCTCTCCGAAACGCGGACGGCACGCCTGCCTTTACGTTTTATTGTCTTTAATCCGCGCTTCGATGATCTCGCATAGCACATGAATCAGAAGCTGGTGCGCTTCCTGGATCCTGGCTGTTGAGTCGTTTTTAACTAAAAGGTCGACATCTGCCATGCCCTTTGTCGATCCCCCATCGCGCCCGAGGAACGCGATGGTTTTCAGTTCGCGCGCTCTCGCTTCTTCCAAAGCGAGAAGGACATTTTTGGAGTTGCCGGAAGTTGTGAAACAAATGAGCACATCGCCCGGCTGGCCGAATGCCTCCACCTGACGCGCGAAAATTTTGTCGAATCCATAATCGTTTCCGCCGGCGGTGAGAATTCCGCTATCACTTGCAAGACAAATCGCCGGAAGCGCTCGCCGGTCCTTGGTAAAACGCACCACGAGCTCCGTTGCAAAGTGGGATGCATCGGCCGCGCTGCCGCCATTCCCGCACATGAGCAACTTGTTTCCCGTGTGAAAACACTCGCTTATCAGATCCGCGGCTCTGCTGACCTGCGGCTCAAGATCTTTCAACGATTCCAGCACCCGGACTGAGTCATTAATCGCTCGGTTTAGGTTTGAAGAAGAGTTGTGACTCATGACAAAGAGATGGTCGCGATAGAGGGTTCGAACCTGTGACTTGTATGGTCAAGCGAAATCTGCCAGTGACGACTAGCTAGTTTAGGCCCGTTTCAAATATGCTCGGCCGAACCCGGTCTTGAGTTGCTTCTCGCGCATGCGCGCACAAGACTCGGGCCGGAAAGCTTCGTAATAGTGCAAGGTAACAGGCAATCGGTAAGCCATCGCTGGAACCCGTCCGGCGTGGTGCTGAGCGACTCTTTTTCGTAAATCAACCGTGGAGCGCGATGTACAAATTCCCATCAGCGCATCTCAGCACATATGTGTAAAACATCGGGCGCAAGGGCAATGCGCGGTAGAGGGTTCGAACCTCTGACCCCTACCGTGTCAAGGTAGTGCTCTACCACTGAGCTAACCGCGCACTCGGATCAGAAGTGATAAGTGACCGTTGATCGATAATGAGTCAAGCCATACGAGTCTCGCCACAACCAGAGATCGCAGGTCACATCAATACTAGACAACCGGAACGGCTCAGGCGAACATTTCGACTCCCGTGAGCACATTATTTTTCAAGCGTTTCCTGAAACGTCCATTCCAGATCGCGTCGATTGTGCCCAGCTCCAAAGCGTTGGTGGAACGCGTCGCAAGCAAAATGGACTTTTCCAAGCCGCGGGTGATCGCGGAATACGGCCCCGGCGAAGGCGTGCATTCCCGTGAGATTGCGCGACGGATGACCCCTGGTTCGCATTTGCTCTTGTTTGAACTCGACGCGGCGCTCGCGCGAGCACTAGAACGCCAATTTGCAGCCGATCGGCGTGTTCACGTGATCCATGGTGATGCGGCATCGTTGCCATTCGAGCTGAAACGCCACGGGTTCACTTCGTGTGATTACATTCTCTCCGGCATCCCGTTCAGCATTCTTAAGATCGAGAAGAAACGCGCGCTGCTGCGAAAAACGTACGACGCTCTTACGGAGGGAGGCAAGTTCATCATTTACCAGGTCACCAACGAATTGAGGCAGCACGCCACCGTTTTCCAGAGCGCCGAATCGGAATATTTCCTGCAGAATATCCCGCCAATGTTCATCACGGTTTTTCACAAAACCTCTTCAATACAAGTCAGTGGACGCATGTCCGCGAAGCGGAAAGGCCGTTCTCGATTGGCCGGGGTTGGCGCGGAACGTCCGGCATGAGGGAAAAACCGAGTCGAATCGAAAAAGATTCGATGGGCGAGATGACCGTGCCCGCGGATGCGCTCCACGGTGCGTCCACGCACCGCGCGGTTCTGAATTTTCCTGTGAGCGGTTATCGCTTTTCGCGGCCATTCATTCGAGCGCTGGGTCTAATCAAGTGGGCGGCCGCCCAGGCAAACCACGATCTTGGTTTGCTCGACTCCGAGCGTGCGGCGCTGATCGTGCAGGCCGCCGAAGAAGTTTCCGAAGGAAAACTCGATGAACATTTTCCTCTCGACATTTTTCAGACCGGCTCTGGTACGAGTACAAATACCAATGCCAATGAAGTAATCGCAAATCGATCCGCGCAATTGGCAGGCAAGCCCATCGGTTCGCACGATCCGGTGCATCCGAACGATCACGTGAACATGGGCCAGTCGAGCAACGATGTGATTCCTTCAGCGATCCATATCAGCGCTGCGGAATTGTTGAAGAACGATCTGGTCCCAGCTCTGGAAAAATTACACGCCGCGCTTGAAACAAAAGCGAAGGAATTTTGGCACATCATCAAGATCGGTCGGACGCATTTGATGGACGCGACACCGATTCGGCTGGGCCAGGAATTCTCCGGATACGCGCAGCAGGTTGCGTATGGGAAGGCGCGTGCGGAGAAAGCTATCGAAGCTTTGCGCGAGGTCGCACTGGGCGGAACCGCAGTCGGCACTGGTTTGAATCGCCATCTCGATTTTCCCAAGAAAGTCCTGCACCACATCGAACAGCGCACCGGGATCGCATTTTATGAGGCGAAAAATCATTTTGAAGCCCAGGGCGGCAAGGACGCAGTTGTCGAAGCGAGCGGACATTTAAAAACAATCGCCGTGACTCTCTTCAAAATCGCCAACGACATTCGCTGGCTCGGGAGCGGACCGCGATGCGGCATTGGCGAAATTCGATTGCCCGCCACGCAACCGGGCAGCTCGATCATGCCTGGGAAAGTAAACCCGGTCATGAGCGAGTCGCTCATGATGGTGTGCGCACAAGTCATCGGCAACGATGTGACCATCACTTGGGCCGGTGCGAACGGGAACTTCGAACTGAACGTGATGATGCCGATAATGGCGCACGACCTTTTGGAATCCATCCGATTGCTGGCCAACGCAGTCGATATTTTCTGTGAGAAATGTGTCAGCGGCATCGTGGCCGACGAAGAGCGCTGCCGCGAGCTGGTGGAGCTTTCGATGGCAATGGTGACCAGCCTCTCGCCAAAGATCGGTTACGATCGTGCTGCGGAAATTGCCAAAGAAAGCGCAAAGACCGGACGAACGGTCCGCCAGATTGCGCGAGAAGGAAAAGTTTTGGCCGACGAAGAACTCGAGCGCGCGCTCGATCCGATCAAAATGACTGAGCCGGGCGGAAGCGCCACGGAGTAATGGATTGGTGAGGATTTCGATTGCGTAGTCGGCCGGTTAATACGATTCAACGGTTTAAGCGTTTAACGTCGGCGAAGCCATGGTTGCTAAACTCGAAGGGCCGCAGTTTTCAGGCGGCGCAAACATCGCCATCAAGTGCCCAAGTCACACCTACGAGCAGACTGTGGCTTTTTATCGGGACATGCTCGGATTGCCTTTGATCGAAGAGGAAAAAGACGGCTGCATTTTTCAGTTCGGTCCGAACCGGCTGTGGATCGATAGCGTGCCAAACCTGAGTCATCCCGATTTCTGGCTCGAGTTGGAGACGAATGACACGGAAGCGGCCGCCTCATTCTTGAAGATTCATGGCGTCTTGCGGCGGGACGAAGTTGAGCAATTGCGCGAAGATTTTAACGGCTTCTTCATCTCTGCGCCGAACGGCGTGATCCATCTCGTTGTGGGACCGGAGGAAGTGTAGGCGAGACATGGCAGATTACATTCTGACGATCGTCGAACAGGTGGGGCTGATGCTCGCCGAGTTGGCTCGGCTCAAAAGCGGTGAGAAGCCAGCGGGCATTAGCGTGCTCTGCCTGCGCGAGACTGGTTTGCCTCTGGCTGTTGTGAAGCATTCCTCTCCGGAAACGATCCTACAATTGCTGAAGACCGGCGGTGGTACGCAATACGCCCGGGCGGTGTTGTTGGCCGAATTACTCATGCAAGATGCAGACCTCAGCGACGCCGCCGGCAAAAAGCGGGAGGCGATCATTGGTCGCGCCCAGGCAGCGGCGCTGCTTGAGCACAGCATTGATCAGCTTTCACCAGAAGAACAAGCAATCTATCGACCAAAGCTTGAGGCGCTGACTTCCGATATTGAGCGCATTTCGCGCTAGTGAGGGTAGAATTCGCGCGCGAACACAAGAACGGTTCCCGTCATGTTGAAGGGAGCGCTGCAACGAAATGCGAAGCATGAGGCCAGGCTTACAAACATCTCTGACTATTTGATTGCGGCAGATGATTCAAGAATGATCAGAGATTGAAAGCCTGGCCTCGCGGACTTCGTTCGCTACGTTGCAGCTTCGCTTCGCTCAGAATGACAAAAGGGCATCCTGCTTCGAGACTCTCAACGCATTAACGACCTCAGCCACCGCAGCCGCGCCAGCGTCCCACCCATGTGCTCCAGCCGTAAAACCCAAGCGGCTCCAAGAGACCTGCCGCGACTAGCGCATCAACGTCGGCGCGGCTTGATGTGATTTTTTCGTTAGCGTCAATCCCATAGCAATCGTCGATCACCATCCAAGCTCCCTCGATAAATTTGTCGCGATAGCAATCGATGTCTCTGCGCTTGGCTGCATCAGCATCGAGAATTAACAGGCCTACTTGATCCGAACCGAGCACTCGATGGACAGTGGCCACCGTTTCCGGTTTGAACGAGTGGCCCTTGATTAAAGTGACGAGATCCGTCACGCGTTCCCTGGTGAGATTGCGTTCCAAGTCGCGCAGGATGTTGCGCGTCCCGAGCCGCTTATGTTTTACACTACCACCAGGTTCGATTGCGATCAGTCTCTTGTTCTGACCTGAATCACGAATACCGAAGGCCGTGGCAATGGTTGCACCGCCAACAAACGCGCCGATCTCGAGAATCGCACCGGAGCAAATTCTTGCGAAGTGGTAAATCAAAATCAACACGTCCAAGTGGAGCATGGAGTACCGGTCGCGGACCTTCATTAGCTCCGAGTGAATCGGCTCGTGCCGATAGGTCATCAGCCTGTGCATCAGATCGAGGCACTCGCCGTAGCCACCATCTCGCGTGATCATCTCTGTAGCGGCGGTCTGTGACCGCCGAATCTTATTTTCCCGAGCGATATTCTAGCGCGAAAATCTCTCCCACCTACGGCTAATCCTCAGCTTGCTACAAGTCCTCCCCGCATGGGATTCTCGCGCTCGTAGAGCCGCCGCTACAGTAGGTCGCCTTCACGGCTTTCGTTTTCTGATGGGACTTCGCGTCGCAGCAGGTAAGCTCCCCGGCGTGAACGTCGAACTAGGTGGGGCGGGGCTGGAAAGACGAAATGCAAATGTCGCCGACGGTGACGGAGAAGGCGTTCCTGACGGAGTTGACGAAGCAGACGGCGACGGACTCGGCATCGGGCTGGGAGTTGGCGAAGGAATAACATTTTCCCAGCGATGCAACGGCACGCTCGCGCCACCCATTTCTTTCGTGAGCGTTTCGCAGCGGGCGTGAATTCTTTCCAAGTCAGGCGGACCAAAGGGCTTTTCTGCCGTTTCGGGGAAAATGATGTAAGTCACTTTCAAGTCGCTCACCGGACGGTTGTACGCGGTTGAAAGCGCGTTGAGCTCTCTTGCGATTCGCAGCGAGGCCTCACCGACCTTGTCATTGGGACCGACGTCTCCGACGATCACCGGATAAATCGCGTCCCCGTAAACCACGAGCGCGTAATCGCCGGGTTTGACCGGTACAGGGCCGCGCGTAAACGCGCCCGGCACCACGATGAACGGATCCGTCGCGCCGATCAGGAAACTGAACTTCTTCAGTGTGCTGACTTCGCCGCGCAAATCCGCAATCGCATTGCGCAGTTCGCGCTTTCGTGCGGGATTGGTAGTCGTGAGCGCGTACTCATCTTCTGCGCGTTTCAATCGCTCTTCGGTTCCGGCGAGATACGGGTTAGGCGCGTCCGACTTCTTTTGCCAACGATAACTGGTGGCCGGCTTGAAATTCACGGGCGCACCGGTCCCGACAGACAAGCGGTCGGAATCGGAGCCGTCGGCGTCCACATCCATGTCGGCCTGGAGCAGAAGCGCTTTTCGATGAGTCTGCGGATACTGAAGCTGGAGAACGGTTTGGCAATCAAAAAAGTTGTGCCGCGATAAAAGTAGATCGAGACGGCCAAGGTTCTCACGCAGCATTCTGACTTTTGTGTCGTAAAGCTGCGCGAACAGCGGCGAAACCGAGCCGGCGGAAATCATCGACGCCAAACCAGGAAACAGCGTCGGCAGTTGCGGACTGACGTTGGCTAGTTCCTCAACTGTTTTGTTCGGCGAAGGCACACGCGCCAGCAGCTTGAGATCGAGCACGTAACTGTCCGGCACAGTGCGTTCGGTCGCAGCATCCGCTCCGGCGATCGTCTCCACCGTGGAGTGAAGAGTGATTCCGTTGAACAGCTTTGCGGTGTCCAATTTCC
>WNGM01002770.1_pt1 | contig 14626 bp, 18 predicted proteins | sample 5400571 | NCBI WGS metagenome assembly WNGM01 (sample SAMN13153378, study PRJNA577476) | soil metagenome | isolation source: 100 cm soil or saprolite under Garry oak tree replicate 2 | place: USA:California | collected 2016-06-15
GACGGATAATATAGAGTAGTACCTTCAGTTCTGAACCACTTAGCTCGGTAAGCAGTTCATCGAAGAGAATATCAGGTACAGGCGTTGTATTAGCTGGTTCAAACCCTTCAAACATAATAATTCCTCTTCTATCACCCTGTTACATTGCCCTCCATACTTGATTTTTTTGTACAGATGGGATACAATGTAACAAGGGTTACTTGACTGGTGCTGCTCATAGTTTTGCGGACAGAGAGCAGTACCAGGGAACGGCGTTGGAGCAATCCAACGCTATTTTTTTAGTGGTGTCTACTACCGTTCACTGTCTCAGCGACCGCTTCCATCTTCACATTCAAGTCAGTAGTCTGGTTGGCTTGATATTCCCTCTCTTGCTCCTCTGCTTCAGGGTCAAGCTGGAAATCTCCGCATTGCCACTCTTCATTGAGCTTTTTCAATACCTTGCGCTCGTCATAACGCAATCTGCCTACATCGGCTCTTTCCTTCTGAGACAATGACGGAGGTGCAACGAGTGTAAGGCACTGTTCATCCCATAAGTGAGGAGGGACATGGGCAACCTGTTCACGTAGTCGCATCTCTAAGCGTTCAAAATGTGTCTCTGGCTTAGGATTTTGTACCTTTGGAGTAGGCTTAACCTCTTCAATTGGTGCTACTGAAGAAGGAGCTGGTGAAATAGGTGTTATTTTGACGTTTGGCTTGTTCATCCAATAGGCCACGTTCGCTACTCGTACTACGATGGCAGACATAGCTTGCAGATCAGTCAAGTCAACGGTTTCATCCTCCTGAATGGCTTGCATCACCATCCGTCGGAATATCTCAGCATCGATTTGTACCAGCAATGTTCCTTCGTAGTAGCCTGTCTGGCGGTTAAATGATAAGTTGGGTGTCTTTTCGTTCATGATTGTTCCTCACAAGTGTGCTGGCGGGGTTGCCAGCACACGATAAATTAACCTGCTACTTCCTCCAAGAGATCATCGAAGAGGGTAGCTTGTGTCCTCGACTTGAGCATTTTGTCGAGATTGCGCCGTGCCGTAGCAAAGTAGGAGGGCTTTAGCTCACATCCCAAAAATTTGCGATCAAACTTGAGAGACTGATGTCCAGTACTGCCTATGCCAGTGAAGGGATCGAAAACAGTTTCACCAGGATTGCTCCATAAGCGGATACATCGCTCGATCACTCCCAACTGCAGGGGGCATATGTGGCGTTCATCGTTGGCGTCCCTTCCATCGACAACGTTAAGAGTGTCCGTCTCGCGGATGTCGTACCAGACAGGCCTCGCCCATCGAATCCAGTCTTCATTGCTGATATCTGGCAGTACAGGTACAGCGTTCTCACCAGGCTTACGGAATATAAGGATATAATCTGCCATGCCAGGGCGAGACCATGTAGAGTCTTTATGGAGCTGGACAAACATCAGACCTTTTGCTTTTGTCCGTACAGCCTGAACTTGTGGGTCTTTGTCTATGCAGACTTCGCCATGATAGATGAACCCACGATCACTAAATGCCTTGATGGCATCTCCCCGGAAGTCCTTCATGCCGATGTACCCATCATTCACGAGGGTAGCTCCAATCTGCTGCACGTGTACACAGCAGTTCCGGCCTGGCTTCGTCACTCGCAATAGATGATCGATGATATAGCTGAAATGATGATAGAACTCCTCAGCATTTTTGCTATTGCCCAGATCGCGCTCGGTTGGGCTGTAGGTGTACAAAGACTGGAACGGAGGTGAGAACACCGACAGATCAACAGAATTATCTGGCATCTCTGCCATCCGCTCGCAACTGTCACCAAGCATCAGGATATAGTGCTCATTCTTGACTGTTTGGGGCTTATAATCATCACGGCTTTTCACGTTGTTAAGCTCTTCTTGCTCAAACGAGCGGACATGGTTGATCAGTTGTTGGCTCATTCTGTTGGCTTCCTGCTCTTTCCTCATGACATTGCTATATATTTCCTGCTCCACTTCAGAGAGGATGATCTTGACATTGACGGAGTGGTGCTGCCCAAATCGGTAGCACCGACGAACTGACTGATAGTACATCTCAAAACTGTCATTCAGGCCAACAAAGGCCATGTTGTGACAATTCTGGAGATTGATACCATACCCAGCGATTTTTCCTTTTGTGACCAGCACGCGGTACTGGCCAGCCTGGAATGCCTCAATAGCGGCTATCTTCTTATCAGGGCTATCACTGCCTACAATCTCGATGCTGTCCGGTATGGCACGAGCGAGCATAGTACTTTCATCGTTCATACCGGTCCAGAGTATCCACTGCTCACAGTTGGATTGCACGAGATTTACGGCGCATTGTACCCGCTCTTCAAGAGTGCCACGGCGGGCTTGTGAGCGGTCTTGAATGCCCTTCATACCAGTGTAGAACAGAGTACCCTCTGGCGTGTAGTTGGTCTCGACAATAATCGGCTTCACTGTAAGAGGTGGGAGGATATAGCCATCGTCACTAAAGCCCAGGTCAGAGGGCTTTTTGACGCTCATAGACCAGGAAGCCATCCATCGATAAAAGGCTTCCTGTGCATGGCCTTTGAGCCGCCATCCGTTGCTTGCTCCCTTATCGCTATCATGCACAAAGAACATCGCCAGCATCTCAGTACGGCTCATAATGCCCAGGAACTCAGCATGATTAGCGATCTCTGTGATATCGTTGGGTGCTGGCGTAGCCGTGCAGGCTAGCCGGTAGGGAGTAGAGGCAAACATTTCTATGAGTTTTTCTTTGGTGACACTAGCTAGCCCCTTGAGTATACTGCTCTCATCTAGGACTACCGTTCCAAAGTCTGACGGATCAAAGTGATCCATCATCTCATAATTGGTGATATTAATGCCGTTAATCAGGTCTGATCCGGATCGAGTGTAGTGGCATTCTATCCCGATCTTCTTTGCTTCATTGACCGTCTGGCGGGCTACTGAGAGAGGAGCAAGAATAAGCGTTCTCTGACCTGTGAGACGTGCAAATTCCAACTGTAGCCGCGTCTTACCAAGCCCTGTGTCCGCAAAGAGAGCGGCACGTCCCTTACGCAGTGCCCATTGCACGAGCACACGCTGAAATGGAAAGAGATCAGGATGGATATCAGAGAGCGAAACGTCAAGCCCTGATGTTTGGGCAATGGCATGTTTCGATTGCAGGAAGACAGTATAATCTTCGGTGTGAATTGCTGTATTCATTTTTCTTTTCCGCCCTCTCCACTAATCTGCTTCTATCGCGTCGTTATATTTACCGCTAGAAAGTTCTGTGGAATGAGTTATACTTAGCAAGAGCTTCCCTTGCAGTAGAACAGAGGTTTCCCCCTTGTATGATGGCAGGAGGAAGCCTTTTTTTGTCATATTCATGTTGTTTCCCCTTCGTGATAGTCGGTACAATTACCGACAGTAGAAATACTTAGATGTTACCCCACGGTACCAACAGGACTCAAGTCAGTACAAAGGAGGTTTCCGTTATCCGAAACTTATCCAAATATGGACAGGCCATACTCAGCGTTCGGTTCCTGCATCAACGAAGACTGCGAGGTTTTCACCCCGTCTTACACCTTCTCAGTCAGGCGTTTTACAGGACTCAAGCCCTGTCAGTTCCCGTGTAACTCACGGTACTGGTTCGCGTCGGTATTTCTACCGACAGTACTAGAATGTGCTATACTACACCTTGAGAGGTGCATTCCAGGAATAGCTGCCCTGGGAAGGCGTTGCGAGACCTGATATTATACTGGCTCACAAGCCTGAAATGTTGATTGGTACGGCGTTATCATCAGCTCTCATGAGCATTTGGACGCCAATCCTGCCCTGTGTTTGAGCAGTGACGACGCCACAACGTCGCACCTCTCACCCCGCGCCCAACTAAATACGAGAGAAAGCAGGTACGCTTTGATGTCGCTTTCCCTGTATGTTGGCATCGACATAGGCAAATTTAGCCATGTCGCCTCTTTGCTGTCCTCTCAGCTCCTCTTCCAGCACCATCGCTATGAAGCTTGCCCCACACTCTCCTTTGAGCAATCCCGCTCTGGATTTGAGAAACTGCTGTCCGCACTGACTGAGCATGCGCCCCCTTCGGCTTGCCATGTCCTGCTTGAGAACACAGGTCACTACGGCAGAGCCATTGAACAGTATCTCCAGGAAAAAGGCGTGCAGGTCTACCGAATAAGCGTCTCGACAGAGAAACGCGGCAAACAGAAGAGCGATAAGCGTGATGCGCAGGCCCTGGCTGTCCTCCTGTACAATCAGATAGAGCGTCACATCATTGTGACCGACAAAAGCCAGATAGCCCACCGACTTGTACCGCCGAGCGATACAGCCAGATTGTTGCATGGCTTGGTGCAACATCGGCTGGAACTTGTCCATGAGACCACACGGCGCAAGAACAAATTGACTGCCATCTGTGACGAACTGTTTCCCGAATTGACGCAGGTCTATGCTGACCCTAACAGCCCATCGGCCTTGACCCTCAGAGAAAAATACCCCACGCCAGCCGATGTAGTTGCTGCTTCCCTCGATGACCTGGTAGCCACCAGGAAGTACCGCCGTCCAAGTCGAGACAAACTTGCTGAACTTCAGGAGCTGGCCCGGACTACCATCGGCACGAAGGATGCCAGCCGACTTATCTGCTTGCTCATTGAGCAGAAGCAACTCATGAAAGAGATGACCCTGCTCAATGAGCATATAGAAGCCCTGAATGTCGAGATTGAGAGAGCGGTCTCGACATCGCGCGAAGGGCGCATATTGACATCCTTCCCGATGATAGGCCCCATTCACGCGGCCGTCCTCATTGCGGCTATTGGCACCATTGCCAACTTCGAGAGCATAGCCAAATTGCGCGGCTATTGCGGTTGGTCTCCATTGCAACAGCAGACAGGTACATCGAAAGATAGTATGGTACTTCAGCCCGCCGGTAACAGGCTCTTGAAGCACACCATCTATCTGATCACCTTGCAAGCTATCCATATGGACACCCCGTTTAAGGCACTCTATGACCGGCTGGTACCCATCAAGTGCCACTATGACGAACGTACCCAAAGATACCGTGGCAAGATGAAGGTCATCGGTCGCGTGGCTGGACAGATCATCAAATTGATCTATGTCCTCTTGCGACGCGACCATGACCTGATTGCAGGCACCGATGGGGGGCAAGTGCCTGATCCGGAGATGTATGACCCGATTAAGCATAAAATAAAGAGGTGACGGCATAGGATATCACCTCTTCTTAGGCTACAGCTAATGGTTGAGTTTTACGGCGTCTGAATTTTCCATGAGCATCACAGGGAGAATTTTCATCCTGCTCAGTTTTGCGTCTTCTATTCCTTTCAGTGGTATCTAAACGTTTATTGGAGCGAGGACGGAGAGGGGCTGTCTTTACTTTGTCCTCTCGATAGAGCCTCCCCAGTGGTGTATCAAGAAATGGAATATCATCACGTCTCTGGTAGACTGACCATCGGGTATAGCGAGCTTCAATTCCGCTAGCGCGTGCTCGCTCATTCCAAATGCTCGCCACTTCCGCAGGTGCGATCCATTTTACCCCATGCTCGTCAATAAAATCTTTTTTCATCTTTACTCCATCTATTATACACACTGGTGTATATTGACTTCTTCCTTGCAGTGGTGTACACTCTGATTATACACGGTTGTGAACGAAAGTCAAGTAGGTATTAGTACTGAAAGGAAAAATCATGGCAGAATATGTAGCTGCATTGTGTAGGGCGTGCTGGAAGGTTTTCCCGATGGAGGAATCCGTTAAAACAATCAATACTTGGGGAAAAAGGACTTATTGCTGCTCTTCTTGCTACAAAAAAGAGACAATTCAATGTCCATCGTGCAAGAGAACCTACCTCCCTTTGAGATGGGATAAGGAGAGGATTATTTGCCGTAGATGTGAGCTTCTTCAAGAAAATTCTTATCCTCCAGAGTTTGAAAGGCGAGAGTATAAAAGGGTTCATGAGAATGTCAGGCGTGCTGCATCTCTCAACCTTCCAGCTACGCTTACTCTTGATGGATGGATCTCTACTCTCTCTTATTTCAAAGAAGTTTGTGCCTATTGTTTAGATCGTCCCTATGAAAATATGGATCATTTTATCCCTCTTCGTCTAGGGGGTGGCACAACCCCTAGGAATTGCATTCCTGCTTGTAAAGAATGCAATAAAGTGAAGGGACAAGCACACCCCCGTATAGTAACCTCTATTCCTGCTGAAGCATTAGATCGAGTCTCACGCTATCTTAGCAGTCAGTGACTATAAAGCGTCTTGGCTACACCTCCATCCCGTGAGCATGCGCCGGATACTCCTGCTGAGTGCGTGTAGCTACCATTAGCGCACTCAGCTACATAGCCTCTAGTCGCAGTCCAGAAAGTACTCACGCACTGGAAATAACTACAGAAGCTGCTGGGAGGACTGTAAATCTTGTTGCCAGGATTGAAGTCATAACACCAGGGATTGTTATTCACACCGACGCAATGTGTAGGTGTAGGTCGCTGAGTTGGTTGAGGTTTCGGTGTGGAAGTCGGATGTACCGCTATTGCCTTAGTTGGCGTAGGGCTGGGAGTCGGTTTCAGTGTTGGGCTTGGCTTCGGAAGAGTAGCGGTCACTACAGCAGCGTGTGTTACTACTGATGTTGGTTGAGATGTGGAAACGCTGGTTTGATGATTGCCACTCGCAGCGGCTGCCGCGCTACAGATACAGAGCGATAACACAAGCAAAAGAGAGGCACAGCCGATCCCTAATTTGGTAAGGATATTGCGGCTTTTGTACCATCGCCAGAATGAACGGCGTTGAGGTTGTTGCATAGGAAATTCCCCCTTCAAAAGTAGATGCTCAGTATTCTAGCTCATCCAAGTGACAATCTGGTTAAGATTTGGTTGATTTTTTGTGATGACTGAAATTGGTCTCAAAACCCCTTGACACTTTATACACATACGTGTATAATAATAACAGAGACGCAAACGAGCGTCCAAAGAAAAATGAGTTCACACGAGGGGGAGACCTAAAATGGCCATGACAATCATCAACCAACAACTACAAGCCGCAATCAGTGATGCAGAAGCCCGCCAAGAGAAGCTGGCGAAGGAGCAAGGCAAGCTCCAGTCAGCAATGAGCAAATTCAGCAAGAAGTTGGCCGCCGCTATCAAACGTAGCGAGAACTGCAAAAAATATATCGCATCTCTGCTCCAAGAGGAGCGGATCGTTGAAATCCGTTCGGATGAGAAAGTGCTAAACGGGCCGATGAGCGGACACTACTATGTACGGTCTGACTCATTGAATGTCTATGGTGGCAACTACTACTACTGCACCAGCCGCAGTGGTTGCACCTGTGACAGTCGTAAGCCATGTAAGCACCAGAACGCACTGGCGGCACGGTTGAGTGATGCTGAGAAAGCATCGAAGTTCGCCAGCCTGAAAGAGCAGTATGATGTGCGAGCGAAAGAGCAAGCAGCACGTGCCATTCTTGAGGCTAAACGGCGTGAAGCCAATGACTTCTTTATGAGCATCGCACTTAAAGAGGATGAGCGGCGCAAACGTGAAGAGTCTCCATTAGCAGGTGCAAGTCGCGGTTTCTCATTAATGCGTTAGTTCGTTCGGGTGGGGAGCAATCCCCTTGAAATACATGGAGGTTTTTTATTATGACTACTAATGAAATTGCAGTTTATCAAGCACCAATCTTCGATCAATCACATCTATCCCAACCGCTCCCTGAGCATGTGATTAAGCATCGTCCAGGCCCTGGTGGTCGCCAGCTTCGCTACATCTCTGGCAAGACTGCCATTGACACGGCTAATCGTGTGTTTGGTTTCGGCCAGTGGGGCTACAAGGTAGTGGGCCGTAGCCATGAGCTGATGCGAGACGAAAAGAAGGGCACGGTAATCGAGTTCTACACGGCAGATATTGAGCTATCTGTCGTGGGCTGTGCGTTCCCATTCCCAGGGGATGGAATGGGGATCGTAAACTCTCCCACTGTCGAGAGTCACGAGAAAGCCCGCAAGGAAGCCACAACTGATGCTCTCAAGCGTGCGCTCCGTCACTTTGGCGATCAGTTCGGGCTATGTCTCTACGATGAAGATGCCTATGTCGAGGGGAATGATGGAGAATTGAAGCATGTGAAGGATGTGAAGCCGACGAACGGTAATGCTCCCCGACCACATCGTGTAGTTGATGCGAATAGCCCGCAATCATCACAGAACGGTCAACAGGTTGCTCATTCATCTGGACAGCAGAATGGGACACCTAAGCAGAGTAAAACGGCTACAGCGTCAGCACAGCCTGAAGCCATACAGGGCAAGCTCGATGCTCTGTATGAGAGTGCGAATGCTAAGGGCTATGTCGATGGGCTGAAAGGATGGGAGATGGCAAAAGCTGAGGCGTTCGGCGGGGTGACATCGGATGAGGCAATCACTGAACCTCAGTACATCAATTTGCGGCAGTACATCGTGCAGAAAGCCCGCCAAGCGAGTGCTGGTAAGTAGTCGAGAATGGGGCTGGCGCAAGTCGGCCCCTAGAAGGAGTTTTAGCAAGTGCCAGATATCACCTTCTTTTCAAAAGCTCGACTCACGAGCGGATATGAAGAGTTTTATACCTGGGACAAGTCCAGAGCACCGAAAAGCCTGATGCTTGGGGATTGGCGATTTTACCTCACGAGCGTCAAGCCAGTTGAGGATATCGTTGCTGGTGGACGTATGGACTTTGTCGGCTATGAAGAAACATATAGTAACCCGAACATCAGCCAAGAGGAAACCGACGTTCTCTGGCAGAGGTATCTAGAGGAAACTGGGCAAGCAAAATAAAAGGGGGAAACCAATGTTCGTAGCGAGTTCTTATCAGCAAGCCATTTTCGATTATATCCGATACGAGACGGGGCATCTCGTAGTTGAAGCAGTGGCGGGATCGGGAAAATCAACTTCGCTGGTAGAGGCTGCAAAGCTTCTACCTCCAACGGCTAAAGCTCTCTTTGCAGCATTCAATAATCACATTGCCAAGGAGCTAGGGGAGAAGCTCCTAGCAGCCGGATCACCGATGGAATGCAGAACTGTCCACTCTTTGGGCAAGAGCATCTTAGATCGTACCTTCAAGACGCAGAAAATCGAAGGGTACAAGTATAGCAACTTGTGCCGTGATTATCTCCAGACTCGCAACATCGTTGATCGGCGCATAGCTCAACAGATGGCAAAGCTGGTAGATGCTGTCCGGTTGACTCTGACCCAGCCCACTGAAACTAATCTCATCAGCATTATCAACCATTATGGGATGGATGACGTAGAGATAGCTGATTATGGCTGGTTGGAAATGGTAGAAGGGATACCGGCAATTCTAGAGGATGGCAAACAGATGTACCTCAAGGCTGGTATTATCGATTTCACGGATATGCTCTACCTGCCGATTGCTCTTGATTTGCCTTGCCCTAAATACGATGTGCTTATGCTGGATGAGTGCCAAGATTTCAACGCCGCCCAGCTCGCTCTCATCATGAAATGTTGTGCTTCCTCTGGGCGAATGATTTATGTCGGTGATCGCAAGCAAGCCATTCAGGGGTTTGCGTTTGCTGATACCAACTCGGTAAACAATATCATAGCCCGAACAGGTGCGCAGGTGAAGCCGCTCTCTATCTGCTATCGATGTGCCTCCAATGTGGTCGCTATGGCTCAGCAGATTGTACCCACCATCGAAGCTAGCCCCACCGCCATAGATGGTGAAGTCGAGGTGCTTAATTCAGAGAAGTTCAGCACGCTAGTCCAGCCAGGGGACATGGTGCTCTGCCGTACTACCGCTCCATTAGTCGAGAAATGTCTGTTGTTGCTCAGAGCAGGCATCAAGGCAGTGGTGAGAGGGAAGGATATCGGGAAGTCATTTATCGACATGTTGGGCAAGCTTCGCAAACGGCGCGGGTTTGCACTCGATACGCTGGGTGATCTGGTCGACGTCTACCGGTATGAGCAGGTCAATATCTTGATGAATGTCCCTGATAGCGAGATGAAAATAGCCGCTTTGGAGGACAAGGTAGATACCTTCATAGCTCTCTACGAAGCATATCTGAACAAGTCCGGTGTGCTGGGCGGTACCATTGCTCAGTTTGAGGAGTACATTCAATCCTTCTTCAGTGATGACGAGGGCAATGGCACGAAGCCAGTCATGTTCTCAACCGTCCATAAGAGCAAGGGATTAGAGGCGCAACGTGTGTTTATTCTCCGTCCTGACCTCTTTCCCCATCCTGCTGCCAAGAAAGATTGGCAGATCGCGCAAGAGTACAACATTGAATATGTTGCGCTCACACGAGCAAAGGAGCATCTGTACTTTGTGGGAGGACTGCCAAGCAATCTGCATCTCCCACAACTGATTGAGGAGATAGAAGAGCATCTAGAGATTGAACCTGTACCATCCGCACGCCGTAGAGGTCGCCCTAGCGGACAGACATCGCCAACGAAAAAGAAGGATTTTCGTTTTCCTGAAAGTCTGCTGGCGGCTCTGAAAGCGGTAGCAGAGGAGACAGGAGCAACGGATACACAGGTGATTATCGAGTTGCTGCGTGCGGATAGTCGCATTCAGCAGAAGTTAAATGTCATGACAGAAAGTGAGGTAAAGATATGACCCAGGAGCAAGCCGCTACTCTCATAGCACAAATTCAGGCCGAGACGCGCTATGTCTCGACGGAGGTCAAGCGCGTTCACAAAGGCAAGAGTGGCTTTGCTGTAGTCGCTACGTTGCTACAAAAGCGGATACAGCACACGCTGCTCAAAAAAGATGAGTGGATATCCATCAAGCAATCCTGGCAATGGTGGCTGCCAGATGTGGAGGTAGTTGAGGAAGACGAGCACGAGTACTACCTCATCGATGGCATTCCGATGAAAATCCTCTTGTGTAGTGATGGCTACTGGCGAGGCTATTACTACGCGAATGACCAACGCTGTAGGAAGTACTTTGGCAAGGATGACCCTCGTAAGAGGTATCCTGCTTGGGAGGATCAATCAGCATAACGTAGAGTGCCCTTTCAGTGAATAACTGAAAGGGCACTTACGGTAGATTCGCATTCCAACAACCAAAAAAGACTTCGTGTGATGGGTACTCAGCATCGGCTGAGCTATAGCAAGTATAGCATATTTGGAGCAGATATGGTATGCTGACTGTGTTCCTTAATTGCACTCGGCTCTTAAGTCGGGTGAGGGTTGAAACCTTGAGCAACAATAGCTACATACGACATCGTGCTCCAACCGCCAGCACGCAAATATGGCGGTTTTTTGAAGGATGAACGCTAGATGATCTGCGAATGCCAGAACGAATTAGCCACCGGAGCAGATGGACTCTGCGACCAATGTCGTACGAAACAAGAGGAAGAGGCAGCGATGCAAGCCCGTCTCTTAGAGGAACAAGCCGTATGGGAGAAGCTGCATCAGGGTGCTGATACGATGGACTACGCTGATGGCGTGCTCTGCCGTGTGACGTATCTGTCCCCCATGCAGAAACATAAAACCTGGGGATATCAGGGTCGCCCACGATAATAAGAAAAGCCACGAGGTCAATGCCTGGTGGCTTGTGTGTGTGTCATCCCAACGTTTCCTATTAGAAAGGATAGTCTATAAGGATTCACAGACAGTATACCACATCCTGAAACCATCCTTCCCTCTCACCCGTATCCAAAACATCCTATCATGAAAGGAGGACATGCCACAAACAAGAGAATATTTTGCAAGGGTTAGCTTGGAACTCACAACATACACAACGAATACGATACGCACGAAGCCCCAACTTTTCCTAGTGGTTGGGGCTTTTGTTGTGCTATAATCCAGCAAAAAGGCTAGATATGGACTTACAAATTCACAACGCTGCCATAGAATATGCTGCTGTTAGCGGTTGCAGCGTGGAATGGATAGAACAAGCACTTCAACTTGTCTTAGATGCTTACTCTCCAGATGAGACACCACAACTAGCAAAGAAGACAGACAAGACGCCGTATTATCACAAAAAGAAAGCGAGGTGGTGGAAATAGACCTCAGACTTTTGCTAGACCTGATTAGACATCGTGGATATACGCCAGAATTAGCATTGAAAGGTGAGGATGATAACAAACCTCTCACGACAGAGACGCTGATTATGCATCGTGAGGGATCTGAAGATATTACCTGGGAAATTAGCTATGCAGATTTGCGCACGATCCCCGATAAGCTCTGGAAACAGGCGATCAATCATCGATTGCCAGATGCCACCTAGTGGGGGATGGCGTCGTCATATATGCAAAGACGCTCCGATAGCTGGAGCTATCGGAGCGTCTTTGCAAACGCAATTGCCTAACCAACACCCGAAGATGCTGCCAGACTAGTACATCGTGATTGTACCACATAACTGAGATGGCAGCAGAGGAGTAGCAATGCGCTACTCCTCTTTTTTTGTGCTTACCCGCCCTGTCCATCCTTCACTGGAAGCTGTATCGCCTCTGGTGGCTTCTGTACGACTACTGGCTGTACTGTTGTTTTCGGCGCATACACAAACACACTGCTCTTGAGGAAGCGATGCAATGGGGCCAGGACGGTCGCCTGTAAGCTCATGGCTACAGCCGTGATAATCCCAACGTCAGTAACAACATTGCCGGTTAATTGGCCTCTCAGAAACACTGTAGCCAATGCAGCGAGCGCGATACAGGTTCCTGCTAGCAAAGCGTTGAGCCATTCAGGAAATTTATCCTGGGCCAGCAGCCCACTTAAAAGCGTCACTAAGACGGGTAGCGCGACCTCGAAGGCTTTGGATAAGGTCGCTAAATCGGTCGCGTTCATGAGGTTTCCCTTCGCTATTCCAGGTGACGACAAGATCGCCACTGCGGACAATCCCGACCGGCTTGGTAATACCGGTCAGGCGATAAAATTCAACTTTGCTGAGATCGCGGTTAACTGTTCTCACTTCAATCCTAGCTCATGCAGAATATTCAGAAATGCACTGTCCTCAGCGTTTAGCTCGTTTAGCTCCTGCTCTAGAGCGGTTTTACGCTGAGCATGCGCAGACTGAAGAGCAGCAATCGTGCTAGCAATAGCATCATGATTGACGGGCGGCTTTGCTGGCTCAGGCCATGTGCCATGCTGGAAGCTAAAACCAGATGGGGGAGTTGGCACATTGGAGGGCATAATCGCTATACACCCATCAATCCCACCTGCTACGATATCCGCCCATCTGATAGGGACAGGTCGCTCAAAGTTCGGTGCCGCAGCCGGCTCCATATAATAGCCCCATCCCATATCATCGCTGTACCCTACCCGAACAAAGGCATGTCCTCCGTGATTCAGGCTATCCGCCCAGTTATGGAGCGTCAGGCCAGTCTTGGCGTATTTGAGGTGACTCTCATCCGAGACAGAGATAATCTGTACCACACCCTGCGCATTCTGTGCGCTAATTTCTAAGCGTAACGCCTCCATATCTCCGCCGATGAGGTGTGACATGTCGATAGAGCCGATGCCTTGTGAATGCAGCCAGTCTATCGCCTGAGCGGATGTTGTGCCTTTGGTGTCAGAGACGACATCAGGCCCAACGTAGTGTTGGTAGATTTGGCTCATCAATTGAGCCGGGTTAGCGTAGCGTGTCGGATAGGCAATTTGCCCAACCATCGCCAGACATGCCTCTACGCATTTGTACTGAGAATTGCCGTCAAATTGGTACACGAACCGGAAATTTCCGGGCAATTTAACCATGTGGTCTGCCATAAGTATTCCCTTTCTACTAAAAACAAAAAAAGACTAATTGCCTTCTTTCTTTGCTTGCGGAATTGATGGACGCTTACGATGAGTGCTTAAGCCGCTCTTGTCCTGGATGGTGATCATATCCCCGTCAATTGTGATCACGATGCCTTTTTGTTTCAAGGCAGAGGTGATTGTCTCAATAATATGCCGTTGAATGACATTCTCTTTTTCAAAATCAATAATTTTGCTTTCCAGAACTTCAACTCGTTGCTTGAGTGCGCTGTTCGTATCTTGTTGAAATTTATTCAATTGATTTTGTCTCCCGTTTCTCACTGCAAAAAACGCTCCAACCGTGATACAAATGGCAAGAACTGCATTGATGAGATAAGGTATCGTTTCAAGCGCATTCATAACAATGGAGGTCTCCCTTCTTCCAGCCAGAGCACATAAAAAAATGTCAGAAGAATGTTGAGCCATACTGGCATATTGTTGTTTCTCCTCTCTCTAGGTTGCTGTTAGGGTATAGTCATTCACGATAGCGACCCCGTTGGCCTTCGTGTATGAGTACAGCAGGTGCGTATAGAGCGTGCCACTTCCCAACGTGCCACTAGCTGCTCCGCCCCACAAACCGGCTTCTGTATAGGTACCATTGGCCTGCGTCGTTCCAAAGTTGGTTGTGATCGTAACTTGGTTTCCAACGACGCTGTAAGAAGCAGGGACAGCCCGGAATAGCTCGCTTGCGAGTGCTGTATCGCTTGGCTGCACTACGTAGATTGCGCCAGTCCCTACGCTGTAATACTTTGCAAATGCGCCTGTAGAGCCACTTGCGCCGATGAAATTGAGTATCTGTGTACGGCCTGACGTGGTGAGCAGGTTATGCGCCTCGACTACCTGCTTGCCCTCTCGTGCTTTATCCGCCAGCGTTAGGTGCTTCCATCCCTTTTTCGTGATATGCCTGTACCACTTGAGAAGAAAGTTCTTGTCAAGCA
>WNGM01002556.1_pt1 | contig 14623 bp, 14 predicted proteins | sample 5400571 | NCBI WGS metagenome assembly WNGM01 (sample SAMN13153378, study PRJNA577476) | soil metagenome | isolation source: 100 cm soil or saprolite under Garry oak tree replicate 2 | place: USA:California | collected 2016-06-15
GCGGTTGACGTCGTCGTACGTGCCGCGGACGCGCACCAGCTTCGGGCCATAGACGCTCGTCCCCAGCACCTTCCCCGCCTCGAGCTCTTCCGGGATGAAGACCCAGGCGGTGAGGCCGGCCCGAGCGGCGTGCGCCGCCACCGCGTTCGCGAGGTTGCCGGTCGAGGCACACCCGATCGTGTCGAGTCCGAAGGCGGCGGCGGCATTGATCGCCGCCGCGACCACGCGGTCCTTAAACGAGAGGGACGGGTGGCACACGGTGTCGTTCTTGACCCAGGCGCGCGCCACGCCGAGGCGGCGCGCCAGCGCTGGCGCGGCGACGAGGGGCGTGAATCCGCTGTCGAGCGAATGGACCGGCTCCCCTTGGAACGGCAGCCACTCCCGGTACCGCCACAACGACGGCGCGCGCGCGGCGATCGCGTTCGCGTCCGGAAGCGGGCGCGCGGGATCGTACACGGGGTCGAGCGGCCCCAAGCACTGGTCGCAGATCGAGACGGGGGCTGCGGCCCGGTCCGCGCCGCAGTTGCGGCAACGCAGTGGTCGGGCCGTAAGCTCTCGCCGCAGGGTGGGCCTGGGGGTCGCCGTCGAACTCATGGGTCCTCAACAAAATAGCCCGGGCAGTGAATGCCGCGGGCGGTCGCTTTTTAGCCCTTATTTAGCGTGGCGGCAATACGCGGCAAATCACCACGACACGACGATTGTCTTCCGTAACATAGTGCGGGGGCACATCCCGTCAAGCGGCGCTCAAGCCACTGCGGCCAGGCTCCCGACCCAGCTGCGGATGCGCTCCAGCGCCTGTTCCAGATCCCGGGCGGCGCCCGCGTACGAGAGGCGCAAATGCCCCGCGCCTCCCGGGCCGAACGCGGTCCCGGCGAGGACGGCCGTGTGCGCCTCCGCGAGGAGCCGCTCCGCGAGCGCCCCGCACGCGAGCCCGGTCCGCGCGAGGACGCCGCTCACGTCGGGGAAGGTGTAAAACGCGCCCGCCGGCGTCGCGCACCGCACTCCGTCGATCGCATTCAGCCCGCGGACCAGCATGTCGCGCTTCGCGCGGAGCGACGCCACGAACCGGTGCACCGGGTCCTGCGGCCCCGTCAGGGCCGCCACGCCGGCGTGCTGCACGAACGTCGCCGTGCACGACAGGTTGTTGATGACGAGCGTGGTCATCGGCTCGCTGAGCCAGGCGGGCATCACCCCGTACCCCAGGCGCCACCCCGTCATACAGTACGCCTTGGAAAAGCCGTCAACGATGATCGTGCGCTCGCTCATCCCGGGGAGCGCCGCGATGCTGTCGTGGCGCCCGTCGTAGCGCAGCTGGCCGTAGACTTCGTCGGTGATGATCCACAGGTCATGCCGCTCCGCCAGCGCGGCCAGGCGCGCCAGGTCGTCCGCGCTCGCGACGCCGCCGGTCGGGTTGTGCGGCAGATTGACGATCAGGACGCGGGTGCGCGGCGTCACCCGCGCCGCGATCGCGTCCACGTCGGGGGCGAAGGCTCGCGACTCGGCGAGCGGGTAGTAGACGGGCTGGCCGCCGGCGAACCGCGCGACCGACTCATAGATGGGAAAGCCGGGGTTGGGACAGAGCACCTCGTCGCCCGGCTCGATCACGGCGAGCGCGGCGCAGAACAGCATCGGCTTCGCGCCGGGCGTGACGATCACGTTTTCCGCGGACGCGCGCACGCCGCGGGCCGCGAGCGACTGCGCGATCGCGTCGCGCAGCTCGGGGAGCCCGGCGGCGACGGCGTAGCGCGTGCGACCCTCGCGCAAGGCGCGTACGCCCGCTTCCACCACATGGGGCGGCGTCGGCATGTCCGGCTCGCCGATCTCGAGGTGCAACACCCGGTGTCCCGCGGCCTCGAGCTGCTTGGCCGCGTCGAGCACGACGTAGGCATCCTCGGTGCCCAGGATGTCCAGGCGTGTTGCGGAGCGCATGGCGCGCGTATCTCCGTCCCTCTCTCAGGTCGCCGGTCAAACGAAAAGGCCCGCGCCGCAGCTGCCGCGGGCCCTGGCCGTTGTGCCACAACAACATAGCAGAGAGCGCTGCGTGGTTCAAGCCGACAGCTTCTGCAGCGCCTCCTCCGCCCGTTCGCGGGCCACCATTTCCCCCACCGTGCCGAACAGCTCGCGGGCGCGTTCGAGGTAGGCGCGCGCTTCCTCCCGGTGGTGCAGGCGATCCTGAAACAGGCCGTATTCGAGGTATACCTGCGCTTCCGCGGCCGGCGACCGCTCGAGCATGTGGCACAAGTCGATCGCCTGCTCGAAGAACACAAACCCCGTCTCGTCCTGCTGCCGGCCACGAAGCTTGCCCATCAGTGTGTACACCTGCACCAGGCGGCTTGTGAGATTGCTCGCGATCGCGAGCTGTTCGGCGCGGCGCATTTCCTCCTCCGCCTCGAGCAGCCGGCCCGTTTCGAGCTGCAGCTCGGCGAGACTGAGACGAATGGACAGCTCCAGTCCCGGATCTCGTGGCTCGCGCTGGACCCAGGCGAGCGCCTCCCGGTAGGCCGCCGATGCCGCGGCATGACGCCGCAGCTGAGCCTCGAGATGACCCTGAGCACTCAACACGCGGGCCATCTCCTCCGCCGCGGCAGCGCCTTCGAGCCACTCCCGCGCCTTCCGGAGATGCTCGCCCGCGGCCCCGAGGTCGCCCTGCCGGCGCGCCAGCACGCCCAGCTGCCGCTCCAAGCGGCCGAGGAAGCGCCGCTCGCCCGACGCTTCCGCGAGTCGCAGGCCACGCGCGAACCACGCCTGCGCGCCCGACCACTGACCCTGCCACAGCGCCGCCTCCCCCAACCCCTCGCACGCAGCGATCGCCCCCGCCTGGTCGAACTCCGCTTCAGCGAGCGCGAGCGAGCGTTGGAAGTGGCGCGCCCCCTCGGCGTACTCCCGCAGCGCCAGCGACACCTGGCCGAGCGCACCGAGCGACTCGACCTCGGGACGACGGTCCTGGAGGACCTGGGAAGCGCGCTGCGCCGCTTCGTACCAAGACCGCGCTTGGAGCGGCCGTCCCACGTGCTGTTCCGCGTGGCCGGCACGCAGCAAAGCCGCCACCACTTCGCCCCCGTCGCCACGTTGCTGCGCTTCGAGGGCCTGCACGTACGCCCGATAGAGGACCTGGAGGTGCTCGGTGACCTGGTGGAACGCCTGCGGCATGCGGCGCGCCAGCTCTTCAGGCTGCACGCCGCGCTTGCCGATGGTGAGATACGGGCCCGAGCTGGACCACAGCGCCCGCTCATCGGGGCGGGAGATGGAGACGAGGAGCGCGCGCAACGGCGCAACCACCTCGAGATCGGGGAGCAGCTCCAACGCCTTGTCGACGCGCACCGGGACCGGAGCGGGCGAGGGGGAGGGGTGGCCCGGGCTCACAGCCCATACTCCTTCATTTTCCGCGTCAGCGTGTTGCGGTGGATGCCGAGGATCTCCGCCGCGGCGCCGATCTGCCCGTTGGTGTGCGCGAGTACACGCGCGATGTGGCGCGCTTCGAGCTCGGCCAGCGTGAGCAGGGCGCCCTGAGGCCGCTCGCCGAGCGTCGCCTCCTCGCCCCGGAATTCGTCGGGCAGGTGCTCCACCCGCAGTACGTCGCCCGTCGCAACGATGACGGCCCGCTCGAGCACGTTGCGGAGCTCGCGCACGTTCCCCACCCAGGCGTGGTTGCGGAGCAGGTCCAGCGCCCGGTCCGACATCGCCTGAATGCGCTTGCCGTAGCGCTCGGCGAACTGGCGGACGAAGTAGGCTGTGAGGAGCACCAGATCGTCGCCCCGCTCGGCGAGGGTCGGAAGCCGGATGGTCACCACCGCGAGCCGGTAGTAGAGGTCCTCGCGGAACCGCCCTTGGGCGATCGCCTCCTTGAGGTCGCGGTTCGTCGCGGCGATCAGGCGCACGTCCACGGGGATCGGCTCCCCGCCGCCGACCCGTTCGATCTCGCGCTCCTGGACGGCGCGGAGGATCTTGGCCTGGAGCGCGAGACTCATGTCCGCCACTTCGTCCAGGAACAGCGTGCCGCCGACAGCGTGCTCGAACCGTCCGATCTTGCGCGTGACGGCGCCGGTGAACGCCCCCTTTTCATGGCCGAACAGCTCGCTCTCCAGCAGGTTCTCCGGGATCGCGGCGCAGTTTACGGCGACGAACGGCGCCGTCGAGTGGGGGCCGTCCAGATGGATCGCGCGGGCGACGACCTCCTTCCCGGTGCCCGACTCACCCTGAATCAGCACCGTGGCGGCGCTCGGCCCCACGCGGGCCATGAGCTTGTAGACCTCCAGCATCGTGGGGCTCTGACCCACGAGGGCGTATTGACCGACGGCGTGGTGCTCGACCGAGGGCAGCGGGACCGGGACCTCGACGGCGGCGGAGCGCACGCGCGCCAGGGCGCCGAGGAAGTCGTCCTTGCGGAGGGGCAGGGTCAGGAGGTCCAGCACGCCGAGGCTCTCGGCGCGCAACACCAGGCCCATCGACGGATTGTCGGTCGCCGCGATCAGCCGGGGCGCGCCGCTCGCCCCGCGCAGCGCATCCACCCACCAGGCAAGATCGTCGTCCGCCCGCTCGCTCAGAACGGCCACCACCAGATCCCAGCGCTCGGCCGTGAGCTTGCGCACGGCGTGCGGCAGATCGGGCGCGCCCTCGACGTGGAGCGCCGCGTCGTCGGTCCACTGCCGCAGGCTCTGGACGACGCCTCCGTTCTCCTCACCAGCGACGACGAGAATCCGCACCAGCGACGAGTCCCCCTTCCGCGACGGAGCGGGGGGCGGGGACGATTCCATTGACACCGGCGGTCTCAGGCGCCGCCTCCCGCGTCGCCCAGATACCGCGCTACCAGCACGAGCGCATCATCCGTACCCTTCGCATAGCGTGCGAGGATCTGGTCGGCGAGCTGCTGCGGCGTCGCATCGGACGCGATGCTCTCGGCGAACCCGCTCCTGATCCCGTCGGAGGCGAAGATGAGCGTATCGCCCGGCGTGAGACGGACGTGGTGCGCGTTGAGCGGGGGCAGCTCGGAGCCCACGATGCCGCCCGGCGTGACCAAGGCGGTCCGCCTAGGTCGCTCCGCGCGATCGCCGTGGAGCAGCACACCCTCCACGTTGCCGACCCCGAGCCACGTCAGGGAGCGGTGCGCAAAACTGAGGAACGCGAGGCTCATCACTACCCCGCGCGTGCCGATCAACGCCTGGTGACACGCCTTCACCAGCGGCACCAGGGATTCGTCCGCCTGGCGGTCGAGCACGGCCACCGCAGCCCGGGCGGCGGTCGCGGCCTCGGCGCCGTGGCCGAGGCCGTCCACCACACCCAGAAGCACGCCTGTCGCCACGGGCTTTACCAAAGAGAGGTCACCCGACTCGCCAGCCAGCGCCGACGTGGCGACGCCCCAGTCGATCACGGCGGTCGTGGTCATAGGCCCCTCAACCGAGCCGGCGCCATTTCTTCATGGTGACGGTCGTGCCCTGGCCCACCGCCGACGTGAGCTCGAACTCATCCATGAGTCGCTTGGCGCCGGGGAGCCCGAGCCCGAGCCCGCCCGAAGTGGAATAGCCGTCCTGCAGCGCGCGCGCGATGTCGCGGATCCCGGGACCCTGATCGCGCGCGACCACGACCACGCCCTGCCGGTCGCCGTTCGCGACGACGCTGAGGACGATCTCTCCCCGCTTGGCGTACATCAGGATATTGCGAGCGATCTCGGAGATGGCGGCGGCGATGACGGTCTGATCGCCGCTCGTGAATCCGGCGTTGGCCGCCACCTCCCGGCCCTGCTGGCGGGCCTGGACGACGTCCACGTCCGCCGCGATTGGGAGGCGCAACTCGTCAGCCACGGTCGATGCGTCCACCTGGCGGACGGCGGTCCTCGAGCCGCCCCTCCCCCTGCTGATTGAGGAACGCCAATCCTTCTTCCAGGTCGAGCGCGGTCGCGACGCCCTTGAGCGTCAGACCGAGCTGGACCATGGCGAAAGCGACCTCTGGCTGGATGCCGACGATCACGGTGTCGGCGCCGCGCAGCCGCGCCATGTGAGCGATGTCGCGGAGCGTGCGGACGGCGAAGGAGTCCATCACGTCGAGCGCCGTGACGTCCACGATCACGCCCCTGGCGCGGAACCGCCCGACCCGCTCGATCAACGCCTCCCGCAGCTGCGAGAGATCGGCGTCCGTCAGCGCCGACTGAATGGACGCGATCAGGTAGTGCCCCTGCTTCAGAATCGGAACTTCCACCGCGCCCTCCGCTTCCGGAGTGGGGTCAGCTACGGTTTGGGAGCCAGGTCTTCGAGCGGCAGCACCTTGTACCCGAGCAGCCGCTCCGCCTCCTCGATGCCGCCTTGCAGGTCGCCGACCGTCGCCATCTCACTCAGGTCGACGCCGATGGTCACCAGCGTCTGCGCAATCTCGGGCGAGAGGCCCGTGACGATGACGGTGGCGCCAAGCAGCCGCGACGCCTCGACGGTTTGGACCAGGTGGTTCGCCACGTTCGAGTCCATCGCGGCCACGCCGGTGATGTCGATCACGACCACCTTGGCGCGGTTGGTCCGGATGGCGCGCAACAGCTGTTCAGTCAGCTGACGCGCGCGCTGCGGGTCGATGACGCCGATGATCGGGAGAATGAGCAGGCGCTCGCGCACCTGGAGTACCGGCGTCGACAGCTCGCGGATCGCCTCCTGCTGCTGGCGGATGATGCGCTCGCGCTCCTGCACGAAGCCGACCGCCACGGTGTTGGCGACACGGTTGGCCGCCGGCTCGTAGGCGTCGAGAATCCGGTTGAGCTTGTCGAAGTCTTCGTGGTACTTGCCGAACAGCGAGCGGGCCAGCACGTCGCGCAACAACAGCACGATGCCCACCACTTCATGGGTCTCGACGCCCCGCGGGATGATGCGCTCCGAAAGGTTCCGCGCGTACGCCTGCAGGGCCTCGAATGTCCCCGTCTCGAGCGCCTCGACGTAGTTGTCGTAGACTGAGGTTGCTTCGGCGAAGATTTCCTCTTCCGTCATCGCGGTGAGGAGTTGTGCGCGGGTGATACGGCGCGCCCACTCCTCACGCAGCTGAGTGCGGTTCTGGCGCAGGTGGGCGACCAGTTCGCGCAGCAGCGCTGCGGTGGACTCCGTATGAGCCAGCGGATCCTGTGGCAGCGGCGGCGCTTCTTTGGCTTTGGTGGCCATGGCTGGCGGTCCTCGCCTGGTCGAATGTTGCTAGCACGCAACAGCAAGGCTAGTGCCACTTGGCGACCTCCATCCCAGCGGGCGTAAGCAACTTATTCACAAGATGTTATGGTTAAGAGCGGAACTGTCCGGAAGCCACCGTGCAGCGGATTGTGGCAGCAGCAGAGTTTGCGGGGCACCAAAAAAGGGCGCGGGGAGTTCGGGCACCATCGGAGTTCCGTCGGTGTGGCGCTGGAGCAGCGACGGAACGCAATCCACGAATGGTCAGCTCAAAGTCAGCCCGTACTCCCCGGCTATGCCCTGCTGCTCTCCACTAAGGCCTCATAGGCTCGCGGCGCTCTGCGCCGTACCTACCACGATGTCGCCCGTGGGAGTGCCAAGGGGGCCGATGAGGTACACGTGAATCATGTTCACGGTCAGGCCGGTGCTGTGCACGCCGTCGCCGGTCGGAATCTGCTCGTTCAGCACCACATATCCCACGCCCGGCAGATTCACTTGGGTGTTCGGCGTGGGCGCTTCGTCGCCGTAGCTCGCGCCGTTGACCACCAGTCCCACGAGCGTCGAGCCGTCCGATTCGCTGGTCGCCCCGACGCCGTTCGCGTAGCTCGTCGCCACCGCCAGCACTGCCCGGGCGGTGATCAATCCGTTCAGCACGCTCACGTTGGCGGCTTCGGCGGTCGTCGTTGCGGAAACGAGCGTCTGGTCGAGCTGGCCCGTCGTGATGGACGCAAGGCCATCCGCGGAGAGCGTGCTCGGCACCGCGACGGTGGCCAGCTCGGAGTCCGCCATTCCCCCGGAGCTCGGCAACGCGGCGATCGCGAATTGCTGTGCGCCGCTCGTCGTGGTCACAGCCGCGGCGGCCCCCTGCCCCGACACGCTGCCGAACTGCCCATCGGCCCGGGCGGGCGCCAGCGCGAAACCACTCACGACCGCGAGCACGCTTAGCCTCGAGAGCCACCGCGCCACTGCGACTGGGATCGCCGTTCCGGTCATAGGCTGTCGCTCACTTGCTCTTGTGGAGTTGAATGTTGCCTCCGGCGAGATACCCGGACGCATTGTAATCGGCGATCGTGACGTCGATGTAATCCCTGCCGCGACCGGGCTCTCCGTTGTCGCACGCCGCATTGACGGTAAATGAGTACGTGCCGCTCGCCGAGGGTACGTCTTTGTCCTTGAGCGTGCCGGTGCCGGACCAGGTCCGGCAGCTGGGCTGGCCTGAGACGAGGCTGTAGCTGCCCGGGGTGATCGTGCCCTTGAACGTGAAGTCGCCATACACGCATGTCGCAGACCCCGGGTCCACGCCGTCCAGGCAATGCTGCACCCACTCAAACTTGCCTCCCGTCGGCTTAGCCTCGAAGCCGAAGGTTGCGAAATCGCGTTTGTCACCGAGCTTCCCGCCACCCGTCATCTTGCCGCTGGCCGCGACCGCGACGCAGCTCACCGCAAACGACGCCGTGGCCGTGCCACCTGAGGGCACCGTGACCGACTGCGGGTTGGGGTCGCTCACCGTGCAGTTCGCCGCCACGTCCGAGAGCATGACGCTATGGCTGCCCGCCGCGAGCGCGGAGAAGGTGACACTGCCGTTCGTCGCGATCGTCTGACTCTGGCTCTCGTCCACCGTGACGGTGTAGCCGTCGGCATCGAGATTCGAGCCGGTCGTGGTCGTCGTCACTGTCAGGTCGCCGGTCGCGGGCCCCGCCGGGTTGAGCGAGAACACGCTGGCAAGCCAGGTGCTCGGCGTGGTGAAGATCCAGTTCCACCGCGGCTCGACCGTGCCCGCGGTGGCCTGCGTAGCCGTGTCCGCCTCGTCGACGAGAAACGCATCGGACTGCTGGACGAAGACCCCAAAGCCCGGGGGCGGATCGCGGCCGACCACGCTGTTCGAACTGGTGATGGCAAAGGCGAGCGCGCCGGCCTCGACCGCAACCGGGCCGGGATCGGCGACGGTGGGATACGAGGAGCCGGTGCCCGAGGCCGAGCGGTGCTCGCCGAGTGCCCCCGCCAGTGTCGGGTCGACGCCGGTCCACGCTGAGATCATCACCCCGCCATCCTCCACCGGCAGCGCGAGGTTCGCCTGCACCGCCAGCACGTGCGCATCATCCGTGTTCGGGTCGGGAAAGCCCTGCACGTTGGTGGCGACGTACGTCGCCATCGAGATGAGGCCGTCCGACACAAACTCGACCAGCGTGTACGTGTTGCCGACGGGCGTCTGCTCCGCGTTGGTCAGTCGGTCCGTCACCGAGGTGATGATGTTCGTGTGCATCAGCGTGGGATCGATCCACAAGAAGGTCGCCACGATGGCGTCCCCCACGTGCGGGTTCGTCGGGTTGAACCCCTTCACGAGCACGTTGCCCTGCTCGTTGAACGACCCGTTCACCTGATCGAGGACGATTCCGCTCCCCGTTGCGTCGAACGTCGGGGCCGCGAGGCCACGCCGCTCGGGACCGATAGACTCGGTACAGCCCACGGCGAAGAGCGCGGCCGCCACGAGCACCTGAACGCCACGGATCGTTGTTTCCCTGCGCATGAAATGCCACCTCTGTGTCGGGCGCGCGACCCTCATCGTCCTGCAATGCAATCGCGGTGCCAAAACGCCACGCTCCGCAGTGTGGCGGCGGTGCAGCGATCGAGCCGCGCCAATCTCGTGGGCGAATCGTGACCTGTCGCGAGTCGATGCGCTCGCGCCTGCGGTGTGGCGTGCACGTCGAAAACGAAAACGACCCAGTATGAACCGGGTCGTTCGCGTCCTGCCAAGCAGTGCGGGGAGCCGGGCTTACCTTCGGGGTCCCGCCGGTGTGCGCTGGAGCAGCGGCGGAACGCAATCCACGAATGGTCAACTCAAGTCAGCCCGTACTCCCCGACTATGCTACTATGTCTCGCCCTTCTGCTGCTGCTGCCAGACTCGTGCCACCCGGTGCTTCTCAAGGCCCCACAGAGCTCGACGCCGACCCGACGATGATCTCACCGGTCGTCGTCGCGCCACCCAACAGACCCCCAGCGCTCTGCAGGTAGACGTGAATCATGTTCACCGTCATGCCACTGCTCGTCACACCGTCGCCCGAGGGAATCTGCTCGTTCAACACGACATAGCCGACTCCCGGGAGATCCATATTGGTGTTGGGAGCGACCACGTCATCGCCCCACGTGACCGGCACGCCCGCTACCACGAGGTTCTGGAACGTGGAGCCGTCGGCGTTGCTGGCGGCGCCACTCGCGGTGCTCCTGCTCATGACGTTGGCAATCACCTCGTCCGCCGTGATCAGCCCGTTCAGGATGTTGATGTCCGCGGCGCTCGCTGTGCTCTGTGCACCCGATTCTGTAGTCCCGATTTCGCCCGAGGTGATGCTATTGAGGAAATCGGACGACAGGGCGTCCGGTACACTGAGCGCACTGCCTTGGGCGTCCGCTTCGGCGCCGTCGGTCCCCGAGACGGCCGGCAAGACCGCGAGCGGCGCCTGACCACTGGAAGCGGCGGGCGTGTTCACATATGTGCTGTACGCCTGGCCGGCCACCGATTGGGCAACGCTCGCCCCCGTGAACCCAGCGGTCAGCCCGACGACGAGACCGAGGGCCGCGAGGCAGTTCACCCAATGCATTCTCATGCTGTTCATCAGTCACTCCTTCCTTGATCCGCAGTCCTAATGAGCCTGGATGTCATTGCCCGTTCACGACCCGTGATCGACGATGTTGCCGCCCGTCAAGTACGTGAGGTCCGTGTCCCCATATCCGGTGCTGATCCAGCGCATCGCATCGGTTCGGCTGTTCTGCGGCGCGCCACGATCGTTGTCGCACAGCTCCATCTGCACCTGGTCCGTGCCCTTGTTCCCGTCGACGCGCGCCGTGATGGGGTCCACACCGACCAGGAGACACGCGCCTCTGCCTGACGCGTCCGGGTCAATGAGCTCGGCGAACACGGTCTCACCGTAGGCATCCTGCCCGTTGTGGATGGACACGTGCCAACTGGTGTGCGATGGGTGATGGTTGACTTCGATCTCGCCTTTGGTCACGATGCATCGCCCGTCACCATCCGATCCGAGAAAGACATTGAACCCGAACGTGACCTTCCCTTCCAGCGTGCTCGTTCCGGTTGCGCCATCGTCGAAGTCTGGGTTGGGAGGGTCCATGCGGCCACCGCCGGTCCACTTCCCGGTGGGGCATTCTTCTACGCCGCCCCAAAAGCTCGGGCGGTGTGGTGCCATGTTGAGGTTCGTCTGATCGCTGCAGGCCGCAGCTACCAGCGCGGCCGCGAGGAGACTCGGCCAGACGATGACGTTTCTCTGTTCTCGCATCATGTGCGTTCTGCCCTCCTGCCCGGAGCGTTGGTGCGTTGACTTCCCGGGCACGCAGATGGGCAAACGCAGTGCCACCACGGCGACCGCTGCAGCACGTTGGGATTACGAGAGATAGAAGGAACGTCGCGGCGATGCAGCGATGCACGTGCAACGCGTTCGTGGCCACACGTGTCGTGCCCGCAGAACGCAGCCCCCATGCAACACGAGCGGCCCGGCATCAGCCGGGCCGCTCGCTTCGTACCAGCACACGGCCGTCGCGGGGAGCGGCGTGCGGTCCGCTCCCCGCGGCACTGCCGCATCGATCATGTACCCACCTCCTCGTGTGAATACGCTGGTGCTGCCGAAATCGCGACGGGGTGGCGGCGCAGCGCCACGTCGTTCATGGAAACGTCGTCGAGACGCTCGTCATCGCACAGGACGCCGACGATCCGCTCCGCCGCACGGCCATCCCAGCGCTCGATCACAGGGCGCGCGGGCGAGCGGCGGGCGACTGCGCGCTCGGCGGCAGCGAGGATCGCGTCAGGGCGCGGCGGCACGAGCCGATTTGTGCCCGGGGCGCACGTGATCGGCCGCTCGGTGTTCGGTCGCACGGTGAGACAGGGAATGCCCAGGAACGTCGTCTCCTCCTGCAGCCCGCCCGAGTCGGTGATCACGAGCGCGGCCCCGACCACGAGGCCCAGCATCTCCAAGTAGCCGACCGGCTCCATGAGGCGCAGATCCCCGTCGCCCTCCGGGACCACGCCGAGGGTGCGGACGCGCTTCCGGGCACGGGGGTGCATCGGAAACAGCACGGGCCAGCGGCGGCCCAGGGACCGCAGCGCGTCGAGCAGCACGCGCAGCGTCGCCGAATCGTCCACGTTGGACGGCCGATGGAGGGTGACCACCACGTATTCACCCTCCTGCAGCTCGTGTCGTGCAGGGGCGTTGCGCTCGAGCGCCTCCGGCAGTGCCCAGCACAGCGAATCGATCATGACGTTGCCGACAAAGTGAACGCGCTCCGCGGGAATGCCCTCCGCTTGCAGGTTGGCTTCCGCGTCGCGCGATGGGATGAAGAGCAAATCGGACAGGCGGTCCGCCACGACCCGATTGATCTCCTCGGGCATACTCCAGTCGCCGCTGCGCAGTCCCGCTTCCACGTGGCCCACGCGGAGCCGGAGCTTCGCCGCCACCAGCGCCGCCGCGAGCGTGGAGTTCACGTCGCCGTACACCAGCACCGCGTCGGGCCGCAGCTGGACGAGCACCGGCTCCAGCCGCTCCATCACGGCCGCGGTCTGCGCCGCGTGCGAGCCGGAGCCAACGCCGAGATGGTGGTCGGGCGCCGGGATCCACAGCTCTTCGAAGAACGCGTCCGACATGTCGGGGTCGTAGTGCTGACCCGTGTGCACGATGGTATGCTCCACGCCCGGACGCTTGACCAGCGCCCGGTCCACCGGTGCCAGCTTCATGAAGTTAGGCCGTGCACCCACGACAGAGACGATGCGCATGCTCAGAAGAGCCTGGTCAGCCCGTAAATCGCCGCCGGGAGCGTGAGCAGAATGCCGAGGACCTGCGCCGTGGTCGCGGCGTCGTGGCGTCGCGGCACGATGACGCAGTCGCCCGAGCGGAGCCTCATCTGATCCACGGTCAGACCTCGGGCGATCGCGTTCTGCAGTTGACTCCCGGACCAGAGCTGAACGGCGTCGCGCTCGATGCGCGCACTTCCCATCTTCGAGTCCCGCGTGGGTCCCCCCGCTGCCATGATCGCGTCGCTCACCGCCGCGTCCGCGGGGACGGCGTAGAAGCCCGGCCGGGCAACCTCCCCCAGGATCGACAGGCGAACGAGCACTCGCGCGTGCACTTCCGGGTTCTTCAAGAACCGCGCGAGCTGACGCGTGAGATAGGGCTCGATTTCGACGCGGCGCACACCGGCGAGCGACAGCTCACCGACCCCGGGCAGCAGCAACGCCGGCCCCGGGGTCACCGCCAATGTGTCGCTCTGCTGGCGCGCGCTGTCGGTCAGACCCGGCTCGACCCGCAGCAAGACCCGGTCACCCACGCGGACAGTGTCGTCCGGCGCCTGAGCCATCGCCAGTGGCGCGAGCAGCGCAAGCGACGCGACCGACGCGAGCGACGCGAGCGACGCGAGCAGGGAGCAGCGGGTGCTCATTCGACCGTCACGCTCTTCGCCAAATTGCGCGGGCGATCCACGTCGCACCCCCGCAACACGGCGATGTGATAGGCCAGGAGTTGCAGCGGAACGACGGTGAGCACCGGCGACAGGAGCGGCGGACAGACGGGCACCCGGAGCTCGTGATCCACCAGCCGCCCTAACCCCCCGTTTCCCTCACTCGTGATCGCGACGATGCGCCCGCCTCGCGCCCGTACCTCCTGCATGTTCGAGACCACCTTGTGGTAGACGTGGTCCGTGGGCGCGACACACACGACGGGCATGTTCTCGTCGATCAGCGCGATGGGCCCGTGCTTCATCTCCGCCGCCGGATAGCCCTCGGCGTGGATGTAGGAGATCTCCTTGAGCTTGAGCGCTCCCTCGAGCGCAACGGGGAAGTTGACACCCCGTCCGAGGTACAGCGCATTGCGGGCATCGGCGTAACACTCGGCGAGCGCCCTGACCTCGGACTCGAGCGCGAGGGTGCGCTCAATGAGCTCGGGCAGTGCGCGCAGCTGCTCGACCAGGGCGCGTCCCTGATCCGAGCGCAACCCCCGGTGGCGGCCGAGGTAGAGCCCGAGCAACAGGAGCGCCGCGAGCTGGGACGTGAACGCCTTCGTAGACGCGACCCCGACCTCCGGACCCGCGTGCAGGTAGATGCCGCCGTCCGACTCCCGGGCGATCGTCGAGCCGACGACATTGACGATGCCGATCACGGTGGAGCCTGCGGCCTTCGCGGCGCGGAGCGCCTCGAGCGTGTCCGCAGTCTCCCCCGATTGCGAAATCGCGACGGTCAGGGTCCCTGGGGCACGCAGCGGACGGCGGTAGCGATATTCGGACGCGTATTCGACCGCGACAGGGATCGCTGCGAGCTCCTCGATGATGTGGCGCCCGACGAGCCCGGCGTGCCACGACGTGCCGCAGGCCACGATCTCGATCCGCCGGATGCGCGCGCAGCGGGCGGCGGTGAGGTTGAGCCCGTTGAGGCGGGCGCCGCCTGCTTCGTCGAGCAGGCGCCCCCGCAACGTGCTCCGTACCGTCTCGGGCTGCTCGTG
>WNGM01002559.1_pt1 | contig 14619 bp, 27 predicted proteins | sample 5400571 | NCBI WGS metagenome assembly WNGM01 (sample SAMN13153378, study PRJNA577476) | soil metagenome | isolation source: 100 cm soil or saprolite under Garry oak tree replicate 2 | place: USA:California | collected 2016-06-15
CACCATACGCACCGGTACGGAGAGGCGGCGAAAGCCCTGCGGCGTAAGGGGAAAGTCGCAGCCGCGAGGACTTTACCCCCATGGGGCCTGAAGATCGGTCGCAGGTGAGCCCGATTCGCCCTATGGCATAAGGGGATTCCGGGCGCGGCGGGCACTTTCCCCTTGTGGCGTAAGGGGAAACTCGGTCACTCTCTCGACGTCAAGAGACGTTCGGTGACGAGGGGACCATACGGGGGGGTACGGTTGCAAGGGGTGTTACAGTCGGGGGCATGGAGCTCGCACCGGAATGGCAACCGCGGGGCAGTCGGTCCAAGGCACTGGTTCGGTCGGGCGTGTCGTATGTGACTGCCGCTAGGCGAGCCGAGTCGGCGCTGACGGAGTTGCGAGAGGACATCATTGCCGCACGGGCCGCTGGCATGACTGTGACCGAGATCGCCGACGCAACGGGCTTGTCCCGCCCCGCCGTCTATCGGGCCTTGCGCGGCAAGGACTGACCATGGCGTGCCGGTTCAAGCACAAGGCCCGCGGCGCCTGCCCGCTCGCGCCCACCATGATCACCTGCCACGCGTTCGGCACCGAGACCGACTGCCGGCTCTGCGACATGATCGACATGGACGCGCCGATCACCGCAGTGACCCTCGGCAACCTCGACGGCCCGGACCCGCGTGAGGACGGCGAGGTCGCGTTCTGGGCGCACCTGGCCCGGCGCACCGACGGCGGACCGACCACCCCCGCCGCACTCGCCGCGCGCTTGGCCCGGTCCCGGCACGTCGCGGACCGACGCGCCGCGGGACGGTTACGGGGCGCCGTGGCCGCGCACAGCGAGCTACCGGCTGATGCGCCGTTCTAGGCGCCGGCGCCGCTGGTTCGGCCCCCGTTGGGACGACGCGGGGCCGGGCGTGCAGTTCGCGACGCTCACGCTGGCCATGACGATCGGGCTGACGGTGGCGGTTGTCATCTACGTACACTTTCCGCTGCACTGACCGGGCCTGCTTACCCCCCGGGAGGATACGAAGCATGCCTTTCAAGATCCGCGCGTACGCCTGTGAGGACTGCGGCAAGTGGACGGTGCGCAAACGGCTCAGCGTCAGCCCGTGGATCTGCGAACAGTGCGGCCTGGAACGACGCTGGTACGCCACTGCGCCATGGAAACGCCCCAAGCCCTACGGCGACCCGGGCAACCGGCCGCCACCGAAACGCAGATCGTGAAGTACTCTCTTCACAACTGACCGGACGTGCCGGCCGAAACGGAGTGATGATCATGCCGAAGGATGCCTCAGCCGTAGTCGCGAAGTGGCAGGCCAACGCCAGCGCAGCCACCCAGGCATACAAGGACGGCGTCAGCCGCGTCAGCGTCCCGCCCGGCCAGGCGGCCGCGCGCCAGAAGAACGCCTACGTGCAGGGCGTCCAGGCCAACGCCGACATCTGGGCCAAGAACGTCAACATCCCTCTGGGCGAGTGGCAGGCGGCCGCGTCCGGCAAGGGTGGCGACCGCTACGCCGGCGGCATCACCGCGGGCGCCCCGAAGATGGCCCAGTTCATGCAGGGATTCCTGCCCAAGGTCCAGGCCATCGCCAACTCCCTGCCGCCGCGCGGCACCCTCGAACAGAACCTCACCCGCATGGTCCAGCAGGCCCGCGAGACCGCGAAGCTCCGCGGCACCGTCTAGACCGGGACGGACACGTAATCATGAGCAACTGGGTGAAGATCCACCCCGACGGCACCGCCGTCGTCCCCGACGGGGACGTCAACCGGCACGTCTCCGTCACTCTCGAATTCGACCCTGACGACGGTGAAGTGCGCGCCGTCGCCGACCTGGACGGCGCCCGCGTCCGCGCCGGGCTCGAACCGATTACGCCCGCCGTCACCGGCGACGAGACAGGGGACTGAGCCATGGGACTCGCCTTCGACTCCGTGCTCGTCGCCGCGATCAACCCCGGCGCGGGCGGCGCGGCAGGCACCGTCACCGCATCCGGTGACCCGCTCTCGGTGCGTAATTTCGTGGACGGCACCGCAGCCGCCTACCTCGAACTGATCACCCGCATGGGCACCACCGCCGGCTTCGCCCAGGTCCAGTCACCCTTGTTCCACGACAACGTGCAAGGCATCCGCATCACCCCCGGCGAATCGCCGTCGGTGTACGGCATCCCGGGCCTCGCGGCCGAGCAGCTCCACCCCCAGGACACCCTCGCGGTGACCATCGCCGGCGGCGCCGCCGAAACCGACATCGCGGTGCTGCACAACTACTACACCGACCTGCCCGGTGCCGCCGCCAGGCTGCACTCCTGGGGTGACATCGCCGGCAACATCGCGCACATTAAGCCCATCAGGGTCGCCGTCACCACGTCAGCCACCATCGGCGCGTGGCAGGACACCGTCATCACCACCACGGAGAACCTGCTCAAGGCAAACACCGACTACGCGGTGCTCGGTTACGCCACCAACACCGCCCTCGGCGCGATCGGGCTGAAGGGACCGGACACGTCGAACCTGCGCGCCACCGGCCCGGGTGCGACCTCGGAGTTCGCGACGTCGAACTACTTCGCGTACCTGTCCCAGGCCCGCGGCCTGCCCTACATTCCGGTGTTCAACGCGGCTAACGCGAACGCCACGTTCGTGTCGACGTGCGCGGCTACCGCGTCGGTCGCGGCTGTCGTGGAACTCATCGTCGCGCAGCTCAGCTCCAACCTGCCCACCTGAGCGACCCGTGCACGTGTGACCGGAGGCGAACCAGTGACGACCCCCGACCTGGTCATCGCCTCCGGTCGCACCTACCGGTCCGAATCCGTCACCGCGCTCACCGGCACGAACCAGCTCTACGGGCGTGGCTGCCTGCTCGGCGGGTGGTCCGTCAAGGAAACCACCGGCGCCGCCACGGCGACGGTGCAACTGTTCGCAGGCGCGGACAACCGTGACCAGCTCGTCGCCGATATCAACCTGCTCGCGGCTGAGTCGGTGCGCGACCTCGCACCCGGCGACGGTATCGAATGCGACGGCGGCGTCGCCGCGGTCGTCACCGCCGGCAGTGTCACCGTCATCGCCTGGATCGCCGAGCCGTGAGCAGCTCCGGGGGCCTGCGCACCACCCTGCCCTCCCTCACCCTCACCGGGGCCCTTGGCCTGCCCACCGTCGCCAAAGCCGCCAACTACGCCATGGGCGCCGCCGACTTCGACGTCCTCGTCACCACAGGGGCCGGCGCGGTGACCATTAACCCGCCGAACCCCGCCGCTACCGGGCGCCTTGTCGCGGTCAAGAAGGTGGACGCGGGTGCCGGGGCGGTTGCGGTGACGCCTCTCGCGGGCACTCTGGACGGTGCCGCGTCACAGTCACTCGCCGCGCAGAACCACGGGATGCTCATCCAGTTCGACGGGGCGAACTGGTTCACCGTCGCCGAGATCGCCCCGACGATCCTCTAGCCGCGGGCGCCCACCGTGACCGTTATCGGCGACACCCCCGACTGGATCAACCCCCAGGCCGGGCTCAATGTCCAGACGCCACTGCTGGACGGGGTGACCCTTGCCCCGTCCGGACAGAGCGCCGAACTGGATCTAGCCCCCTATTCCTCACTGCTGATCTATTCGCCCAGTATCTCGACCAACGGGTTCGCCCTGGTCATACAGGACGTAGACAGTAACTTCGCACTGACCCAGTTGACCACACCGCCGGATGGCCTGGGCCTGACTCTGCCACCTATCCGCATCCCGGTCATCACTCGCGCGATCAAGTTAGTCAACGACTCGCTCGACCCGGTGACGGTGCATGTCATCGGGACCAGCATCAAGCCGTTACGTGATTTCAGCGGGCAAAGCTGGCCCGACGTGCAAGACATGTCACTGCCGTCACAGGCGCTCGCGGGCACGGTCGACCTGGGCTTCGGTAGCGCCGGGGGGCCGGTGTTCAGCAGTTTCCGTATGTCGAATGCGACCGCGAAAGGCATCTTCCAGGTCGCCTCCGGTCCTAATACGATGTTTATCGCCGACACCAATGGCGGGCATACTGACCCGGGCGGCGGTGTCGTTTCTTACGTCAATTGGGTCGCCCCGGCAGGCACGTGGAAGCTGCAGTATTTCTCCGTTGTCAACGCAACCGCGTCGATAAAAGTCGGCCACATCTACGCGGGGTGAATGATGGCCGCCGAGTTCCGATCATTCACCGTCACCCTCAACCCCGGCTCGACACCGTCCGCGCCGGTGCTGACCAACCTGGCGATACCGCCCCGGATCGTGGACAAGATCACCATACGGGTGCCGCCAGGACCGTCCGGCGCGGTCGGGTTCGCCATCGCGGCCGCCGGTGTGCCGATCATCCCGCAGAACGCTGGCCAGTTCATCGTCGCCGATAATGAGGTCATCGAGCTCCCCCTGGTCGGCTACATCACGTCCGGCGCCTGGCAACTACTCGGCTATAACCAGGGCGCCTGGCCGCATTCCCTGCAGGTCCGTTTCGACCTGTCCCTGATCGGCACCAATACCGTGCCTGCGCCTATCGTCCCGTTGGAAGCGTCCGTGCTGAATCAGGCGCCGGCCGACACGGTAGATATCGCGGCTGACGACACAGGTGCAGATGCCCCCGAGGAATTGGCGGTGCCGTCATGACGGTGCTTTCCACGCAGCGAATGTTCGACCTGTGGGTGCGTAACGGTGGCCGCTATGACATCAATACCATTATCGACGCGCTCTCGGTCGCGTCGGCTGAGTCGGGGTGGGACACGACCGCGCGCAATACCCGCCAGGTCCCTAACGACTACGGCCTTTATCAGATCAACGGCGTGCACTTCGGCAACGGCATCATCAACGCGAACAACTGGCGCGACCCGAATGTGAATACCCGCGCGGCAATCGCGATATCCGCGAACGGAACGAATTGGGCCGCTTGGTGCACTGCGTGGGAGAATCCGGTAGGCAACTGTGGGCACGGGCACCTGGCCCACCCGCAACCGGGCAGCTTCGCGGGGCTTCGCCGCGACCAGGTGGTGCAGCGGCTGTCAAAGATCAATATCAGCACGCCGCCCGGGGCGCCCGGTGTCATCGTGCCCGGCGAGCCGGTCCACGTCGGCAACGCCGGGGTGTCTGCGGCGTGGGATGACATGCGGCGCTACATCAGCACCGGGGGGCCCGCGCAGTGGGCCACCATGAACCGGATACAGCAGGCAATCGGAAAGGTGGCCAACTGATGGCAGCGACATTCAAGGCGCCCTCTAGTGGGTGGAACGTGACAGGGCAGCGTGAGACCGTTCAGGTCAACAACGGTCAGGTGGTCAACGGGGTGACAATCGACTTCCTCACCGGCAACGGCGTGCAAGGTTCGGTGTTCATCCCGAACGAGCGCTACACGACCGACTATGCGCGCACGCAGATAGCAGCCCGGGCCGCGATGCTCGATGACGTGCACAGCCTGAGCGCAGAGCCCACCTGATGCCGGTCGTCGCGGTCGGCGCGATCGGCGCGGTTATCGCCGCGCTGCTCGCGCTGCTGATCCTCTACGGGATCAGGGCACTCGCTCAAGTCGTCGGGCACCTGGTGCCGGACTGGTCCTTCCCGGGCCTGGGCAATATTCGCTCTCATATCGTGGGTGCTGCGCAGGCTGCTCTGCGTGGCACCGCGGCGTGGCTGGACGCAGCCGCGGGGGCGGCTGCGGGGTGGGTGCTCGCGCCGTGGCACGTGATCCGTGTGTTCATGGACAAGGTCGCCTCCCTGGCCAACTCCACGTACCTGATGGGTTCGCGGCTGCTGCACCTGGTCCAGCATGTCTACAACCTTGCACGCGCCTACGCAGTCGCGAAGTTTACCGAGGCGGTCCACTTCGCCGAGCACGTCTACAACGTTGTCCGGGCCTACGCGACCGTGAGGTTCGCCGAAGCGGTCCACTTCGCCGAACACGTCTACAACGTCGTCCGGGCCTATGCGACCGCGAAGTTCACCGAAGCAGTGCACTTCGCCGAACACGTCTACAACCTCGCTGTGGCCTACGCGGCCGCGAAGGTGCTCACCGCGATCCACTTCGCCGAACACGTCTACAACGTCGCGCACGCCGAGATCGCACAGTCCCTCGCCATCGCGAAGCACTACGCCGGCGCCATCGCCCTGTCCACCGCTACGGCCGTGGTCGGCATCTTCAGTACCGACCTGGGTAAGGTCGCGGCCGCCGAATGGGTCAAGATCACCGACGAGGTGGCAGCGCTAGAGGGTGTCATCGCCACCGACCTGCCCGACATCGCCGCGCTGGCCCGCGCCATTCCGCGCGCTATCCCTCGCGAGCTGGCCGACGTCATCGCCGGCGGGCTCGCGGTGGACGCGCTGGCGATCCGCTACCTGCGCGAGTGTGGCATCCCGAACTGCAAGAATCTGCACGGCTTCGGCAAAGACCTACAGGGTCTATTCAAGCTCGCGGAGGGTGCGGCGTTCCTGGGATTTCTCGCCTACATCATCACCGACCCTGACGGGGCGACCCGGGAGACCGAACAGGTCGCCGGCGCGATCCTGTCCGACACCATCAACGGCGTACGCCACCTGATCGGAGTCTGACAATGCCCGGGCTCGGCGACCTGTTCGGCAAAGGCAGCATCGCCGAACAGATCTTCGTGTGGGGCGTGCTCAACCAGGTCGTCAGCGCGCTCGCGTCACCGTATTTCACCGAGCTGACCTACTTCGTCAACGAGCACCACCAGGTCGTCGAAGTTGCGCCGGCGCAGCTCGCCGACTTAGTGACCCGCGAGTTCATTACCCCCGGCGAGGGCCGCTCAGGCGCGGCCAAGTTCGGCATCAATGCGGCCAAGTTCGATCAGTTGGTGGAGGCAGCACGTCCTTACGTGGCGCCAGCTGATCTGGCGCAGCTTGTGGTGCGCAACTTTATGCCCCGGGCGGAAGCGCACGCCGAGGCTCAGCGTTCCGGACTGTCCGCGGGTCGCCTCGACGAGCTGATCAAGATTGCGGCGGACGCACCCGCCCCGGGTGACCTCGCGGTCGCGCTGCGCCGCAAGGTGATACCGGCCGACGGTTCGGCGGACGGGCCGCCGTCTTTCGCGCAGGGCATCCGTGAAGGGCGCCTCGCCGACAAGTACATACCGATGATCAAGGCACTGGCGACCGAGTGGCCGACACCGACCGACGCGCTGCAAGCCGAGCTCGAGGGCCAGCTCACCCACGCGCAGGCCCTCGCCGAGTACGAGCGACTCGGCGGTGACCCGCAGTTCTACACGTGGCTGTTCAACACCCGCGGCAACGCACCCACCCCGAACGAAGCCCTCGAGCTGCTCAACCGGGGCATCATCCCCGAGCGCGGCACCGGGCCGGGCTCCGTGTCCTACCAGCAGGCGTTCCTGGAAGGCCCGTGGCGCAACAAGTGGCTCGAGCCGTTCCTCGCACTGCGCACGTACGTGACACCACCGCGTTCGGTCGTGGCCATGGTGCACAACGGCTCGCTGACCGACACGGAGGCGGCCGCGGAGCTGGCCAAGTCGGGCCTTTCCGCTGACCTGATCGCCGCCTACATCACTGAGGGCCACCAGGTCGCCGCGGCCACCGACAAAGCACTGACACAGTCGGCGGTGCTGGACCTGTACGCGGACCGGATCATCGGCAAGCACGACGCGCATGAGCTGCTGACCGCGCTGAACTATTCAGACGACAACGCGACGTACCTGATTGAGCTGACCGACCTGCGCCGCTCCATCGCCGCGGTCAACACGGCAGTGTCGCGGGTGCACACCCTGTACGTCAGCCACAAGATCACCCGTGATGCGGCGCTCGCCGTGCTGTCCGCACTCAAAGTCCCCGGCGACCAGGTGCAGCAGATCACCGCCACCTGGGATCTCGAGGCTGCCATCAACGTCAGGCAGCTCACCGAGGCGCAGATCGTGGCCGCCTGGGCGAAAGACGTCATCAACGCCGACGAAGCTGTCCGCGAACTGGTCACCTTGGGGTATACGGCACGTGACGCCACGATCCTGCTGGCGACGAAGGACGACACGAAAGCGCCACCACTGGCGCCGGCAGGGCCGAACCCTGTGGGTACCATTCCGTAACGGAGGTAACAGCCATGACGCAACCGAGAGTCGATCAGGTACGCGAACGCATCGCCGCGGCCGCGAAAGCGCAGGCCGCGGTGCGCCAGGCCGCGCGGGACGCGGGCGCCGCGATCGCAGCCGAACGTGACGCGAATCGCGTCACGCCAGACACCACACAACCGGAGGGCACCGGTGGCTAGCCTGATCCGGGTCGCGGACGGTGCCTACCCGCAAGACTCCTACGCGTTTCTACCGACGGACATGCACGTGTGGGCCGGTTATCTGGGTGGGCACACCCCACACCCCTGGACAGTCAACGAGATCAACGCCGCGCGGGCGAACGGACTGACCTGGTGGGGCATCTGGACCGCGCCGGACCGCCGCGCGATCACCGCCATGGACGGCACCGCAGACGGCGCCGGCACCGTCGCCCGGCTGACCGAGGTCAACTACCCGACGTCTGATCCCGTGTTCTACGACGTGGAGTACGCCACCTGGCATGCCGACCCGACGGGCGCGCGGGCTGCGATCTCCATGTGGAAGCACGCGCTCGCGGCCGCCGGCTGGCATCACGCCTACGCCTACGTTCCCCTCTCGGCGGGCTTCGACTGGATCGCACACTGGACAGGCGCGCGCCCCGCGTCGCTGCCTGCCGGTGTCGTCGGTATCCAGTACGATCACGCGCTCGCCAACGACCGGTACGACATTTCCGTGTTCGACCCATCCCTGCTCAACACCACCGGAGGTACCGACATGCCGATTACCGACGCCGACGCGCAAACCCTGTTCAACGCCGGGGTGGCCAACCCTGCCAGCGGCAACGTGCAGCCCTTCGCGCAGCGCCTGTCCGAGACCGAGAAGGCAGCTAAGGACGCGGCGGCCGGGGTGAGCGGTGTGGTCAACGCACTCGCGGAGATCCTGACCACGCTCGGCGAGATCAAGACCGAATTGGCAGCGGCGACTCCGCCGGTGCAGGGTACGTTCACGATCAGCGGGTCCGGCACCGTCGGCGGCCCGTGATGCTCGACAAAGTAGTGCACGCGGTGCTGCCGCTCGCCGTGGTCGGCGCAGCCACCGCGGGGCTGCTGACGGGGCACCTGACCTCGACGGAGTTCATCGCCACGGCGGGCGCGGCCGCAGGTGTCGGCTCGGCTGTCGTGGCACGCAAGGCACCGTGACTGCGGGAAAGACGGGGACCATGACCGAGCAGGCGCCACAGCACGTTGTTGCCACCGTCACCGGCAACGACCTGCTGGCACGCCTGGACACTTACGCGTCCACCCTGGCCAAGATCGAGTCGAAGGTGGACAACATCCCCGGTGACATCGCGGCGCTGCACATTCAGGTCGAGCATCACCGTACGGAGCTGGACCGGCTGGCCCGGTGGCGTGCGCAGTGGACGGGGGCACTGACAGTGCTGAGCTTGCTGCTGAGTAGTGGCGTGGCGGCTGCGATCATCACCGCGGTGCGCCGCTAGGTAGCATGGGTATCGCCGTCCTACCTCCCGGCGCAGCGGCCCCGGCACGCCCATGGCAGCGGGCAGGCCGGGGCCACTTGCGCCCCACCCCCGACCGGGTAGTGTAACGGGGGTAACGTTCCGTCTGGTTGGAGGTAGATCATGAACAGTGACAGGATCGGCGCCGCGCGGGCCGAGTACGACAAGGTCACCGATGCCGCGCGGGCCGAGCGCGACAAGGTCATCGACGCTGCGTGGGCCGAGTACCAAAAGGTCGCCGTCCCCGCGCGGGCCGAGTGCGACAAGGTCATCGGCGCTGCGCGGGCCGAGTACCACAAGGTCGCCGATGCCGCGCAGGCCGAGCGCGACAAGGTCATCGACGCTGCGTGGGCCGAGTACCACAAGGTCGCCGTCCCCGCGCAGGCCGAGTGCGACAAGGTCATCGGCGCTGCGCGGGCCGAGTACCACAAGGTCGCCGTCCCCGCGCAGGCCGGGAGCGACGCTTCGTGACCGCGCTACCCGCGGAGGTCGCCGCGGTGGCTTCGATGGTCTATCGGGCCCTGGACACGGTAGAGGCCCTAGACGCCGCGGTCAGTTCCGGCGACACACTCACGGCCCGCTACGCCGCCGCGACGCTGTCCGAGCTGGCCGACGCGATCGAGACTGCATTGCTCGCGGCCGACGCCGGCGGCAAGGCGCTGCACGTGACGGTAGTGACGTAATGGACCGGGATGCGTTCCCCGCGGTCGCGATCGCCGTTGCGACACTTGTGGATCTCGGCGTCACGGACGCGAAGATCGGCAAGTGCCCCGACTGCGACAACCCCGTCGTTGCAGCCGCCAGTGCGCCAATGGCGGTGTGTGGCTACTGCGGTCACGGCCCGATCGAGCTGTCGTGACGGGGCCGCTGATCGTGCTCGCGGCGGGCGTGCTGGCCATGGCAGTAGCGCCCGGGTCGGCGCTGATGATGGTCACCGGAGTGGCGCTGGTGGCGTTCGCGGTGGCGTGTCTCGCCTATGGATGGCGGCGCCGCGACGGCGGCCGTAGGTGACATGATCTGATCGCCCGGCCCCATGTGGGGGTGCGCGCCCTCCGCGCCGCATGGCCGATTCGCCGTCGGCCCCGGGCACTGCCACCACGACGGTGGCGCATCAACCTACTTGGAGGTAGGCATGAGCACAGAGGAAGCAACCGGCCGCGATGAGTTGATCATCCCGGGTTTGGAGTCGGTGCTGGGGCTGCAACTGCCCCCGGCGCTGGCCTTCGAGCACCCCGGGGTGACGCACACACTGACTGTCACCGACGCGCAGCCGGTCCGTGACCGCGATTTCGACTCGGGCGAGCTGCTGAGCTGGCCGTCCGGTGACGCGAAGATGGTGCTGGTCCTGATCGGCGTCGCGGAGGACGAGCTGTCGGCGTCCTATTGGGTGCGTGGGCGCCGCGCGAACGACGCACGCCGCGCCGCCTACATGGCGGCCGGCGCGAAAGGCATCGCGGTGGGTGACGTGCTGACGATCACCCGGACCGCGGACATCGAGATCCCGGCGGAGAAGAAGGGCGGCAAGTCTGTGTTCGCGAACGGGTGGGACATGTCGGTCATCCCGGCTGGCGTCGGGTCGCCTGCGAAATGACGGGCAGGCATCGCGCACCGGAGCAGGCCGCGCCAGCTCACGAGACGTGGGTGACGCAAACGGCGCACTGGCAGGGTGGCGCGCGGTTCTACGCGCGGTGCCGGTGCGGCTGGATCGGGCGGCAGTGGTCAGCGCGACGTCTCGCGGTGATCGACGGGGAGGCGCATTCCGGTGTGATCGACCCGGGCGCGCCGGGGAGGGGCTGAGATGGCTGCGGGCTACCTGTGCGACGCGGGGGACAACCTGCCCGGCGCGTACCTGATCACCGACCTGGTTACGGGGGACACGGCTGCGTGGTGTAACGCGCATTTCGCGGACCTGTGCGCCGCGGTGACCCGGGCCGCGGAAGACGAGATCGCAGCCGAACCGGAGACGGTCACTCCACAGGATGTGGATGACCCTGGGGATGACGGGCCGCGCGGGTTCAGTGACGCGACGGTGGCGCGGGCCATGACGGACGGGCCGCTGTCTCCGGCGGATGCCGACGCGGCCGCCGCTGCGGCTGAGGCCCGAGTCCAGGCGCATCAGGCGCGGACGCGACGCAAGCTCGCGGAGCGCCCGGATTCGGCCAAGACCAGCGCCGAGACGATCCCCGAACCCGGGCCGCCGCGCCGCTGAGCGTGCCGCTGGGCGCCGAACCCCCACCTGCCGACGCAACAACGCCGGGGCGGGCCGGATGGGCACTCAGCGGCCGCGCTGGGCGGCACGACGCGGGAGGTTGGTGGCAGTGTGGCGGCACTATCAGACGCCGGCCGGGCGGCCATGGCCTATTGGGGCACTATCCAGTCGGCCGTGTCAGAGCGCGCCAGCACGGCCGCGGTCTGGGACGCGATCAAAGGTGCCCGCGAGGCCGAACCCGGCAGATACGGGCCGGTGACGGTGCAGGGGGTGAACGAGATCCGTTCGGCGGCCGCACAGATCCGCAACACCTCCGACTCGCTGTCCAAGGCGCGTGCGCTGGAGGAACGGACGGGGCTGGCTCAGTCGGTGACGTCGCGGATGATGACCACGGTGCCGTGGTCGCGTGAGGGCCAGGTGCTCGCCACCCTGGCCGACTACCAGGTCAGGTTCGAGGCGCTGTTCACGACGCCGCTCGGGCGTTCGGCGTCGGTGATGTTGACGGCGAAGTACGGGGCGACCGAACTGCCCGCCACGGTAGGCGAGCTGGTGGATGCGCTCGGCAACTACGCGCCGGCGTCCGGGTCGCTGCCGATAGGCACGTTCGAGGGCATCGGCTCCATGTCGATCACGGTGGTATGACATGACGCAAGCACCGATCCATTACCTGAAGGCCGCTAAGACGTCCTGGTCGCCGCCGTCGATCTACGTCCTGGACACCGAGACCCGCACCGTGCAGCACGGGGACCGGGAGGTGTACGGGCTGCGCCTGTGGTGCGCGAAGATCATCGACAGGCGGCACCCCGAAGGCGTGGACCGCGAATCACGCTGGACCCGCGGCACCACAGCGGAGGGCCTGGCCATGTCGATCGACAACACGACGACGCACCGCCCGACGCTGTGGCTCTTCGCGCACAACCTCGCCTTCGACCTGGCCACGACGCAGTTGCCGCTGCACCTGATCGCCGCGGGGTGGGAAGTCGGTGACTTCGCGCTGTCCAGTGATACGCCGTGGATGCGGATGCACAGGGGCCGCCGCTCGCTGACGCTGGTCGACAGCGTGTCGTTCCTTCCGGCGTCGATCAAGGAGATCGGCAAGATGCTCGGCATCCGCAAACCGCCACTGCCCCACGAGGGTGCGTCAGAGGCGGTGTGGTTGCGGCGGTGCCGCGCGGACGTCAACATTCTGGCGACGGCGCTGTGCCAGTTGATGGACTGGCACGACCGGGAGGGGCGGGGGTTCTGGTCGGTATCGGGTACGGCGACCGCGTGGGGGCACATGCGCCGCCGGCTACCGGAACGCACTGTCGTGATCGATCCGGACGTCGAGGAGCAGAACCGGGACCGGGCCGCGCTCTACGGTGGCAGGCGTGAATGCAGGCGGGTGGGCACGTTCCGCGGCCGCCGCTACCTGGAGATCGACCTTGCGGCCGCGTACCCGACCGCGGCGTCCATGGTGGACGTGCCGGTCCGCCGCGGAGAGACGTTCGACTCACTGCCGATCGATCACCCGATCCTGTCCAGTCGCCAGGTAGGGATACTGGCGCAGTGCGCGGTGCGCACCGACGCACCGCGTTATCCGCTTAGACTCGGTGACGCGACGTGGTACCCGACGGGGTGCTTCACCACGGTGCTGGCCGGCCCGGAGCTTGCGGCCGCCCTCCGGGCCGGCCATGTGGTCTCCATCGGTCCGGGACAGCTTCACGAGCTGGGGCGGGCGCTGGCGCCGTGGTCGGCCTGGATCCGCGACGCCCGCAACGCACCGGATGAGGACACGCCGCCGGTTGTGAAGCATTCCCTTCGGACCTGGGGGCGTACGGTGATCGGTCGCTTCGCCTCCCACACCTGGACCCGTACCGAGCTGGGGCCGGCACCGGGGCAGGGCTGGCATTACGAGCCCGGCGTGAACGGTGTCACCGGCCGGCCCGGCGGCATGGTGGACCTGGGCGGGCGCCGCTGGTGGACCGAGCAGGGCGAAGGCGCGGACAACGCCTACCCGGCGGTGACGGCGTGGATCGAGTCGGCGGTGCGCCTCGCGCTCGGGCAAGTGATCGACGCGGTCGGCTGGGGCGCGGTCGTGGTCGCGAACACCGACGGGCTGATCGTCGCCGAGACGGCGCTAGGCACCGCGGCCGCCGGCGGGCATGTGCGGGCCGCTGAGGGCCTGAAAGGCCAGGCCCGCACCGCGTGGGTGCTCGAGCAGGTTTCGGCCCTGGTGGCGCCGTTGCGGCTCATCGTGAAGCGCTCGACGACCAACCTGGCGGTGCTGGGGCCGCAGCATGTGCGTTTCGGTGCGCAGCGCAAGCTGGCCGGCATCCCGAGAGACGCGACTGAGGACGCGCCGGGGGAGTTCGCGTTCCGGGCGTGGCCGACGCTGACGTGGCAGATGAGTGACGGTGATGAGCGCGGCTATACGCGCCCGATGATGCTGCGCAAGGTGGACGGGCCCTACCCTGCCGGGTGGGTGCTGGATGACGGGTCCGTGGTGCCGCCGCATGCGGTGATCGACTCTGATGGGTGCACGCGGTTGCTGTCCTGGCAGCGCACCCCCAAGCGCCCGGCTGGTCGCGTGCTGGCCGGTGCGCAGCATCCTTACCTGGACGGACTGCTCTAGATCGAGCCGCCCGCTCCGAACTCTGGCAATACCGGCCTGCCGTCCAGTCGCCCCCATAGGTGCAACGCGCACTCGTGAATGTTCACGTGCTGTGCGGGCGGCGCGAACACCTGGTACGCATACCCTGAATCAAACACCGCACGATGCAGAGCGACCAGCTCCGCGTAGCTAGGCAACTCGTCGCCCGCGATTGACGCATGCAAGTACTCGACACCGTCGTGCTCCGCACAGGAGATGATCACCGACTGCGGCGGACGAACCATTGACCAACCGTCCGGACCGAACTCGACAGGACG